>Ga0224501_10001589_pt1 | contig 17579 bp, 17 predicted proteins | sample SF_Oct11_sed_USG_4_FD_169105 | JGI IMG/M metagenome (GOLD analysis project Ga0224501, IMG submission 169105) | Sediment microbial communities from San Francisco Bay, California, United States - SF_Oct11_sed_USGS_8_1 | ecosystem: Environmental > Aquatic > Marine > Sediment | place: USA... | reverse complement strand
AATGTACGAGGTATCTCAAGCGACACCACATTTTGAAGACACCAGTTAGCAGGAGCTGGGTTGGGATGTTTCTTTTCTATACAATGAGACACCAGTCACACAAATAAAAAGGCAAATCAGTGGACAGACAAACAGGAAATCAAGAGAAGAGAACTTATAGTGTGTGTGTCACGCAGATAGCTTGCTGTGATAGTGGAAGGCTGATCTGGTCCGTTATTACTTGCGCGATCCGCTACCAGGAAAAGAGCCAAGCGTGATGGACCCCAGGCCACTCTAACTATCATAGCAGCTATGTTAGCGAGAAGTGTGTATTGGTTAGCATCTTGTCACACTACTATGGTTAAGTTATCTTTTCTTGACTTACTGCTGGTCTTAGCTTCTCGGGAGGAATGTGACCGAGCATCCTTCTCGTACTCTCACTAAGCATAGAGAGGGAAGAGGGGGAGGCCATGCTCGGCCAGGAGGCACTCAGGGAGTGAGCTGGCCGCTTGCTCTGGTTGGCCGAGAGACCTCGAAAAGCACCGGGCCAGGAAACAGAGAAAGGGTCATTCACCTGGTCAAGATTTTGCGTGCTGCTTTTCACCAAATCTACAAAAATGCAAATATTCTGACATTACATTGGTTTCTGAATGAGCAACGGGCATCATCCATCACCCACTTCATGAAAGCAGTAGCTAAAAATAAAGTTGTCCAATGATGAATGATGACTAAGATTGTGTAATAATGTTACAATCTCTCTCTACAGACTCTATAACAAGTCATATATTCCTCTCACATCTAGCCGGTCTGATCGGACCTGACATGATGAGTCATTCTTTTGAGATTTACGAAATCCAGACTGACTAGTGGGCAAGGGGCGAGCAGGGAAACTCCACAGCATAACAAGGTCTGCACTCTCCATAAACCGACCACCGTGCGGGACAAAAACCCTGGACAACAACAGAAGCTAAATCGATTAGTAATATGTTGGAAAGCTGGGCATTTCCGTTAGACAAAATGGAAATGTAAATATGGTCCAGTGGTAGAGAGTTGCCCTAACACCTGGCCCGGGGAGTAGTTATTATACTGTCAATGAGATATATGACGGAAACCAGTTGATCAAGATTATTTGATCGCTCAACCTACAGGAAATCTTAGGAACAGCATATATTCTTCCCTACCTGTTTAGATGCTATTTACGCTTTAAATGACCTAGTGGGTAAACTACGCCAATCGAAGATCTTCTATAGGTTCTTTGAAATTTAATCGATATAATGTACAATACTGACTGGTTAGAGCAGCTGGGAAGACATTGGGGTAATTCCGATGAAGGAACTCCGGAGCGATGAAGTCGGGAAGAGACGGATCGTGGCAGATGGTGACATCAGGCATGATAGCCTCCGTGACTGCCTTTTTGGTCTGAACTTCTATCACTCGACATGAATAGACACATCTCTGATACGGTGTCTTTGTGCTCCAATACACTCTGCTCACACTGTAAGAAGGCAATTATGTCTCTTTGCTCTTATACGCTTTCAGGAAGTCAGCAGACCTATCTATTTTTTTTAATAATTGGCAATGTGATCCTTCTACTCTCAGGTTGCCCTTTTGCCCTATTACGTACACAATTTATGTTCATTTGTTCTATATCTAATCCATTTGTGCAATAAAGATGCATATAAATAAATATATCTAGATTTCTTAATGAGGGATAGCCCAATGCATACTGATTAGCTCAAAAGCTGCTGGCTTAAAGCCCTGGCCAAGCTTCAAAGCTCGAAAGCTTCAGAACAAGTGTTGAGCCGAAGGGCTTGCCAAAGGTGCTTTTCCGGCCCACTTTGCTTCAGATTTGCGCTAGATCGGATATTATACCACCGATCAAATCACGTGAACTTAAGTTTCCCGGAAAATGTAACCATTGCTGATCACAATTTCGTCTGAGAGTCGATCCGCTAATCAATTTTTCCACTCCTGTTTGCTTCCTTTTTTCCCAGAGCAGCTGTATGGCATTTTTAGAGTGAATATGGCTGTGAAAGTAAATTTATGTTTGCACCGATTCTAGCATGAGGTAGTGCCGAGAACGGAAACAAGTGGAGCTCGTGGAAGATAGAAACGTCTTGAAAAGAATAGCTGAGTTCTCCCATAGATCAATATGAAAGAGGCGAATTTGTTAGGAGAGTTTACCTGGCCATAGACAACGATACACACCTGTAGTTAATGGGTACAAGCAGGTCGAGGTAGTCTGACTGAGGAGCCACTCGCCCCAGACTCTCCACGGTCATGCTGCCGGCAACAATAGAGAGGTCAGATGGCTTAAACCCTTGCTGCCATGATTTCTTTATCTTCACATGGGCAAAGTCCACTGTGACTGTTCGAGCTACGATAAACTTCTCGTTGATCTAGTAACGAGAAAAGACAAGACATTGTAAGTACAGTGGAGTGAGAGTATTAGATGAGACCATTTAGACTAGTATACCCAAAGACCTACTAACAACTGGTTAATACAGAATGAAGGAGTTCTGTTATTCTAAGAGTTATATTACCCACATGTTACAATGAAAGTCGCACACATTAGTAGATGATTCCAATACTTGGGCATTAGCTGGATTTGTCATCTTACAAGATGAAATCTCTTCTAACTCGAGCTTGAAATCAAAGCGGCGGATGGTAATTTGGTCCTGCTTCTTCAGTTTCCAAGACTTATTATTGTCTGGCCACGGGCATACATCTTTCCTGCTGATGGCCCTTAGTTACTGGGGGCACTCACCACTCCGTTGGCGTACTCCAGACAGCTCGGACAGAACACCTGTTTATCATCCATGAAGCGACACCCAGCTTGTCTTGCGCACATCAAGTGGAAGTTGGCATTACAGTTACGAGCACAACAACCGATTGTGGCGCCACGCGAAGCGCAGCCGCTACAGTCCTGCAACGAGCAAGGGAGCATGTTGGGTGATGGGAGTGAGTGGAGCGCAGAGCATAATCGTAGTATGACTCTACTGAGACTATTAAAAAGGGTCACATCGATTCAAAAAGCGTATGAACGAGCATGAACAGATGTAGAACCTTGCGAGAAACCGATGCAAAATTGAGACTTAAAGTGCCAGGGGCATTTCAAACTTGCTCTCACAGAGCTACCTTAATCTCCTTTGCTCTAAGAGCTTGCTCAGGACCTGCGGCCTCAATGCTTGAAAAGAAATATCCCAACGCGATGGTGGGTGGAGCTTAGCTTTTCTCGTCGGATTCGTCCCTATCTCAGAATGAATCCGGTAGTCAGGCCGATGACTCACTATATAGGCTTATATGTCTAAACAGAAAATGAAGTTGTTTTTGCTGTTTTAACAATTTGTTCAAAAATTCACTCAATGTGCAGTGTATTTATTCATGGTACAAGCCATCTTTTGTGAATTTTTGGTGAGAATACAAAATATGCAAAAAATAATTTGGAGACAGCATGGCCGCCGATTGATCTCGCTTAGCAAGGCACCGGTTACAACGATCGATCCTCCGCCGTTAGCGAGGGCTATTGCTACAAACTGGCACTGATAGGAATGAGCAATAAACTATCGGTAAATAGGTAACCACAAGAATCTCATTGCCCTAGCCATCAGGCATCATGAATGCCTGCCTGTAAGTGGTAGCAAAAACATCGCTAGTTTGCTGAGTAAAGAACTTTTCACCGGAGAGTACAAAGAGCTTGACTCGCCCCGCCCCGCCGTGTTTTTACTGACTGTCTAAGGTAAATCCGACGCAATGTCTTATACACTTTAACTTAGACCTCTCAACTAAAAGTTACTTATAGCACATTATGCACAGCTGTATTTGAATAGGCCATGAGAGCGGACAAGCAAAAATTTTGCAAAGACAAGAGAAAAGTTTCAATGGATTACCAGTTGTTTGCCACGTGCGACGGCGGCATGCACTCGTTGCAGTGTACCATCCACCTCCTCAAACACCTCGGCCGACCATAAGGCACAGTTTACATGCACCCAGTCATCGGCACCAGCATACACCAACCGACCAGCATCCTGCAAATTAATTTCATGGTTTCTTGCTCTACAGTCTACACAAATATTTGTTCAAACTCTTTGGGAACTTCTGAGCACGGCGCTTGTTCTGGCTCAGTAGGAGTTGCCAATCATGAGAGGAGAGCATCCATACAGTGAAAGCCCAGCATTCTACCCACGAGTTCAATTTGATTTGACAGCAATCTAATAAATGTTACCAATCGTTACTCAGTGGGAGACCCAGTTGCAATACATTGTAAATTCTTTTACATTTACATCCAAGATTCACCAGACACTTCACTCCGCTCCATAGGGTACCAGTCTATGGGAATTCCTATAGTTCGCTCATGATAATGAGAGATGGCTGACGGTTCTACTGCGTTTTCCTCTCAGTTTAAGATAGACAGCACTCAGCATGGGATCGCAATGTAATATGGGTAATTTCACCTCATACAGTGACTAACACTGACTAAATTTAGGATGCTTGCGATTTCAGAGAATTTTTCAAACCAGGGGTAAGCATAGCGATATACAAAATGTCTGCGAGAGAAGGCGGCTATATATGATTATGAACCACACGCATACCAGTGAGTTTTGGCACTCACATTAGGCTTGTCATCTCCAAGCTTATTGCACAGCTGACAGCGTCGGTAGTCAGTGGGCGGAGCTTCCGCAGTCTGAGCGACGTTAACTAGAACGAGCTGAGATGGGCCTCCCTCTGTTGTATTCAGCTGGCCTGAAACGTAGATCTACAGTCATGAATGACAATGTAGCTGGATAGCTAATATAATCAGAATAAGGAAACAAGTGCTGGGCTGGCCATAATTACAAACCGTATGTTGTAAAATTTGGTTCATTCCCTATCCAGCCAATACAGACCACTTAGTGAATTTTCCTAAATCCCATGGTTGAGGGCACAGCAGAACAAAAGAAGTTAAGGTTGTCCTGAAATGCCCAGCGTAACTACTAAAGCTCAGCTGACTGCAACGAAAAGAATCAATGGTTCCAAGTCTAAGCTTTGGACTCTGTTGGGCATCATTGACATAATGTATACCAGTTTTTGCGGAACAGAACTTACAGTATACGGCAGTGGGCTGGCCACTCGGTGGTGGAGCGGATTTATAGGGTGAAGGCTGGACAAGCTCCTTGCATGAAGAGTCGTCTTTTCTCAACCATTTGGCGTAAGTGTGTTCATCACTAGGAGGTAGGCTAGCTTCGGGTAACATGAGTCTGGAAAGTAATTGAAAACAATTAAATCTGACTAATTAGAGTCTTCAGTCAACAGGAACAGGTTACACTTACTGAACTTTACAGTCCGTGAGAAAATCAAAGTGCAGTAAGCTTTATAATTATACACTGCAGTGAGATTTGAAGGAATACAACTTACTTTGGTACACTAAGGTTGTGTTCCCATTGCGCAGACCTATTCACGTCGAACCAGGGAAATAACTGCGAAACCTCCTGCTCAAATAATTTGCGCACAGCTTCCGTCTGCTTGAGCACTTTGTGGCCGTGGTACTTGGCTCGAACCAACGAGCCTTGCACAACTCTCACAACATCGTCCACAAAATCAGCCTACAAGAATCAATACGATGAACAGTCACAGAGGCCACACACAGGCACAGTGATGAGCTAGAAAAGAACCGGTGACTTTACTGTCTTTATGCCACTGGAAGAGCAAACGAGAATTAGTGAGAACTAATTTCCTAAAAAAAATTCTGATATTGCTGATTATGGATTTAAATTTGATACCGGTCTAAAACTGCAAATATAGACCACTGGCTACTCACCACCGATGTGTACGCATCACATTTCTCCTTGATCGAATACAGGTCTACGGGCAGACCGCCTTCTGTCAGGCTCTCATAGGTAATGTGAGGTCTCACCCACTCAATGTCCTTGAACCTGATACTCAGATCCACTGGGTCATACCGAGGAGACACATCCTGTGAAATATACGATCACTACACCCATCTATCAGTATAGAAATACTTCTCGGAAATCTTGTTAGTGTGACTACTGTATCAATAAAAGCAGTAGTGTGGTTGTGCCAATTTCACAGGTTAATAGATGTTCCTTCAATCCTTGTAGTTGGTATCCAAATTTATTCTACGTCCCATGCTAGATGTACTACTGCATGCTATGCCATAGTCTACAACATCCTACATTTTACTATGTTATGGTATACGACGACTTATGTTGTGTGCGTAGCCCGGCGTCAGTCGTTTTTCCGACTATACCATAGCAATGAAGTTGCACGCTGGACAGGGTTGGCATAGTAGAAGCTGACTATGCCCAGGGCCAGCTCCACCCTTCCTGAGCACCCGCTGACTATACTCAGGGCCAGCTCCACTCTTCCTGAGCACCCGCTGACTATACTCAGGGCCAGCTCCACTCTTCCAGAGCACCTGCTGACTATACTCAGGGCCAGCTCCACTCTTCCAGAGCACCCACTGACTCAGTGTGAAGCACCCGCTGACTCAATGTGAAGCACCCGCTGACTCAGTGCGAAGCACCCGCTGACTCAGTGTGAAGCACCAGCTGCAAGACTGAATGGATGGTCCTGGGAGGTTGGGGGTCTGTCAACCTAAGTTATTTGTCTACACGCCACCTACCAATACGCTATTCCATCATATACTATTCTCTGTGCTCCCCTCTCATTGACAGTGAATAATATCGAACATATTCCTATGCAGGACTGGCGAGACAGAATACTCCAGGTTGGGTATAAACTCACTGGGAGAGATCCGGAGCTAATATCCATGATACTGGACTGATCTTGAGATGTCTCCATCACAGAAATTTCTGTCGTCTTCTCTTTGGAAGCCACTTCTGCAAATAGTAAAGTATTCCCGATTACAAGTGGCCCAAAAATGTAGTTACAGTACTTGAATTCTGATAAGCATTGATCTTAAAAATAATTAAGCTTGAGGTGCATTTTATGTTTCTTCGGGCGTTGTAGATAAACATAGTTAAGTCAACTTTGCAGACAGAAATGACACAAGCCGGCTTGATGAGATCTAGAGCACAATCCCAGTACACTAACCCACAGATCTGCTTGGGCGTCAGTTTGCGGATAAATCGCAGTACATTGTGGTACTAGTAGGAAGGAGAATGGCAAGTTCGCACTCACCTTCAGATGAAGATTTGGGTTTGGTCCGCTCTCTCGCTGATCGTCTGGGTGTGCTCGTCTCAGCCTCACTCTGGGACTCGTCCTTGCTGGCTGACCCGCTTCCTCTGATTGGCTTCATTTTCAGCATCTCTGAAGGTTTCTCGGTTTTCTCTGGAAAACAACGATGGTAATATCAAATATGACCCGAGGACGCTCGTAACGCACTATTCTGAGGAGGCTGTCCTTTCATTTTATAAATTCACAAGATCACTTGCCTTTTTCTTTCGGCTCTCGTTCTTTTGGTGTACTCTGTGCCAGACTCTGCCTACTCGATCGCCTCGGTGGAGTTTCCCCCTCTGACCCAGTCGTGTCCTCCTCTTTGACCGCTCGAGCTGATCTCCTGCGAGGAGGTGGTGTCTCTTCTGGTTGGCTCTCCGGCTGCCCGTCACGGTCGTCTTTCGACGGTTTCTCTGCGGGTGGCTCCCGCGTCCGCAAAGATCGAGTGGAAACCGGTGCCTCTAACTCCGGTTTTGCTCGACGGCTGGTCCGTCTCCCTGGAGTTTCTTCCGATTTTTTTGTTGAGGGATCGTCTGGAAAATAATTCATTCTAGTTTTTCAAAGCCATGTTACACTGCCCTTGTCCAGGAACGCATCAATTCAGTCCCATTTTCAATCATACTTGTATTGTCATGACAATGTGAGTATATAAAAAAACTACCTCCTAGCACAGGCAACTGTGCTTGGCCGTAAATATAAATGCCGACCAACCTTCAGTTTTTATGGTTTGTTTTTCTTTCTTCAAATGGGCTGTCTCTTGGGGTTGATTTGACTCATCCTCAACCGGTTTATCATGCCCCACAGCCTCAGACTTTTCAATAGCAGCCGGGGCCTTGATACAGCGCTCAGGGGAAACCCGCGTCGAACTCCGAGAACAGCTACTCAAATCCTTGCAAGCGGCCAATTCTGAAACATTCAATGGCAAAGCTTCACAATATCACGAGTTGGACCAAAACTGATGGGTCCAATTTTCTTACTGAGCTCCTTCTTGAAATTGTCCAGTTGCTACCACTTGTAAGGAATGACTGACTTAACAAGTAAATCAAAGGCCTTTGATAAAAAGTGATAGGGGGTAGGGAGGCCGGAGTTTGGAGGCTAAAGGCTGATATCTAATGACAAAACTCAGAATGTTACTATGTGTTGAACCGGTGATGTCTTACCGTCATGGTGTGTTTCATAAAATTTCTTCAGTTCATTGAGATCAATTTTATTGAGATGAGCAGAGTATTTTTTATCCATCAGTGAAGCGATAATGATATTGAATCCTTTATTTCTGAGTTTCTCCAGAGTTTCTAGCCAGTCAGGCTTGCCTGGAGGTTGCACAGGTAGGCATGTTCTGCACACGTACTGCGCCTCGTCATCACCCACATATCCTATCAGCTCATAGAGGTCATCTAACAACATACAACATTAACATGACAGCGGCTCATGGGTAAAGTGTAGCTACATTCAGCGACTGTCAGCTGGGTATTGGCACAGTTCCTATTTTCTGTAGCTAACAGCAAGTGATTTATTATACATAATCATAGTCTTTCATAAAATCTCGTGGGAATTTTGTGACCCTACTCACACTTTGACTTACCAGGTAAGTATTCGCACTTCGCATGAGTCCAAGAATCACATGACGAGCAGCCAATCATCTTACAGTCCCAATCATCATCCGAATAGCATAAACCGCATATGGGACAGAAGTTACCTAAAATCCAGCATATATCAAAGTTAGAAAACTGGTTTTGGGTGGCATCCCGGCCTTGAATGATGCTGTGGAAGTGTGTAGTTACACTGAATTTCCATGCACATAATGTAAAGAGGCTCACTCAGTAAATCAGTCACTGACTCGGAGGAAACAATTAATTGGGATCTGTATTAGTAGTGAGTCCGTGAACAGGAAGGTTGGAGAGTAATGAATATAATGTAGTACGTTAGTTAAACACATTGGTGACAAATGCAATGTATTTATTTAGATTAAGTGGGAAAATGTTGCGGGTACCAATGTAGAGAATCGTGAAGAAATTCCGTGCTGATAAAGGGTCACTTTGTTAAAGATCATATCGAGGGCATTTTCCATCTAAAGATGAGAATACGGATCTCACTCATGTTATTCATGTCAAAATCATCTTGTTGGGAATGGGCGACCGCCAGATGTCTGCCCACGCACCTTTGAGCCTGAGTTTTTCACACTTAGCACAAAGCGAGTGATCATAGTTCCATGCATCCCCTGGTGCACCGGGAGTAGTACTGCCGCAGCTTTTACACTTCATGCAGCTGGTACAACGCTACAATGCCACATTGAATATGTAAATATGAGATACATCGATATCAATTGTACAAGTTGTCGAATTACGTTCACCGCATTTGAAAATTTGAAACTGTACTCAGGTTTGGTGGAAAAATAAAGGGACAGCACAATGGCTGGAGCACTCGACTTGATCTTGTTAGATCATGAGTTTGAGGTCTGTTCATGCTGGGCTCCGATTGTGGGTATCTTAACATAAAACCAAGAATAACAAAGTTCTGATTGAGTGCTTCACCTACCCATTTTCCTGGAGGACTGTCCGCATTGAAGCCATCCCCTAGACATGCGGGATGATAAGTCTTCTGGCAGAGATCACATGCCAACAACTCATCCAGCTTCCCACAGACATAGCAGAACCGACAGTTCCTACACACCCACTCGCTGGCATTGGGGGCCGGACGTTCTGCCTCTTCCAAACAGAAGTCATGGAATGGCTCGCAGCACACGGCACAGTATACCACCTGACAAACAAATACGCGCGTGAGGTTAAAGAGATAAAACACTCGCTGCTCACTAAAGAATAGTCATGTGAAAAATGGGTTCGGCTGACTGATGCCTAACTTCCGGGTCTAATGGCTCGATCTTGTAGCACATCACTTCTCACAGTTAGTTACTATTCGGGAACTAGTCTTGGGCACATTCCACCTATGACTGATTCCACTAGGTCAACACTGACCAGGCCTGTAGCTCCACTAGAAACTGGACCATCAACTCCCAAGACGGAGGCAGGACCTGATCATTATTGGTTAAAAAGTATTTTCTTTGACTACAACCAGTAACTGAAATTAGGAAACATTTTACAGTTCCCTTAGCAACTGGACAAGCAACATTGCCTGAGACAATGCAGTGGCACCCATTTCATAAATTTTCGAGATACTGATTGGACAACATTCAGGATGACTAGGATTGGGTATGCCTACATACCGAAAACTTAAACCAGTTTCATCTACAGCAATCCCTAGTAAGTAAGGGCAGGATGGTAAAGAGCTGTCCGGTTCTTTGAATCGAAACTGTTTAGATGGAGGCCTATATTAAGGAAGCTAAACTGTTCCTCCAATAGCATATCATCTCACATCGCATTAAATAATAATGTGTACAATAATTACCTGATGGTGACCGGAGCTGCCACAGAGGTAGCAAAGAACCCGTATGGACTGCGGCGCTGAGGCCACTATAGCCACGCCCTGCTTCCATACTTTATCAATGTCATAGGTGTCCTGTAAGAAAGGCAATAAATAACCTCGGTGGGAGCACACTATGAGCCATCCAGCAAAGGAGTGCTTACATAGTTTTATGAGGATCAGACCTTAAAATGACAAGAAATCGTGCGAAGTCTCCAGCTTATAGTAATACCGAAGTAAATCATGGTAAACAGGCTTCAGTTTAAGGATGCTACCCATGTCAAACAATGATCTAATCTTGTCCTGGTGTGGTGGCCAGACATGTCTGCAGTGTGCATTCAGTGAAGGCACTGATTTTTTTCCTTTGGCCATAGCCTTTGTACACTACATACTCAAGTGTCCGCCGCATAACTTACGATAAAGTCAGCCATAATCCTATGAGTTTCTTCACTCAGTGAGAAGCCAGGGTTTTGATCATTCAGTAACAAACCATCATCAAGCGGCGTGGCAATCGACAGCGGTGGTATTGGCAAGCTATTAGAAGACTACAAGGGGAGATAACAAAATAATAATGCGGTGTCTCTCCTCAGCCTGTTCAGTATCTTAATGGGTTGACTGGATGTCCATATGCTTAGTCACAGATCAGTAATCCATACAGCTAATATGCGTATGTCTGGGATTAGAGGGTTGAGATGCGCGATACGGATTATTCAACGACCAGGGATTCGGCCAAATCATTACAACTATGCACTTCCTATTGCCAGTTCTAACACACCAGACAATTCAAGAGAACATTTGTTTTCATTTCATCTAAATTTATTCACAACTCACAATCATGAATTTCCTGAGAGTTAGAAGTTAGCCAGTTGAGCTGCAGAAAATAATAACGGTCGGTTATAGGCTGGAATGTTTTTATCAAATAAGAGTTCTCTTGAATGTCCGATGATAGCCTTGGCACAAGAAATGATAAGCCCCATAGAATTCCATGTATTCTATAACAATGGTAAATATATAAAACTTAAAAAACACTCATTATAAATGCCTAAAAACATAATTATATAAATCATTATCATTTCATTTAAAGAGATTCGCGTCCATTTGAATCTGATAAAAAGATCTTGTACGCATTGTAAAATCGTTGTTTAGTTACAGCACCGGAAAACAGGGCAGGTCATAAATCCGAGAATGCGACGCCTTCACCGGAGGCTCGCCAGCTACTCTCATCATACCCCACGGCTTGATAGACTAGCGCATGCACCTCGGACTGCGCGGGCTGCCAACCCACCTCAGTGTGTGCGTCTTTAGAAGACGAAGCTTTCAGGAGCTCGGTCAGTGGCTTGTTAGTCAGCTTGTTATCCACGATGATATCGTCCGGGTCATGGTCAGGTCGTTCGCTGTCGGCATCGCCTTGCGACGAAGCTGTCACCGAGGATTGCGAGGGGGAGCGATACCTGAAACCAATCACAACAACATAATAGCCTTAACATCATCCAACCACAGGACACATAACGCTAACATAATGCTGGCATCTGAAAGCGTTCAGGATTAAGGTATACGTGCCAAAATGGGTGATGAAACCAGATACAATGTTGCCATCACGCTCATTAGAAGAATGGACACTCTCATTCCAAATGCCTGTATTCGCTCAACACTAGTAGAGACTTCATTAAAAACCAACCGTTTTGGTGGCCGGCCAATGCGTTTACTCGGCATAGCCAACTGTGGAGATTCCGGTCTCGCCTTCCGTCGCGGCATCTCATCGTCCTCATCATCAGCAAACTGCTTGTGTGTCAACTGTTGTGGGTTGGTCTGCTTGTAAATGCACCGACGCTCGCTAGAAAATAGTATGGAGTGAACTTGGTAGCCGCCGACTAGAAAAAGGCTTAACGAGGGGACCGGTTAACATTGTAAACCATTGGCAAACTTGTTGAGGCATACAGGTGGAAGGAACGCGTACAGCGTAGGGAAGAGTTTAAACTTACGCGCAGCACTGTTTCATTTTGCCCGGGCCGCCATATTTCTTCATGTCTAGACAATAAACACAGACGCGACAGTTAACAGCATTGCAGCCGGAACAATCACCGCAGCGTGTCATGCGTTTACCAGTACCGCCCGGCGTTTTTTTCATCTTGAGCGGTTTGGGCGTCTTCACAAACTTGGTAGAGATCTTCATTTTGGGCGACTTCATCTTTGGTTTATACAGCGGTTCCTCCTCGTCCTCCATCCTACAGTGAGAGATTCACTCAGGCATCGGTGGATGAAATGTCGGGATCTTTTAAAGTTCACCAGGCACAAGTTGCAGTTGACTAGCAGTTTGCCTACCCTTGCGAGTGAAACTGACCTCTGATAGCTTTCATGGCCAGTAGCTTTTACTGTGCAGTGATTGGGTCACAAAAAAGCTAACACTGGATCATTTCCATGATGGGTAGTGTTATAAATAATTTTATTGTTGTAGTGTAATTTTCATGTATATATCTGAATACAGAGGAACAATGGAGCAGACTTTCTATCCATGTATATTCATCCTAACGGGAAAATCGGCAGAACGTAAATTTTAGTTGCAAACAACGCAACCAAAGAACGGTTAACACAAGAGCCCTGTAGTCGGATATGATGGTCTAATAGCTCTTACCATTCATCATCGTCGTAGTAAGAGGACTTGGGCTTGTCTTTGCCTCGGGGTATCCTCTCCTCATCGTCCAGGAACTCACTACCCTCATTCCATATCTTACATTTTTCTTCGGGAGGCAAGGCGCTGAGACGCATGGTGGGAGAGGCAGGGCCTACCACTGCGGCCTCCCCCTGTCCTTGCACTATGGTCGCACTCCGAGATACATGCTTGATACGAGGGCCGATTGGCTCACGTGTGGTATCCTGTGAGGCAGTTTCCTGAGCTGAAGGAGGCAAGACTAAACCTGAAAAGAGAGGGAGATGGCTACCAGCCGCAGGGTGGTAACAGTGCCTCATATGACAACACAAATGAACCGGAGTGCCTAAACTGTGACTGTTAGCCCAGGTTCCCAATATTTCTGTCCAGCTGCCTTTAGTGGGAGGATTTTTGCCTGAAGATACAGATAGTTGAAATTGGTTAGACTCTAGTTTTAGTTATCACTTACCTGGAGGATTTTTGATTGGAGAATCCATTCTCAGATGAAGAGTCGAGCTCGCAGACGGTATGCTCTGTATCTTTATAGGACTAGAAGCTTGAGTTACTATAGGTACATTGACTATCTTCACACCAGTGCTGGTAAGGATACCAATCTGTTTCATTCCCGGTACGGGTGCAGGCGGTTGAGATTGCTGAGGTGAAGTGGCCTTCATAATGGTGATTGTCTTGGTAGGGGTGTTGAGTATGGGAGCAGATGGTACTGAACTCCATGGTACAGAAGAGTTCGATGACTGTATAGCCAACGATGGAGAGCTCACGGTTAAACCGGCACTGGATACAACCAAAGACTTTTGAGAATGCCACGTCTGCAATTTGTTTTTTATCTGGCTCGTAGTCTGTATGGTGAACGCAGCGTTTTTCTGGTTGATAGCCAATACAGTTTTCTTAGTGCCTGAACCCAGGAGAACATCAGACACCGAAGTGTTAGTGTTCCCTGCTACAGTACCAGGCCTCATCGGTGAAATTAGAAGACTAGATATAGACGATTTAGAAGGAGTGATATTACATGGATCTGTTTGCCTTTGTACCGGTTGTGGAGTACGAGTTGCTGGGCTTCTACTTTCCAGCTTCGTTGTCTCAGAGATATCCGTAGGGGCAGACATGACAGGAGGTGTTGTCGAGTCACTGATGGTATTCCCGTCCTTGAACCTGGTGTGTCGACTCCGCATTGTTTCCACGCGCTCGCGAACTGTCTTTTTTAGCTTGATGCATTTCCTTTTGTCATCGGGGAGCGCAAAGTAAAAGAAAATGGCTCGACATCCTATACATTTGCTGGGTGCGCAGCCCAGACAACCTGCAGGGAATTAACAAGAGTAGATATCAGCCCACGTAATAAATCAACAGCATCACAGAATAGCTGGGCCAAGATAAGAAATTTTCTTTTCATTCGTTTACATGTGTAGTATCATGAAACCAGATACTTGTTTCATAACAAAAGTTACTCTACAGATGGGTTTTGTGAATTTTTCGCTGCATTCAGAGTCTGACTAGGGTGAAAGAGAAAATGGCAGTGCGCGCTGTGTCAAATCAGGAAAACATTGACCAGTGTATTATCTACTAGGCCGTGGCGGCACCACTCGGTTCAGCATTACCTGCGCCCACTTGGGTTATCTTGAAAGTTAACTCAAGCTTGACAAGACACTAGACAGGGACTAAAGAATCTCCCCATGGACCAGGCTCCTGGTAAATCATCTGCTATGCTACCCAGTAATGGATACCAACCTTCTACGCAGTCAGGCACGGTATGAAGGATGAGATACTTCTTCCACGTGTGAATACAGGAAAAACAATAGTAGTCCTGAAAATATCGCGCTATCTTGGAGCTGACAGCAAAGCAGCTAGCACATTTCTTCTCCGCATTGATAGGCTCGGTAATGGGAGTTCGAGCCTTCGCCTGTTGCATTTGTTTCTTCTTATGAGTGAGCTCCGCTTCATTGTCGCTGTCATCCAAGCCGGCGCTGAGCAACACTTTACGACTGGGTTTCCTCGTCCTTTTGCCTGAGACAAACTCAGTTCCTGGCGTTGTGACAACCTGCAAAAGCACCAATAGCGATAAATAAATGAGATATGGATACTGCACAGTTTGGGTACCACTTCCGTGATGTCACTCAAGTCAAGTTCAAATCTCTCCATCAACCTTCCCACTGTATAGCGCACATCATGGACCATGCTGAAAACAAGCTATTGATTTAGTGCATAATCCACGTAAAGTAAAATGAACTTTTGTTGCCTTAGTTGTTTGGACCCGGCTCTTTTTTATCCAGTCACATAGTGCAGTGAGCATACCTGTGGTGCTTCGGCCTCTCTTGGTAAGCTGATCTCCTGCTCGGTAACGACCTTAACCCTTTTGGATGGGGCCTCAGTAACCTCATCTCTACTCTCCAGTAAGCGTTTTGTGGGTTTAATAGTTCTAGCTGATCGCGAGGCTGTGTAAACTTTAGCAGGTTTAGCCACGCGAGGTTTCTCCGGCGATGGAGGTGTGACGCTGAGTTTTAGTTTGATCGGCGGCTTGTCCGGAGAGGTCAGCCGACCTTTCAACCTGACAGTGGGCACCGACGGTTGACCCTTCCCAGTGCATTGCTCCTTGGAGCTGCTCGAGTGTTTGTGCGATGCACGCGGAGTTTCGGAGTCATGTTTACAGATACTGGCTCGCTCCGGTTCTCCATTAGTTTTAGAAACTTGTGACGTATCTTGGCTGGTGTACTGGCCCAGCTTCTCGCGTTTTATCTTCAAGGTGACACCGGGGCCCTGTTTATCCTTTGGTTTCCGTACTATAAATCCGAAAATTATATCAAGATGTTATATAGAAGAGAACCTTTATAATACGGTCATGTCAGCTACATTGCCATTTTTGCAGCGAAACTGCCCCAAGGGTAGAATAGGACTCAGCTTTCTACCAGTTATCCGATGTTGCACACCCCAAGCCCGAAACTTATCCGAAGATAGAAATAACACCAGCAGCGAGAGTTCAGCATAATCAAGCCTTGTAAACGATGTCTAGCTATTGCACTACTCACTATTCTAAATTTTCTGAGTATATCATGTGACTACAGCACGCATAATTTAAAAACTCTGTGGGCATAGAGGAGATCACCAAGATATGACAGCACATGTAATCTTGTATAAATGCGAAAGTGGACTTACCATCTTCATATAAGCACACATCACCCATATAATCAATTTTTGTTTGAGTCCGGCAACTTGAGTCATTGCTATGTCACTGTTGCCAAATAATGCTCAAATCCACCATTTTGTTGTTTTCAACCAGTGTTACTTGAAATAACGAGGGGTAGTAGCACAGGTAAGTTTGAGGACAGGCGATAATTTTTAGTCTCTCAATTAGCCTGACCTATGGCGTTGATTGGGAAATGTGATCATGCGGTTTGCTGTCACATCTACTACGCAGACGTTACCTTTCTCTGGTTTTTCGATGTCGCTCATGTCACTGGACACTGAAGCATCTCGAGATGATGCGGAACGGCCGCGTCTCGCTCCATGCCCCCTTGGCGATGGGGTACTGACGGCTGACGCTAAAATAATGCGAGCAACCCTGCGCATGACCAAAGGACATCATGGGGTCAGTCATATCAGTATTCATGAGATTATTAGATGATTGGTACATTAGCAAACAAAGCTGTCAATGGGGAGTTGCATGATGGAATGGGATGACCAAGGGGGCGGGGCGTACAGAAGTTTACTTTAACAACAACACAATAGATGTACTATTATGTGTTCAAATGAGTGGAATAAAGAGCTTTAGGTCATTGTTATCATTTATGGCGGGAGATCTGAATTGAATCAACCATAATATGGTCACAGTTTATGGGAAAAGGGTTCTTTGGCTTCAAATACTCATAATAACTCTTTCTAGAGCGCATCCTTTACCTGGAGGAGCGATCTTCTTAGAGGTTTTGTCACCGGGTGACTTGTGCGTGAATCCAAAATTTTCTAGTGTGCCCAGTTTTTTCTTTGGTGATCCAGAACACCGACCATTTTTCATTCGAGGCATGATATATTCCCTGCAATGTGAGACATTGAACACAATCGATCCCCAATCACAGGGAAGTGTCAATTTCTATCGCAACTCATGGGTTTGGGTACCAAACATCTTTATGACATGGGGGTTGATAGAGCTTCTAACATGCCAAGCTATCCCAAGGCTAACTCAACTTCATCATTTGGTCATTGGTTACTAGCTTGTGATTCAACAACTCACATAGGTCTGGAAGTAGTGGAAGAGTTATTATAAGATAAACTGGAAATATGATTAGAATTGGATATAAATTAGATCTACTTAATTCAGTAAAGTCACACTAATGAAGCCAAACCGAGTATCACT
>Ga0224501_10001587_pt1 | contig 17589 bp, 11 predicted proteins | sample SF_Oct11_sed_USG_4_FD_169105 | JGI IMG/M metagenome (GOLD analysis project Ga0224501, IMG submission 169105) | Sediment microbial communities from San Francisco Bay, California, United States - SF_Oct11_sed_USGS_8_1 | ecosystem: Environmental > Aquatic > Marine > Sediment | place: USA... | reverse complement strand
ATATTCTAATTTTCGCTATAAACATTTAATATCGCTTTATTTTTTGTGAAATACATACAAAACCGAGAAACCAACCAACGATTAACTACCCCAGTAACCCCGTAGTCATACCTTGGTCCCTGACTTACTATGTATATCGATGTAGAAAGTCTGCGCAATCAGTTCATTTCCATTGTTGTCGATCACATTAAACATGAAATAGTCGTATCCTCCTTCACTTAGGATATTATGCTTGTAATGAAGCTCACCTGCAATGCATCATGTTGCTTGTAGTGCAAAGAGAAAAACTTGAAAAAGGATCACAAAATGCAAGCTTGGATTGATTCCATTGAGAACACACCCTCCCCCCCTGCTCCACCCGCCGACCACTCATACTCTGTTCCTACCTGATATTGATAAACCATGATAATGAATTAGATGAATGGAGAACAACTGATTAAAAGGTATATAGCAGAAATAACAGTAAATCATACCCAGTCCCAAGGAAGAACAACAGTACAAAACTCAAATTATACAAGTTTTGAACAGAACATTACAGTTGTAGGAGGCACCCATAGACATATAATGGCTCTTCTATGGTGTTATATCTATATAGATGTACCTCCAAACAGTCTGTTGATTAAACTCACCACTGGCAAGCTGTGCTGGTGTAAAGTTGTTGGCTACAGCCATGGTGTCACCATTATCAAGATAGAGTTCCCCAAGATGTACGGGCACTGTTACTACATATGTAAGACTGTCATCGTCGGAGTCAATATCTGTCGCATGAAGTACAGTAGTGCTAATAACCTTTGTACCCCCAGCCTGAAAAGTGACATACACATACATAAACTATAGCCAGTGAGCTCTAGAATCCAAAAATAGCTACATAAAACTACGAAGAAAGATATGACCAGTGTGCTGCTTGCAATCCCTTAGTGAGATCTACAAGGATAAGTTGCAGCGTTACCAGCATAAATCTTGAGGTGGGGGACTGTTTTAGGTTAGGTCAGTCATGTCCGCAGTGCATCGAGTAACAGCTCGCCAGCCATCTGGGAGGGGAGGGGGTCATGTGATGGTAAATTGCTTTTCTTGCCCATTTGTATTTTGGTTCTTCAATGAGACTTTAACCTTTGAATGTTACTCACTCTTAGGTTGATTCCATCATTGATCTTCAGGCGAGGCGTCTCATCATCCACAAGCACTATCTGCACTGGAATTGTCTTCTGATCAGTCATTACACCGTCCGTAACACTGACTGTGAAAGCATCTTGTGATACGTCTTCCTTGCCGTTATGTCTGTACAGAACGTTTTCATCCAGGATGTCCTGAAATACAGGACTATCGGTTTAGAAACAGAGTTAATTTCAATTAGAATACCAACAATAATATAAATGAATTTACAAAGAGGATAAAAAGTATGTGCATATAACTCTGCTTAAACTAGTCTTGGAGTATATTTCCATTAGCTTCTGTGTATGTTCCGGATGTGTTCGTATTTAAAATTCTCAAAACATCTGAATAAAAATGGGCGGGACATGCTGTAAGAGCGAAAGACACCTGGGCCTGATGATGTTCTTAGGTGAATACCAGTAGGCAAAAGAAGTAGAAGCCATTTAAAAGCTAGACGGGCTACAGAAAATATCAAGTTCAGCAGCGGCCACCGACATCAGATGGTTCAAGGTCGAGATGGAGGAAGGCCAACAGTGGAATGTGAACGGGTGGAGATGATGGTGATGCCACTCGAGTTATCCAGTATTACCTACCATCATTGTGAATGTAGAGCCAACATTGATTGTAGTGAGGTTAAGAAACATTAGTCTGCCTTCTCTGGGTCTTCTCGTTAAAGTGAAAACATGTCCTTTACTAAACCCATTATCGAACTCTCTATCTATGTCACTGACATAAAGCGATGAGTTTGTTATGGGAATTGTGTCCCCTTCCACAACAAGAACTGTGTCTGAAACAATTCTAGGTGGCTCATCATTGCGTGGCTACAAGATAACAAAGTTCAAGATATAGTGACTCAATCGGGTATGTAAACTTATCAAGGGACTACAGACCTTAAAGTTATCCTATCCCTACAGGAGAGCATAACTCCATGCAATAAACCCTGTGCATTACTGGGGCATTATGCTTAGTTTTGCTATTCAGACCCCGCAAAATGCCCTAGGGGCTGGCTGGACAACAAACTTCCTAGGCCATAGGCAATGGTTGCAGCCAGAATACTCCCAGCAAGCCGGTGGCTAAAACAAAAACACTAAAAACATATTGTTGCTTTTGACCACAACCGTGGTGAACTCGAACGCATTTATTCTGCTTTGTGATACATACTGTGATAGTGATGTTGAATCGTGTGACTGGAGATGTGTTAATGCCATCAGACACGTGGAACCAGAAAAAGTCACTACGCGGCTCTTTGCCTTGGTGGTCATTCTGCTCATAGTAAACTATCCCAGCGTATAGATCAGTCAATAAGAACATCTGCACCTGGCTAGCGCGTTGTGTCAACTCCACATCATCTATAAAATGTAATGGTCACACAGTTTATACATAATGCAATGTAACTGCCATGGCGTAGTGGTTAGAATACACAGCGCGCATACAGAGAGTCTTGAGTTCGAATCACCTAAAACTCAATGGTGGTGACAGGGAAGGCATCCAACCTTTATTCCACGCCCTCGTACAGGGAATAATAATGTGGAATGTAAACAGAAACAAAAAGACAATGTAGCAAATTTAATAAGAAAGCAAAACATTTTTTCCATTAGATAAACAGGAAAATTATCTACAATTTTTGCCACTTTTACTACAGTACCAGGTTCCATGTAGAAAGCTAGTCTTCAACCTGAAAAATTTCCAGCTAGTTGGCGAGCCAGTTGAGGAGCTTGATCTTCTTCCAATCATGGTGGCAGACAACAAAGCATACCTGCAGTAATAATCTTCAGAAGGCCAAGGGTAGGCACGGAATCAATCACAACCATCATGTTTACTATGGAGCTGTCACTGTCTGTGGCTGATATGTGCGCACGAGTAATCTGCTTCCTCCTACCTTCTTCAACCTACCAAGAAAAAGATTCTAGGTTCATAGGTATCGAAGGTGCACATTAGAAGGGAAACTATGATTCGCCTCATCCAGATTACCACTGTTTGCATGTATTACTTAGATTCGGTTAAATATTTTAGTCCCATGTCAACCACGAACATATCTGGGGTTGTCACCAATGACAGTCTCTAGTGTAGTCAATGTAAATCAAGTAACCATTGGATGTTAGCCTGGTTAACAAACATACTCGTTACAAAAGTTTAGAGTGAATAAATCAGGTAAAACACATCGAACCAAATTTTCTTTAGATCAATAGTCAAGCGGAGGGTTTTTATTGGTCAAAGGGGCCTGCCACACGATGGTGACTTTGCAATTTTGTGATAAGCTCATCGCAAATCGCGAAAGAAATGTAATTCGCATTCCTAGCCACACGAATGCGATCACTATTCGTAAACTAGTAGGGTTGCCCGCAGTCACATGACCAAGGCCAATGAGACTGCGAAGTTGGTGTCATACCGGGGTTCTATTTCCGGTCAGACTGTCGTTAGAAATTATGCGTGGGGATTGTGCCCATAGTCAGACTCAACTAGTCGCTACTCGCAGGTAAATTCCGCCAGACTTTATAATCGCCACCGGTTCTCATGTATTGCGACTGTTTCATATTGCTCATATGGCTGCTCCCAAACTGGCTCAAGTAAGGTTTCAAGTCAGACTTAGTTGGGTATTATGACTTTCTACTTTATATGGATCTCCACAGGCTTTAGAAGTGATTGAGTCAATCAGCGCGTGCCTCGTAAGCGCGATTTATCATTTTATTCAGCATGCTAGAACTGCCAGTGTCGCGCAAAATGGCTATCGCAAGTTCGCAAGACGATTTTTCGCGTTATATTATTTGCGATCTTTTCGTGATTTCTTTTTCAAATTCGCCATTGTGCGGCAGGCCCTAAATGACCGTGTATGAACCCTACCAAATGAAATGAATAAGAAATTACAAGAAGAACCTTGTAACCACTTAAAGTAATCGAATAACCAATAAGAAGCTTGAGGGCAATTATTAGACAATTCCGCAAATTAAAAAAATCGAAAAAACTCAAAGCTTCACAAATTCAACTCGGTGTGTTTAATTTTGTAATTCTGAAATACCATGTGTTTATGAGCAAAAAATGCAGTCAATGGGCCGAAAGTTGTTCGAATAGAATTGAAAAGAATGGAAAACTGAATGGAACAAATTGGCTGTGCCTGAGAGTTAAATTGAATCAGTCAGTTCCTAAATTTTAACATGAACAGAACCCCTGCTCAGTTCAACTATTAGGGCACCTAGATGCTCTACATAAAAAATACAGATGCTTGTTTGTTTATTTATTTTATGAACCATTTTGACAGGTTGTGAATTTTTTGCCTGCCCCATTTTTTATATACCATTCCATGTTATTTAAGCCACAACTCTGGCCCAAGCGCATAACTAAGCTCAAACTTAAGCTTCAACTGTTACAGAGCATTAAATTATAATAGTTTCATGTTATGACGATACCTGTAGGTCGCTGCCGATCCTCACTGTGGGAGCCTCATTATCAGTCGCTCGGATAGAGACGGCTAATGGCTGCATCGCTGCTGTATTACCAGAAGTATCACTCACATTAAGATACACTACATCCATCAGCTCCATGTTTCCCAGTTCATCATGGGCCTTATAGCTGCAATGACAGTGACATATCTGATAGTAGATGCAGAGGCTGTGAGTTGGGGCCTCATCAGATCACAGCTTGTTTTGTTCCGTTTGGCTTTGTATTTGGCTGAGACTCTGCAGATAATGCGTCTCCTGTGGTGCAATTGGCTAGCACGATGTACTCATAATGGAGTATGAGATGCGGAGGTTGTGAGTTTGAGCTTCACCAGGAGCACTTACATTGTTTTGGTTATGCATCACTAACTTCCTTTTAAAGTAGTTTACTATCATTGATTTTCAAGTGTTATTTATTCTTTCTGCACCAGACAGCCACAAAAACCATTCAAATGGACTATTTAAATTAAGCTATGGTAAATTTATCATATTTGATAAAGTATAATTACAAATAAGCTAAGTTCAAATTTTATAAGCTAAAACATCACTCCGGCAACATTTGCTAAAAATAAAAGCGTTTTTCACTATAATTTGTTTTTGCCAGGACTCGGATTAAGCCGAGTCCAAGCCTGCTAAGTTTTTGGATGTGACTTTGAGAGTAATCCTGGCCTACCTGATGTACCCAGCATCTACATCAGGCTGAGTGAAGCCGTCAGCTATTGAGAGTCTCTCTTCTTGGTACATAAGTACTCCGAACTCGGGTAATGCAGCTAGCTGATACAGTACCAGACCGTCTGAAGATAAATCCTCAAAATCCAACTCATCCATGGTGACCTTCACCTCCTCACCTGTAATCAACAACTAAATATAGTCTTCCATCTCTGAACCTGAGTCGTGTCGTAAACTCTGACAGAGCAGGTGCCACCTATAGAGTTATCCTCTCCTATCATGCTATCCAATGATTGAGTGTCTTTAATTTAAAATTAGTTGTATCTACTGTTTGATTTGATTTTAGAATTTGATGTTTCATGGATTACTCAAATAAGACCATAGATTTCTTTCACATTAGAGATTCTATTTAGTCAGACAAAACCAGATGCCTTAAACAAAGTCCCCATTAGACAGCCCGGGTCGAAATTCAGGGTATAGGTTTCAACCGGAGCCCTGACAGGTATTTTACCTTTATAGCACCAGTTATAAAGCTACAAGAATTGCACTGACATATTGGTATGTTACCTTCTTTGACGAACAGTTTCATGCTGACACCAGGCACCAGTTGTGGGGCCTCTCCATCGACGTATTGAACGATGACTTTGATCTGTCCATCTGTTGATTGAGTCTTGTCCGATATCCGAATGGAGAATGAATCATTAAGATTCATCGAGTTGTCATGCACGTAGAAGAGAGTCTCGCTTAGAACTTCGGAGTAAGTGTATGAGTCGCCTATAAAACATTACATACATGCGAGCGTAAGTTCATTATGAGCCTTTACAAAGAGCAGACCTGACAGAACTGAAGGTTTGAGGAACTATAGAGACATAGATCTACTCGGTAGAGGGATCATTCTACAGGCTTTTTCTGTAAAGATAACCAGTCAACTCTATCCATAGAGAGGATAGGTTATATGTGTGTATAGGTACGTCCTTTTCATGGATTCAGTTTATGTCACTTCTGTTCACGTATGTATGTACGTACGTACATATTGATTAAATCAACCCAGTTAGAATGGCCATTCAGCTCGTTATAGTCCAGCTTTCGCTTCAGCCCCATGCAGTTATCACAATAGAGCAAACTCTAGTATCATCCATCCCTAGTGTGTCTGACACCAACTGATAAAGTTCAGCACTGCATGCCCCATTAGCATGATCCAACAAAAAGTGACAGGAATGGGACCGGATCTCCATACATATGTTAACTAATCCTGTCGCGTATGAAGTGTTACGGTGGCTTTAAGCTTTAAGGAGTTCACTCAGTGAAGAGAACTGCTCGTGCTTCTCGGTATGATCACTAATATATGATGTAGACTAGGCTCTAGTCACAGCATATGTATGGAGATCGGGCTTTTGTCACGGTGGACTTGATTTATGGACATAATTGGGTGGGTGAACATTGAATTACCTGTCGAAAGTTTCTCAGAGTAAAAGTATGGATCTCGTTTTCGATCCCCTGTGATTAAAATGAATGCATGCAGAAAAGCGTTGAGCTAAAACTGTAACATGGAGTAGATAGCACATAGCAGTTATGACTGAAAACTCTGTGATCATGCCTCCCAAACCCCTACCTTCTCTGAGTACAGTGTGGAAATCCTGAAATAGCTTTACAATGTTTCCAAATTGCGGCTTTCTCTCAATGCTGAACTGTAGATCGGATTTGCTGGTGTCTACGTCTTGAACCTGCAGGATCTCGTCTGAGAGTAAGATGGAGTTGCCTTTCTCCACCGCCAGACGAATATTAGAACCGATAGTCGGCGCTTTGTTGTCGACAGGAAGTACCTCGATGGTGAACTCTTGTTCGGGAAGTCGCCTGTTGGAGTCGTCTGAAACTGTGAATTTCAGAGAGTAGAAGACAGACGTCTGGCCTATTTCTACTCCCGCGGTCGGTTCGTACTTCACTCGTCCATTGTTTATATCTTCTTGGGTAAATCTGAAACAACATGAACTGAAGAATATTTTATTTGCCAGATAGTGGAAGAAAACAGTCACCAGTTAGCTGGAACTAGTGAACAATGACCAGTCGGTGTGATGCATTTAAAATTCTAAATTTTCAGCCTTTTAACAACAATGCATACATGATTTCACAAATCCAATTTTGGGCGTTTTCAAAGTTCTCCTAAAATGTCCTGGAAATTTAGGGGTCACTGAACATTCTATCAACCGATCTATTTCATCGACCTGCAAACTCTAAAAGACCTGTAAAGCGAAAATTTATTCTCATAATCCTTTTCTCACCTTTGGTAGTGTATAAGACAGTTTAATCCAGTTTAATTCCGATGAGGTAGTTCACGTACCTGTTCGTTTGCAGACCTGGCTGAGTTGTAAGTTCAATATGCCCTTGACCTTTTGTTAATGAGGTGACCTCAAACATGATTTTACTAGCTATGGTGTCTCTATCCAAATATCCTAAATTTGCTGGAGAAATTATTGCTGATTTACCTTCCTCCACCTGAAGACAAAACAATAATATTATTATATTATATTATATTATATTATATTATATTATATTATATTATATTATATTATATTATATTATATTATATTATATTATATTATATTATAATGGTATTTCATGCTAATTTTAGGGTATATTTAAATTATTCATTATTGTATTTATTAAAAAGCTACTTGCTAAACACAAATAACAAGTCTTCTTCTTCGTATGGGTGTCAAGGGTGTGTAAAAGCTGGCTCAATAAAACTTTGACACAGCGTTTCTCCAGGGTACATCATTAAGAGGCTAACACCATGCATGTCCTATGGGTAATTAATTCTCTGGGTGGGCACACTTTATTTAATATCGGCATTAGACAGAGTGGCATGCCACAACTGGGTGTTTAACCAGGGTACTCTGGCCCTAAGCCCAAAGTGCAGTCAACTAACAAGCCATCAGTCACCACAGGGGGGGGGGAATAAATATGAAAGGCCAAAGTTTTATGAGCCGTGCTGGGGCTTACCGTCAGTGCGAGCTTTGTACCAGGGGCGATGCTCGGAGTATCAAACTGCAAGCCGGGTATGATCGTGATGAGAAATTTCTGATCGGTGATGGTATCTGAGCCAGCAAAGACCTAAACATAACAGAAGACATCGAAGTCATCACAAGAAAACACATGGTATAACTCTCATAGAGGTCCCTTTACCCTTCACCCCTATAAGTGTAGACCTATACATCTTGGTCTTACACAACATGGTGATGAGAGATTTCTCAGGTATACCCTAAGAGCAGGGTTAAGTGTTGACAGCAGGAAAGTCCTCGGGCTATAAATGAGTACAACTTTTGAATTCAGTCTAGCGTAAATAGCTCCAAGTGGTCAAATCAACAAAAGCATAAATTCACACCTTACAGGACAACTATTTGTTTACCCTACTAAGCTATATGACATACAAACCACTTATCTTGTGTTAACTCTAGGAGGACAATAAGAATTAACAACATAAAACCATAGGTTAATAGGTTGTGTGGTCAATATCAGCTGAATGGACTCGTTAGATCAGTTTCCGTTTAGCTGATATCTTTTATCCAGTATAATACTCGTTTCGAATTCACTACGACAGTTATATCATGTAAAACCTGTGTAATGAGCATTATCTCCCCCTTCACATGCTGTCTAGAAATGCCAACTGTTGGTGAGTCTGCGGACTCACTCTAGCTGACTAGGTGTGAGTTTTCTAATAAATGAAGATGTTGATGAGGTATACAGCCAGAGGCAGATTTCTCATGAACTGTCATTGTCCTCAGATTCCCCGCCAGCACGGGGCGCAAACTCACAAGCCTTAAACTGTAATTCCACACTTTTAATGATGAAGCTATACCCGAGTCCAGTTGATAAGGCATAGGCCTTTTAATGAATGCAGAACTCACCTGAAATGTGAAGCTGTCAGCAGTAGTTGGCTCGGTGTCCACTCTGTGTTGATAGAAAAGGAGACCCGAATCAATGTCATTCTGAGTAAATTTACTGATCTCTCTCATCATTTTACCATCACCGATATTAGCCCATCCAGGAGGTAGACTCTCCAACTGTGCAACCACTATCACCACAGAGCCTGCAAGGTCAGTTCGAGAAACTTGTTAGTTCTTCTTCCGGAGGGCAATAGTTGACCTACTGAGTCATTCATTCAGCATTTTCTGTCATTGGGGGATAGCCAGATGACAGATCTATCATAAAGCATTTCCTTCTTCTACTGGTTACTGATTTTCTCCCTGGACGGTATATGGAAATGTCCTCTGCTTTTAATCGAGAGTTGTACATTCTTTCGGTGTTTTAAGCTTATATTGTGCAGTTTCTCTGGAATTGGGTATATGGTATTTAGGGGTCATTGCACTATAGGCACAATTTCAACTGTAACTGAAGGTGTACGCAACGGTTATCTGTATTTTAGCTGCAATCTATTCAGCGTCTGTTTTCACACTTTAGTTCTTTTTGATATGATACTAACCCATTGCATTTTACTCAATAAACTGGGTACAAACAAAAAAGTGATCAAAGGTTAAAGGCAAGCAATTAGCTTTTAATTACTCGGTTTTAAACAATATCACATTGAATGGTGAGCGTTTCTATAATGCAATGAGAACATGTAAAAAACAGGTGGAGTACACACTCAACTATCATGTAAATAATACACCCACATTTATAAAAACATCCAGTATTGGTTAACTTTGTGATATATGTGTTACATATACACCGCTGTCTTTGTCGTGATTGGATGTTGTTTATGTTACATGTTTGCTAAAAGTGAGTAATATGTTTGTCGCATTATGAACCTTAGAAAAGCTAGGATAGCACCGAACAAGCACCTGCGTAAAGCTGAATAGCTGAGACCAGATGTTCCCATCGAATAAGGAATAAAGCCTCAGTGCTAGCTATCACTTCGGCAAGTACCTGTTGACACCTGGCCTGTTAAAGGTCTTCTGCCTATGCCGAGTGATTTATTATCCAATACTGCCATTCTCTTGATAAGTTAAATATTAAATGATGATGCTGTAATAGGTGGCCAATCCAAAATAGAATCCCTTTGATATGAATGAAATATTATTCTAGCAGTCACAACAGAAGCCTCTTGTGTAAAGTCATTAGGTATAAAGATGGTGAAATGAACCAGGGTCACTGTGGGCTGCCGATGCAACGTGTCTTTGTAATCCGCCATGACTCATCAGCTGATGACAAAACCCAGTTACCAATAGGATTTTTAATTACAGTGCATGATTGGTTTTTTGTATGAATCAATTTTGCACTGAGCTTCTGATGAAAGAGGCGCACAAATTCGTACAGTGTACGATATGCGAACTTAACCTTGAAAATGGCTAAATGTCCAACTGGATAGTCCACTATGTTATTCAAGCAACCTGAAGAGTATATACCTGATTTAGGCTGTCGTGTGATTGTGTAATTCAGAACACTTCCCGCTGACTCAAAGAGTAAGTGCTGCCGTGATATGATGACTCTGTCTCCAGCTGTCACACTTAATCCCAGATTATTCAGCTCGGAGATGCCCTTTCTGGCCTATAAAATACCATTTCCAGATATTCAGTAATGCCAATGAAACAGAAAAAACTATTATGATAGGTTCTTACCAGCTTAGAGCGGTGGAAGGTTTTTGGACATTTGTGTTGTGCCAAAGCAGCTGACTCATGTCTCAATAATGTAGATTCTTTCTGTTTAGATTCCACGTTACTGTTGCTTGTGCAGGGGAGAGGGTGTGCGTTTATTATAGATTTATGGAGAGACTTGGTTTGGAGCTCACGGGCTATTTACGGTCAGAAACTTTTCCTCTCACCACCATCGGCTTTTGTGGAATTCGAACCCAATGTCTACTGTACATCAGTGTTAGTTACTCAGAGATTGATTAAATCAGTGGTATTTGGTGATTGTCTTCTCTATAAATTCTGCATTTTTGAAAGTACCCCAACCCTCGATCTTAGTAGGTGTATTCGCGTGATTTTGGTCAAACGCAGATAAACAATTTCAGACGTCATCATGCCAGCAGATATGCCCAGTTAGAAATCTCAAGGAGTTTTGAGCGCAGTTTCGAGCGCTTCGGAGTTGTTCTCTCTCAGCGTCTTGCATGTCTAAGGACAGAAAAGTTATGCAGTTTGTTTCATGGTATGTTTCGCAACAATGAAGCGACCCGTGAAGCAACTATAGAGTACGTAAGCGATCGATAGCTAGGTTTGACATTTTGATAACCTTGACACTATATAAAATAGCACACCCACTTTCAGGCATAAAATTCTGTTCGCGTGATCGAATCCCGTTCAGACGCAGCCGAAGGTACATGGTTTATAAAAACACACTTTCCAGGCGCACTTTCGAGCATTGGAACTGAGTTTGGCGTCTAAAACTCACACGAATACACTTAGTAACTCGGACAATTTTTATGATCCAAAATAACTTTAAATTGTGTTATTTTCTTTACTTTGTGTCCACACACAATCAAGATGCCTAGGAGCGCAGGCTATCTGGGATAGAATCTTAATGGTTATCGAGTTGAGACTGGACGATTGCATCCTGAAGGGCAAAAAGGTATCTTCTACTGTACACATGAATGCCACAAATATTTTTCTTGTGTCACAGAGCACAACAGGAAGATGATCATCTTTATTTGAAAGACCCATGGGCTTAATATTCAACAATGTCTCAATGGACACGTCTAAACAAAAAAGTAATGGGACTACAACGGATGATTGTTCCTGTCATCCACGCTATGCCATACAGTTAGTCATGTCTGACTCAGATTCAGACCCGTTCTGAATAAGACCTTTAAGTAGACCTGAGTAATACTATTTTGTTTTACATCCTTTGATGCCATAAGATCGAGCTTGCCCAGACCTATGTCATCGATATCGTATTCAGGTCTAGCACTGGTTGTTAGGCCACTATCCATACCTCAATATCCACTGGAACCAGGACATTTTTGAATTCCTCGTCATTAAGACTGGCTTGAAAGAGGATGTAGTCATCATTAGCCGGACTTCCATCATGCTGATAACGTAAACCGTCCTCAAGGTCTGAGTATGTGAATTCTTTTCGTTGCCCGTCACCCAGAACTCCTCCATACGGACCTAGAGGTTATATATTAGGTTGGTTTACAGTGAAGGACATTGACAGGCCTCACAAAATTCATCCAGAAGTTTGAGTTGGGCTATTTGAGATAATTTTTCGATCAACAATGCTCAAACGCAAAGACTTCTAATCTGCAAATTGATTTTCCATTCATCATTGAAATTCAAATTTTCTGGTAGCTGTTTCAGTTTGGGGAATCGTGACAGGAGAAATATTCATTCTAAGATTGTGAGATAAACTTTAAACAGAAGGATAGTGCACGGTTCTAACAGGTCGCTATGCACAGTTCTAATGGAGGTGATTGCACACTTCTAATAGTGAGGAGATCATGCAGTGGTTTAAAACGTTGTAACAGAGGAGCTTTATATGTTTGCTAGATAGATAATGAGAAGCAGGTGTCATGGTCTTGACTCAGAGCACGCCAAATTGTTTCTTTAAAAAATGCATAAAAAATTAAATCAAAATTTGGAAGTAATTTTACATACTCTGAATCTCACTCCATGGCTGTGGTTATGCAGAATAGAGTGACCTTGGGTTACCTTGTATCACCTTGAGACGTACAGCATCTTTGTCATCGGCGCGTATGCGGATATTAGAAGTGGAAATAAGGGTGCTCTCGCGACGCGTCACACTCACAAAGCCAGCTAATTCTAAGTTAGCACTGAACTTAGCTACATCTGAATAAGCAAACAGTGCTCTAGATAGAATCACACACAGGCTATAATGCCAGTTAGTCAGTCAGCAGGGAGACTGAGACTGATCATTATAAAGCATACTTTTAAGGCATCACACAGTGCAAGCAACTTTAATAACAACTAAAACACCCCTCTGATAGATTGGTTATAGTATCTATAATCGGTAACTGTACATTTTAGGCCACCACTTCGATTCATTGCTATTACACCGCTATTACATCGCCACTACACCACTACGACATTGTTACCACCCAGCAGCGCAGCCTTTGATAGCATGCCAAGCTTTGTGTGACTCCCGATTTGAACAATACCTCATGTTTTACGTTTAAAACGGCAGGCCCACCCAATAAGTAACCTTTTCGGGGCCACTCGGGCGAGCAGAAAGTCCCCTAATTATGCACCCTGATTGAATGAGTCATTACGCTATTTTCTAACATCCGCCAGGAGACTCAAAATTAGCACTGCACTTGGTAGTTTGAACCATAACGGTGTAGAGCAGTGAGATAGAGGCGAAGTAGTGGCCTAAGATGCACAGTTTCCGAATAGTTATTATGTGAAAGCTACTCTCTGAATCTAGGGTATACTACTCTATACAGAAGGAAAGAGAGAAGGGGTCCGTTATCATTAACTGGTGATAAAAGTCAGCATGGGTGAAGATAAAGCTGCATTTAAAGTATCGCTGACTGTCGGTAAATAGGAATGCTGATATGTAAGGTGAAATTTAATAGCTATACTGTCTTATCTGAGAGAAATGAATTCTGTGGTCAGTGTGTAAATTTACAATTCAAAATAAGATATCATGAATGGGATCCCGGCTCATTATGGGTCTAATGAAACGCGATCACTATAGTTAGCAGAGAGATGAATTTTAATTTGAATGCTTGTTAATCTTGAAATAGCAATTAGTCTCATGTTTATGCCACAGGGGTTTTATATAGTCAGAGTGGATTAAAGAAGAACTTGGCTTTCACTTGTTTTATAGTAGCAAGCATGACCCGGTGTTTTTATGCCACTGAAAGCATTAACAGGTCTAGAGAAGTTTAAACTAGAAAGCTCAAATGCTCATGTGACGAAGCAATGTGAACAACACACAAATAATGCTGCTGTAGTTAGACTAGTGAGTACATACCAGCTATAGGACAATCATTCTCAAAACACTGAGTTTCCATATTGTTACAGGTACATATTCTGCACCCTCCTTCCTCCCAATACTCATCAACCTATGGGAATAAACAGGGTTATAACCTAACCAGTGATTGGGACAAGATCAATTGATAGGAACTACTAGCGAACTAGTAAAGGTACTGTGAAAAAAAACGGGCTGTATTCTTCCATTGAGTCATAATCAAAACATATGTTTCTAGTCAATATGTTATAGCTCACTTGCCCAAATGAATATTTTGCGATTGCTGATTGGTACATAATGTTCAAGCAGGATACGGGTTCAATTAGAATCGGTATGCTGGATTGATTGGGAACCAATTTTCACAAATTATTTCAATGCTTTGTTAAAGGATACTAAGCTATTTTAGAACAAACAAATGCACAGAGACCACCCAACCAGGTAACCTACCCCAGTTACGTGAATAGTTTTATTATATTCGCAAGCATCCTTTAGCTGACAAACAGGACAGCACTGCCCTGGCTCCTTGTGGAGATACTCAGTCTGTAATGAAAAGAATCATTTTCTGTAAATTAATTTGGCTCAGCAGCGGTATGAATGATTAAACAGATGTCAAATCAAACCAATCAACGAAAAACAGGCCAGAAAATTAAAGGAACATGTCAGAAGTATGTTCTCCTTAAAAATATTATATGACCTTTAAACCTAACCAATTTGGGGTGTACTTATAAGGGATGCTTGGAAATTCAGTGTCTGGGGTAGAGGGGCCTAGTTCAGTGTTTAGCTTTCGGATTAGAAGTGGATTCAAGCCCATCAAAGACGATCAAAAATAAAACTGCTGGTATTTAGTCATCACCTCGGTCATACAACAAATTTGAACAGTTAAGAAATATTACTGTTGAAAAAACTTCACACCTACTCAACAAGCAATAAGTCAACATCACCATGGTGGTATGTCTACACATATCATAAGCCTTTCCACCTATTTTATTGGGATTGTTTTGTGCGGTGAATCTGCGGGTTAGTGATAACAGATTGGGTTCAATATGGATGTCCCCAGCCTACTGTCGCCTTGTTCCTTGTTATAGTGGCGCCGATACTGAACAGATAGCTGTGGGCCCACCCATGAAGTTTGATGTTCAGCGACATGGCGCCATCTTGTTTGTCGTACCCATCACCCTACGAGCTTACTTAGCAATTGTGTATTGAGGGAGTAGGGTCTCTAATTCTATTAGTGTGAGATTTGTTTCAAATGCCTAGACTCTACAGCACTGGTTGACAATGGGTCAGCTGCCTCGATAGTTCCGATACGCTTTTCCCACTCTGGACCATTGTTAACTCCAAAAAAGGATAGCGGGTTAGCTCAAAAGTAGACCGCTGGGCTAACAACCATGTGAATCTGGGTTCGAATTCCGTTCACGGTGTGGGCTCTCATGGTGAGTATGCGCTCATAGCCTACCGAAGTATCACTATGTAATGGATCATTAATACTGACCAGATCATGGTGGTCCATGCTAAGCCATAACTGGTGAAAAGAACCAAATAACTATAACAGCAGCTTCACTATAAGAGCAGCTTCACTATAAGAGCAGCTTTACTATAAGAGCAGCTTCACTATAAGAGCAGCTTCACTATAACAGTGAGGATGTGATATGAAAAAGAAAAGGGAAGCTTAAAGGAAATCACCTAGTTATTTACCTGAGCGCACTGGCTGATATTACACTGCACCTCAGAACATTCAGTTCTGCCGTTCCTGCAGACACAATACTCGCATTCATTTCTCCTCCACAGCTGCCCATTATAATGCACCTCACCACCATCAGTGCACATGCCCTTGGTAGTCACACACTTAGAACAGCATTCACCATCCTCCTTTACGGCTCTCATGTTCTGCAACACCAAATCAGTTGCATCGGGTGTCATGTACAGAGCTCAGAATTATAGAGTGTTCAAGCAGACAAATTATGGTAAGTTACACGGATGCAGGTGCACCTCTTTGTCAAGCGAGATTTAGATTTGTTCAACATGAGTTGCTCTGCTCAAAGGCGTGAGGTTTCCGGTATGAATGGCACCCGAGCTTCTCACGCACAGATTGAGCATAGTGATCTTTTGATACTAACTATACAAATGAAACAGGATTATGTGTGTCAAGTAGGTATGTACTGAACTATGTACACTTATCAAGTGTTTCTAAACCAGCCGCTGGTTTAGCCACCTCACTATAGCACGGCTTTTTCCGCCTGCCTGAGGCATGGTTTGACACACGGCTTAGCTTTTCACAGAGCTGGTCATGCAGACCTAAGCGGGCAGGTTAGGAGCCAACATTCGCAACATCAAAAGGTGATGCTATGCCTAATCTTGTCACGGTAATGGAGACCTGTGCTGGAAGTGTTCCAGGATTATTTTGGGAGATTTATATATTTATGAGCTCTGTGATCCGTTGGGTGGATAGCGGATTAATGAAGGACATTTTGTAATTGTTGATGAACTCAAAGGATTAGGTTTGGGAGGGGGACTGACAGATATCAGTTGCTCGTGCATTCTCTTCACACAGAGCTGCAACTTTGCATGCTGGCACACATTTAGACTTCGAGTGCTTACCCTTGGGCAGTTCGCCTCAAAGCAAGATAGTGGCGTTGATTGTTTAGTACCACTGATACATATACTGGGGCTGCAAGAATTACTTTCTATAGATTCCCCGCTCTGCAAAAGAACTAATGCAGTTTAACTCCGTCACTTCGCGAGACTGCCTGATTGTTGGAGTGTAAGGATTTGAGAACGAAAAATACAAACATCTGAGGATTAACTGTAACTATTATTCAGCCAATCCTAAGATTAGTTTACCAACAATACGCTAGCGGAAACACATTGACTCGTCGCGTCATATTGAACGATTCTCATAGGAAAAACTCAACGAGCCGAGCAAAATGCTCACCGCAGGCTCAGTATTGAATTCAATTTAGTTTTGGTAATTGATACATTGTGATTAGATTCATTCAGTCAATGGTGTATCAGATTTATTGAAATAGAAGTGAGAAACAAAAATGTGGGGTATTATGGGCAGGCTTTCGGGGGCATTGAGGGGAGGAAATCACATCTTGCTTGTATTTTGATTATCAAGTTACACCATCAATTCCACAATGGTGTAGGAGACGTTGCAATTATCATCCAGTCTCAAATAAACATATTCTAGTATCAGTTGCGTGCCTCAATCTCACCAGTAAGGCAGTCGTATTGAAATATCACAGATTCCGTTAGTTACAAATTATAATATCGCATAAGTTGACAACTGACCTGATAGAGACGGTTATCGCTCCAACATTGATCATTAGGACAGATTGGGCAGCAAGCGCCATCTGGTGTATACGGTTGACTCTACAATGAGATGCAACTCTTTAATAGTGTCTAATAT
>Ga0224501_10001586_pt1 | contig 17595 bp, 13 predicted proteins | sample SF_Oct11_sed_USG_4_FD_169105 | JGI IMG/M metagenome (GOLD analysis project Ga0224501, IMG submission 169105) | Sediment microbial communities from San Francisco Bay, California, United States - SF_Oct11_sed_USGS_8_1 | ecosystem: Environmental > Aquatic > Marine > Sediment | place: USA... | reverse complement strand
CTAGGCATAAAAAGAATTGTTTTGTATAATTTTCTCTTGGTGCCTTGGTTGTAGGGTCAACCTGAACTCACTCCTGTTGCTATTATGGCTGGTAAACTCTTAGCTCACAGACTATTTGCTGGATCAACTGTTCAAATGGACTACAACAAGGTAACATTAATACAAAGCATTGTACCTATTATCCAAAGCAGTATTCTTCTGATGGTAAAGTTTGCTCTGGTGTGAGAGATGACATGCCAACTGCTGTCCGGAATCCCTCTCCCACCCACCTAACTGGGAGATGCACTCCGGTGCCTTATATTGCCTACTTTTATGCCAGTAACACATTAGTATACGAAGACAGCAAACCTTTCATATGTACAACCGAGTCTATGATTCTAAGATACTATATGATACTATATGATACTATATGATACTATATGATACTATATTGTAAATTATGACCTTCCTTTTCCATGTAGATAAGCACCACAGTGTTTACACCACTGGAATATTCCTGTGTTGGCTTGTCTGAGGAGTCAGCAATTACTAAGTTTGGAGAGGATAATATAGAGGTTTATCATGCCTATTATAAACCATTGGAATACAGTATATCAGGTATCCCAGCTGATCAGTGTTATATCAAGGTAAGTTATATAATAATACAGCGCCATCCCCTTCTCTCAGACTGCCATAACTGGGACTGTTATCCTACTTCAGATGAGGATTCGTTTGCTCTCCACTTTTCTCTGTGCGGTATTTGGAGCTTGAAGATTTTGTTGGAGCTCATACACTTCCCGTCAATACCATTGACTTTTCTGAGATCTGAATCCATAACTATTCACAAATTCTAACCGCCAAGCCATGGCTGCTCCCTAATGATTGAGCTGTTAATGCAAGTCGCATCCCATCATTATGTCTACTAGTTTTCTGTCCTACAGTACATTTTCTTGCATTCATTGGTGAGACTATACAATTAAATTCACTTCTTACCACCCTGTGCAGCCGGTGAGGCCCACCCATAGATTAATCTGTTCCGTTGGGCACCAAAGAAGATATACAGACAGTCTCACTAATGGTGCACCCTTAAAAACCCTGAGTTAAAGACTCAATAAATCAGTGTCTGCATACACCTGACATTAGTTAGGATACCTGCGTACCTCTGACAGGGTCAGGGTAACCGCATACACCTGACACTGGTCTGGGCACCTGCGAACCTCTGACACCGGTCAGGGTACCTGCATACTGCTGTCACTAGCCAGGGTACCTGTGTACCTCTGACACTGGTCAGGGTACCTGCATGCTGCTGACACTTCTCGGAATATGAAAGCAGAGAAACACAACAGGCTGCAGGAGAGGTTACAGGTAGATCAGAAGATAGATCACAGCTAAATCAGCAATCATTCAGCATCGGGCATTGAACCCGAATATCTAGGAATCAATGTCTTGATCTTTCATTCATAGAGGCATAGAGCGTGTTTCAACATAATGTTAACCTCCGTTTGAAGAGAGTTTGTTTCATGCCTGTATACACATAGGTTATCAGCTCGAGTTGAAGCGTCTCATATCTTTATTTTGTATCTATCCAGGTGATTTGCGCGGCCGAGTCTCCCCACCGGGTGTATGGTATTCACCTTACTGGACCTAACAGTGGTGAAGTAATGCAAGGATTCGCCGTCGCTCTCAGGTGAATCCCAAATTAAACAATTAATATTCAATTTGCCATTTGACGTTATTTTGAATGATATCGATGTTCTAAAGACGTTAACAATTTTATTGAGCTAGCCATGTTGAATATAACTCTTACATCAGGTTCTATCTCTTAAATATAAATTGTTGGTTGTGGTTTGATATTTGTTTGCGTCAGGTCTTAACCTCTAGTTATATGACTACTGGGTGACTGCTCATTGCGCTGGTGTTAGGGTATTCAGGTATTAGGGTACTGGAGTGTATGTATCTGGTTACGACCACAACTTAGATTGCAGGCCTGATACTGCATTCACAGTTCATTGAGAAACTGGTAGTGATCTCAGTATTGGTAAGCGGAGATGGTACTCATTATAGGTGTGGACTGACCATGGAGATACTGAGAAGCACTGTGGGTATACATCCTACTGTAGCTGAACAGTTAGTAAAGGTACACATCACCAAATGTAGCGGAGCTGACCCCAAAGTCACAGATTGCTGAGGTTAATGGCAGGGAGTAGCAGGTGCTAGGAGTGTAAGCTCCTCACGCATCTCCTCCCACCGCCTGCCTCCTAACAGAACCTCATCGTCTGGACTGACATGACCACCTTTGCCGAGTATCGCCTGTTTTCATGTGGTCACGCATTTTACTAACCTTTTGTACGAGTCTGATCAAATGATAATCTGATTAACATTTAGATTAAGATGACATTGTTAGAACAATAAGATGAGAAGTCTGTTAAGAGGCGGAGCGGACTGTGAAAGTGTTTTTTAATAAGAGTCTATGACAATCCGCGGTAAAACCCAGTATGGGCACGCGGATTTGATTCTTGTCTTATTCCTTGTATATTTCTATTCATGAATCCGAAATGCAAATGATATACCAATGCCAATATTATCAGCTGAACTTATCAGTGACCGATTTTAGTTTTTAGGGACAAGCTCGCCGTTCGGCACACATTTTATGTTTCGGTCGTTCATTCCCAAGTTACACAATGTATTATCGCGCTATCGAATAACGCATGAGTTGACAACATCACTGCATTCGCATAACACTTTATGTTAGATAGTAATCACGGTATGTTATACAAGCCAATGTATTGAAAAGGACGCGGGTAGCGGTGCCTCAGTTACACCGCAGTGCAGCGAATGTCCAGAGTCATTCGCCAATAATCCATGCCATGTGTGGTTACGGTATGAACACCTATGCTATTACATGAACGCGAATAGCATTTTGAGAACAAGGTCCACGTAAAATAACCTTGACCGAAGATGGCACCCTTCCTGCAGTGACTATTTCTACAGAGTCTCTTAGGAAGCATTTGCGTGTCAGGCTGTCAACCTGACATTCTTCAGGAATGCTTGTATAGAGAGGTCTCCTTTGTTTAGTGATGGTATGAACACACACAGACACACTGACTCAGTATAAGGCAGATGGTACCCTCACTGCGGTGATGCTACTGGTACAGAGTGCCGAGATATTTGTGTATTCGCAGGGTTTTCCTTAAGGTAGCTTATAAGATAAGATCATTTTCTTTTTACAAGGATCAGTGACATATGTCACTGCGTGGATATCATCATTAAGCCACAGGCTTGTTACCAGAATGGTCCTGTAAGAAAGGTAACTCAATGGGTGGGCCTAATGCTGCCCAACCCCATCCATTAGTATGAAGGTGTCTGTGGTTAGCAAATTGGTGACCACTTTTTGCCCGCAGGATTTGTGTATTCCCAAGGGCCCCAGTTTGCGAGTTTCTTTAAATCCAATCTCTGACTAAATGCTAGCCTCGCCTGCAAGCCCCGTCGTCACAATTCAGTAGAAATGGTGACACACGCGCACCCTGGTCTACTAAAAGCATGTCCCATCCATATCCAATATATCATAAAGGCTTTGAGAACACATTTTGCCACTTGCTCGATGTCACTTCATTACCTTTCTGTGTTCCATTCTTGATTTTTCCTTCAGCCCTCCATGCGACAAACTCATTTCACCTGCTGGCTTTCATACTGTCCAACAATCGCAGCCGATTAAAGAAACGAATTATTTTGCCAAAATGTAACAATAGAAAAATATATCATGATAGCCTCGCGGCATGGACTCCATCTAATATTAATTAGTGGATTGCCACATGAAAGCTCTGTATTCAGGTAACTGCTGGGATAGTAACATAGTCTGACAATGTGTTTTCATTACCTCCGAGGTGTTATACTGTTGATGCCGATCTGGTTTGCAGCCTGTGACAGTATCATATTCCCCTAGTTTTAAGAGGGAGAGATCCCCCATTCCTCACTGTCTATAAGAATTCCTTATCTTGTAATTATAACCTTATCCCCTCTCAATCTGTATGGAACGCTGTAACCTCTAAGTGAAGTATATGAATGAACTGGCATGATTTGTAGGGTTGCGGACCTTCTGTACCAATCTGACCATCAAGAGCCTACCTTGAAATTATTCAGATCTAATCAAGATGGACAACGGTTAAGATATGCAACTCGAAGGTTCAAAACCCATTAAAAACCTAATTCCCCTTGAACCCTAACAAAGTCTCCAGGGAGCAAACTGTACGAGCCCACGCAGCTACAAAATAATAATGTCAAGTAAAAACAACAAAAAACTTGCCATCATCGCGCACTGCAGATCTCTCTGCAAAAATTTAGCTTAAATCTTGAAGTCAGACGATTACAATCAATTGTAATATAGCAGGAGCTTCCGGCCTTGAATTTGAAGCATCGAATCTTAGGAATGTAGTTTCAGATGACAGACACTAACCAGCCATTATTCACATGAGATATGAAAGATAATTTGTAACCGGTGAAAAACAGCATAACCCAGCTCGGCGGCGTTGGTAATTTCCATCATACGATCATAATTTCCGCTGCCAGTTGGCACGGCAATTCAGCCATGTTTGTTCTCAGTATCTTTCCTATCTTGTCTGTTGTTGTATAAGCAATCCTTTTGTCTTTGCCAATTATTGGGGTAAATATAATTATCTCGTCTGATGTCTATCCGAATAATTTAACTGTCTTCTGATCTTAATCTGTGAAAAATCAGTTCGAATGCCTTATTCGGTTTTGTTCATGTTGAGACTATTGCCTAGGTCAAACATGAATATTTTAATTGTTATATGCATTCACAGTTTTAATACTTATTCAGCGTTCCTCGTATGCTTGAGGCTATAACAGGCGTCGGGCTAGCTACGCCTCTGATTCTTTGCTATTATCTTTGACTACCCATGGGCATAACTGTAAAAATGGCATCCTCATTTAATAAACTATCTAGGCGCAGATTTCAGTTTAATATAGTCTGGTTAAACTAAGGTGCTAAACTCAACCAATTTATGTCACTCTCTCAATTGTGCTCTCAGCACTATTTAATTGCATATTGGGGATAGCATGGCTAGAATGCTTGGCCCAAGATAAAAAGATCCTGGGTTCAATCTCTTGTCATGGCAGACAACCAATTGTGAGTTACTCAAGTAACTCCCAGGTCCTACCGCTTCATAACAGACCTAAGGCTCTAGTCTAGGGGATCCACTAAACGGGATTGCCAAATTCCCGCATAGAACAAAACAAAGACAACCTGGAGCACCATAAAAGCGTGTCTGCAAAGAAACTGAGAGCTTTCCATACAGATGTCTCTGAAGTATACTGAGGATAACACAACACCATTACATCACTGTAAGTCAAGGAAGCCTCTCAACTCTGGAATACCTGGCAGGAATCTGGGATGTGGCAGTCTCAGGGCACTATTTTCCCATACCAAATTGCGTGTATGAAACACTTGACTTTATGGTGGGCATGCGGAAGCAGAAAAACGAGCTGGCAAGCCCCAAGATACATGATGTAGGTCCACGCTAGCAATGCGGAAACTAATTACTATGCGAGACTTTATATTGCTATTTGCCATTTATACACAAAAAGACCACGAAGGTTTTTCAGCAGTACGTCTAAATGGCCCTAATACCCTGGCCTTGTGAAAAAGTCATGCCTTTATAGAATTCAGTACTGTTAAATAAACGACATTCGATATTTAGAGAACTCAAATCCCTAACCATCTTAGAATCATAAAACACTCATTAAATTTATTGGAAACTTTTGTTTTTTGTTCCCAAAGTTATTATGTAACACTATGCATTGATTGTAAGGGCTCATGTGTGAATAGGAATTTAAAATGCCTGTGGCTACTATATCAATATCTTGTTCAGCGGTAGCTCATTTGAGGTCCAATGAAAGCAGAAAATAAACCGCTTTTGTTAACTAAGCTCCGCCCTCTCCGTTTTTCATGCATCATATAGTCAATGCTATGTGTGTAGTCTGAGCATGTGTTTTATTTTATGCTCTGTGGAATGTTGAGCAGACCAGACATGGGGTAAGTTTATCTCAAAGAGACTGGCTAGTTTCTAATGTTTGTCTTGTTGTATGCGTGGAGTTAGTTATAATAGTTGTGAAAAATCTAGCATTTCATCAAACAACATTTCATGGTGTGTATTTTCTAACCTTGTGTGAAAATAGATCTTATTTTATAATTCCCAGTATGTAAAATGAAAACTGGGCATTAAAAGCTCACCGAGGAAACACTGTATTGAGAGATCGTTAATTACCCAGTGTCTTCCTGCCCAAACTTATAAAAAAATAATAAAATAAAACACATCGCTGTGATGTTATCATTGAGTTGGATAATGTTAAACTTGATGATGGTGTGCACTACATTCTACTATCTACTACCAATAGTTCAAGTGTTTCGGATTCTTCCATTCGTTACATCCCTAACCTTCCTAGAAATTCCAGTTTATATTTCTACACACTGGAGACATCGCTCGTTTTAAGAGGATCTTTCGTAAACCACAGTTAACAAATCTAATTAGCCAACTGCAGGAATATCCACAGCGTGTGTGGCTTTCGATACAGATAGTGTTTGATACAGATAGTGTTTGATACAGATAGTGTTTGATACAGATAGTGTTTGATACAGATAGTGTTTGATACAGATAGTGTTTGACTTCTCTATTCTGTCAGAGCCCTTTAGACGTCTTACCCTAAAATGGAATACTGTTCATACAGAAGCCTACGAAAGGCATGTGGCTATGAAACTAACAGAAAATTATACCTCAGAAAGTTAGTAGTGTGGTTGTTATTTACCTATATATTTATAACAGTTTACGCTTGTACTCATGAATGAACACATGGACTCCTAACATGAGGTCTGAACATCTAACGAGTACAGGTCTGCCAAGGTACATAACAAAGTAATGAATACGAGCCATTATCTTGTTGTAGTATGCTGAGCAGACTCCTATGTTTGCTGCTGTTTCAGGCTCATATTTTCACGTCCGCATTTAGCTTTGGTAAGTAATAAAATGGCACATTTGTAGACTCTTCACGGGGTCATTCGTTCATGCCGCTGCTAACTAGCCTCTGGGTGTATCATTGGCCCGGTCGCTCCATTAACTACTCCCTTGACCCCAGACGGTCACAATAGCAAGCGTCCAGTTGGGTAAATTGGGCATGTGTAATTTTTTCTTAAACCAACCTTACTATTACAAAACAATACTGTTATTACAATCCGCTCTGTGTTCTTTGCAGATAGACCATGCGCTATGGCACGATATAACGCCGTGTTTAATGGAGGGTTTATTCCTAAATGCAAACCGGACGGAACCTTTAGTGAGGTTCAGTGCCATGATGGTGAATGCTGGTGTGTAAATACAGCAACTGGAGAAGAGATGGGAAGTACAAGATCAACTCAAACTCAACAGCTCAATTGCAAATGTGAGTCGTGTATTTCATGTATTGTACTACACGGGCACTATTTTACTGCCCTTCTAGGAGGCTTATAGGAGAAGGGAATTATGTAGATCATGAAGCCTTGCATGAGTGTATCTTAAATGCTAAACCCAGGATCTTGAGTCAAGTACTCTAGTCACTAAGCTATTCCCTCTCTCGTTTGTCTTGCTGAACCTCGAATCATTCTCAGCAAAATCCTTCACATCTTTCATCAGAAAAAGTGTGAGATAGTACAATAATTAATTCGGTTACTACAAGGTTTTAAATCTGAATGTTAAGATTAGGGCTAGACGTCACCCTACTCTATTGTCTAAGTTTGAAATTAGGCTAACGCATCTGAAACCTGATTATTTTGCGCTTCAAAGCTACTAACATTCCCTTCAAACCCAAAATAAGACTTTCAGTAATTTAGCTTGTTTAGTGTTGCCATCCCCACGGGATTGCGATAAAGAGCATCTTGTGCACCTGCGTATGGTTGTCAATTTCCCAGGTCAGCCAAACTGACATGAACCAGTAGTCAATACGGAAGACAATAGACGGTGTAATGTGGACGCCTGCAGCACAATATAGCCGGAAGCTTGGTTGCACCGGAGGCTGGGTTGGGCCGTGCTGTACGATGCCCATGATGTATTGGAGGATGGTACATAAATCCATCTGGCACCTGAGTCTCTGTATACCAGTTGATGCACGATCATCACTGTTTGTCTAGTCTCATTACACTGATGATTGAATGGACAGAAACATCAGCAAACTTCAATTACCTACCTGTAACAAAAATTAATCGTTATTCAAACAGAAACACATAGGCTTTTGTTTTTATCTGCAAAATACAATGCAATAGCAGGTGTTCTGGTCCACTCGGAGGCTTTGCACTAAAGCATTCAATGTCGTATGCCATGCTTCCGTTTATTGAATTGATATGGCGATTGATTAATAAAGTTACTACATTTAGGATGGGGTCGAGTAGTGCACCGGTGGATATCCTGTACCCATCTTTGTTCCATCTCACAGTTTCACCTGCTATCACTGGCTAGAACATATCAGCAAACCTTGGACAAAGGCAGCACACTTCCTATTGCTAAAGGGAGGATAATCCTTGAACAAAGACACAAAATCTGCTTGGAATGGTAAAGATGATTGTATGTGTGAGAATTGGGTATTAAGAATGAATTTTTTACCGGCTTTTTGTTCAGATCTTGCATTTGCTGTGAAGGAAGTGAACCTGGTTAATGTGATAGCCAATGAGAAAGGAGAGGAGATCGAGCTGCTGCCTCCGGATTTCATGTCGCTGCCAGCTTATAACTTCCCACCTTCATTTAGCATAAATACCCCGGTAAGTCAGCTTTACTTTCCTCAGTATGTCAGTATTACTGACTTTAATATATCCACGTAAATACAAATGAAAATAACCACCAAGCACTCTGAAAATCCATTAGTACCGATTTGCCGGGCGGTTGTGTCGATGTAAGTACCGGTTTAGTCAGCACGTACTCAAAAATACCTAAGTCAGCATCAGTATCATGAGTTGGCTCCTGTGTGACCCCATAATGTTTTAGAGCAAAGCCCGTTCGTTTCATACTATACATTTAAATAAGACATTAACATGGTGTGTGTTAGTAGTCTTCCAGCTATATCATTACCTCCGCTGGCCTTCTTTTCTCATTGGATAGTGAATGTGCTTGCTGGGAAGACTTAGCACTCGCCTGCTCGGCCCTCTCACCCTTTTTAATTTCTAAACTACACTATGAGCACATTGACCTACAATTGCAGTAAACCTCTATAGACCTTATGGTCTGATTAAATCGATCAACACCTCACAGTGGACAGTGTATTGTCCAGGGTTTATTCATTATTACTTCCGGTACTGGGTCATGATTTCCTGTCAGTGAACCAGCTCCCATTCATTCACCTACTACATACTGTATACCATGGATATACAAGCAAGACTCCGAGCAGCAAGACAGTGGTCTTTGGCATGTCGGAATTTGTTTGAAAATTATGTCTAGCTAGAAGGCTTCCTGTGATAGAATAGCATGGCCACACCAGGATAGTAACACTTCTATTAAATGTACATGTAAAAGCACAATATCCATTTATGGTGGAGACCCTTAAAGCTAAATACCCACGACTACTGGTACCTTATCATTGTATGTACGGTCAGTTTTAACTACATGCTATCATTGTTTTAGATCACCAAATATTTACCACCGTCTTTGTGGTCAGAGTTCTCTGTTCTGGTGACATTAAAACCCTCGTCGCCCGACGGCGGATTTTTGTTCGCTGTTCTCGACAAGTTTGAATCGGTGATTCAGTTTGGATTGAGCCTGAATCGAGGAGCTAATGATTATACTCAGAGTATAATCCTTTGGTATACGGAGGACACCAGCCAGGTACGTACTTCCCCAGGCACCTCTGATGAAGCTGTGATTTAGTGGATCTTTCTTTTCGGCACCACTTTGTCCTTTGCCTCCGTCGTTTCGGCTCGCAGAGGCTAGTGAGGGAAGGATAGGCTTACCATTTCTAAGGAGTATGCGGGTGCAAGAGAAAACCCTGCTAACCCAGATTTAATAGACCAATAAATGCATAACTGTCAAGATACACCCCCTAACACCTCTTCCCTCCCCTTATCACAGTTTTGTAGCCATTGTAACTTGTTACTTTACTATTCGCACAAACAGCATCAACTAATTACAAGTTTTGTAGTAGGGGCTCATACATGACACAAACGAGCAAAGCTGGCATGCATATATCCCATCCAGGCTTAGAAGATTGGCGGACTGGAGTGCAACACCGCTCCCCTCACCTCCCCCAGTTCAAGCCATTTGACTTCATGTCTGTCACCACCCCTTCCCCCTCCCCCAACTCCGACCATTTGACCCCGTGCCTTTCACCATCTCCCCACCCACATGCTTCGATCGTCCCTGAGTGGACCGGAAGATAATCAGCCGTATCAGACTGAATTCACTTGCTTAATAATGACCTGTACCTCTGTATCTATAATGAATGACAGAAAACCCTCATCCCAATTAGCCTAAGTCTGTCTGTAAATAATTTTACATTTTTCTCGGAAACAATAACTCGCAAAATATGGATTTACTAATGAAAAACCCCGTACTGCCATCCGCAACACTGAAACGATTATTGATAGCTTATTGGCGTGTACTTTGTTATAGACCGGGTACCAAATGGAATATTTCGTGCATGTAGACCATATGTCTATCATACCCATAAAGTTATCCTGAAGGATTGAGCGCTAAGACCAGATCTTATTAGCACCATGATGTAATATAGTCTCTCCCGGCAGGGCTTGAGCTGCGACCCTACTGGCGAGCTAAGATTCTAGTATATCTCCCGGCTGATACCAGACCCAACTGTAGCATTTTGGAGAGAACAAACTTTCAAACCTTGACAAGATTAACTCATTGACATTGGTAGATATAATCTGTTGTTTCGTGGTTGTGGAATGACAAGTGTGGTTTTTCCACTCTCACAGGGATCACAGAAGCTGTATGAATTTACTGTTCCTGTGATGACTGGACGTTGGTCACGATTTGCCATTTCCGTTAGAGAGGACATCACAAATCTCTTTGTATACTGCCATAACTACACTGCAGACTCAGTGATACGCGAGAAGAGTCCTCTGCGTTTCCTAGACGAATCATACCTCGTTATTGGGCACGCTGGTGCTGCTATACAGCAACCTTTTCAGGTATTATAGTTTATCCGATTTATACTCCAAACAGCTACAGGCAAATGTACATGTATGGTATGCACTAACCACATATCCCTAGTCAGGGATTGTGGGATACCTCAATGGCTAGAGCGGCTAGCCTAAGATCGAAAAATCCTGAGGTCAAGTCCTAGTCAAGCTGAGCGCCCACTGTGAGTATGACCTCCCCACATAATCCTAGCTTCTATACGGGTTCAATAAGCCTCAGGCTTAAGAGGTTCATTAAAGAGGATGGTTGCGTGCCTCTGTAATACCAAAAACAGCAACAAGCGAAATTTATGTCCTGACCACAAAATGACTCTCGCGAGACAGCGGATGACAATGCGTGCTGGCACCCATCAATCTCTAGAGCCCTAGGGCCTTTAAAAAAGCCCAATCATCCATATTGAATCAGGCCCTGGGAAGAAAATGAGCCACCAGGGTGTTGTAGCTTACGCTTATAGGTTCAGTGATTGGTTTCGGGTCAAGCGTGTGCCTGCTGGTAATTGGTCTTAGAAAGATAGACAAAAACCAGGACGGGCGGACATGCCAAGTTACTATTTTGCACTAAAAATGCCTATGGGTGCTAATAACCTGCAAAATCCATTTGTTAATACATACCTCGGTTCACTAACTTCTACTCAGTATAGCATATAAATAAACCTGTAAAAACAAACAGTGACTTTTAGGAAGCCCGCTTGGCTGGATCACCATTGGGGGAAGAATGGGTAAAATGTTTTCATTGCATTTGTTGTTGTAACTTAGCTATTAGACACTACCTAAAACAATACATGTCAATAAGTCAAACTCTAGAATCAGGTTTAAAGATGACCGCGGGCCGCAGCTGGTGTAAATATCGTCGCGTTGCAGTTCTTTGAGTAAATTTTGATTTGACTGGTTTCTCACTGCTTCCAGCCCACTGTGGTTAAGGAGTAAGCTGATTTCGGTACCAAGACTGAATAGGGTGGTGATTATTGAGCATAGCTCACCTGTTAAATGCAGATCATATACAAACTAGACGTATTCAGCCAGACAGTAAATGCCCTCGGGCTGTTCAAAAGAAATTATGCCATGAAAACCGGCCCTATTATTGTTTCATTAATTCACATAACTGCTATAAATTACTGCCTAGTTGTGTATAGTTATGAACAGCTCAATGTGATTGCGGTTTATATGTGATGAAATTATAAGAAAGTCTGAATTCTGCTCGTGTTAAACATATGTTATTAGCCAGAGAGTCAGTGTAATCAGGTGCAATTATTCATTGAGAGATAAACACTGGGACGCTTCACTATCTCACAACCTTCTTATAGAATAATAAAAGACCAGCTGGTTCACATATCACACACACTACTGATTAGTTTTTTACTATAAACCCGCAATCTCATTACAGCAAAGGATAACTATATATGATTGTTTTTTAGGGTGAGATTCAAGAGCTTTTGATTACAAACAACGCTGGCCACGCAGCTATACAGTGTGAGGAAACATTTCAGCGTCAGGTATAATATCAACCATACATGTTCTTCATCCAGCTTTATACTCCTTAAACCATGTATGCTCCTTAAACCATGTGAATTGATACTATGGGAGTTTAAGAGGGGCGTTTCAATACCTAGCAGTTCGGTCGCTCGGATAATGGAAGTGTTTAGTCTAGTCGTGACATCGCAGCCAATTATGCTTCCGTCTGCTGGCGTGACAAGAACTATGGGTGTTGGGGGATGTGTGAGGAAAAGTTCAATCCGAGTTTCTTGACGCATACAGATACCTAGCTGCTAGGCTTCTTTATCTTAGCTTTGGTTCCTTGCCATAAAGGGGCTTTCGAGTAAAATAAATTTAAGTTGGGATACCTACAAGCTATCGTACAACTATTCAAACCTACTCGTTGAGTTAAGCAAAATTCTTTTCAGGGGAACCAAAATAATGGCTTCAAAATAGTTTAATAATTATCTCAGCCTAGCTGGTAAGTATCTAAATATGAAAGTTGGTTGATCTAATAAGATATTCTATTGGACGCAAAAGTTTTCTATCAGCAAATAGGTTATACAAAAGGCCAATCAGTCAAGAAATAGAACGGCGCGCTAAAACGATTCCATATACCCGTGGAAAGAACATAGCCACGAAAGGGGAGAGAAATTAATATGCTCATGTAGCTGCAAGAAATCGATTTATGAAAACTGATTCATATAAGATCTTTACAATATACTAGCATCTAGGCATCCCAATGCACCCTAAAATCCGGCTTGAATATTTTTGATACCTACTGTTAGGTGTCCAAACGCTCCCTAATTTGCATTTTCTCCTGGGGACATTTTTATAGAAATCATATTACACATATTTAGCTCAGTTGTATCATGTTGCCATGGACAAAATCAAACTCATTACATTGTTATCTTTAAAAAGCGTCTAAAGTGAAGTCTCATTCTTGATTTTGCGTGTCTACGGGTATTGATACAGCCCAACCTGTAGTGTTTAGCACCATGTTACGCCCCTAAGCCACAAACATGTCATAGTTGTTTTATTGTTTTCAAAATTGAAAACTTGAGGTGGGGGAAGGGGTGCATAAAGCTCGCAGGCATTCCTAAGCCGGAATAACGCTATATATTAGGTCATTGAGAAGTCATGTCTGCTAGTCATAGAGTAATTAGATGTGATTTTGTGGCAAAGCATACCACCCGTACTGCTAAAGTAATTTCACTAATTTATTCCAGTCCTGCCAGGGATTTCTGCATACTAAACTATTGGTTTGGCGCCTGGGGCAATCGGTCATTATTTTTCTATATTCAATACACTGTCTATGTGAGAGGCCTCAGTGCATAAGGATAGTTGCTATCAGATAAAATATATCAGCTTCTTTATCATGTTGATAGAAATGACACTAAGTCACGCTTTCTATGAACAAAGACCCTATATATATAACCATCAGTCTCGACTGCTAGAACAAAAATTACTTCAACATTCTACAGATATTAAATAATAATCAGTAATTTAATTCTTATTATAATTTATAGTTTATTGGGTATATTTTTAGAGGCAGGAATCAGCCTTAGTAGAATCTAATGAGCTCGGTTCAGCGGATGCAGTCGACGTTGATACGGAGGTAGGAGAGCATAGACATATAAATAATGTACTTTATAATGGTATATATTATATATCTATTGGTATGAGTGGGCGGCGTGACGGGCTTCCACAGCGTGGCTGGAGATTAGTCTTGTTCAATTGGATTACCCATTGACGCATGTGGTCATTGGAAGCTAGTTTTCCACAACAGATGTTTGTAGACGCAATTGGTCAGGAGGTCAGCGTACGCTGACCCGTTGAATTTAGCCGAAGCTTGATTTACATACAAAGAAAATTTCATTTCTAGCCCCTTTCATGAGGCATAAGTTAATTTCGCAAGACGTCTGAGATAAAGTTTTTAAAATAAAAAGTTCAGTGGGTGAATTTTACGGAGTTGCGCATTCATCGTTGCAAACCTAATCTTAGATTTGGCAAAGATATTTTTTCATTGGACCCTCTCACAGTTACAGTGAGGTTGTTTGGTGAGATACCGATCAAGCGCAAACGAAGTCTTGCACCTTTTTGTTTTAGTTGTGTGCATGGTTAGGTGTCATTGAAGCTGATCAATCGGCCCAATCATTCACAACGGTCATACATTTCCCTGATATCTTTTATAAAGGCTGATGATGTGATACAGCCTAATGAGTATTCTGGGTCAGGAGCTGAAGATTCTGAACTCCCAATCATTTTACCTATAATAAACCCTGAGATGGTGAGCTCACCACCACCGCCTACTGGACAGCCTCTGACGGAGACCAGCGCTGGTCTGAAAGGAGAATTAGAAGATGATGTATTCGGAGATCCAGGTTTAATGCTCGCTCCTCTGCCACTGAAAGGTATGCATAGAATCCAGTATCTACCTTTCTCTGAAGTTGTCTGTATACGAAAACAGCTTTTCAGTGGGGGCAGCTGAAAACAAGGCTGTCACTGGTGTGAAAAATTTCCCTGATTGTAAGGGAGTCTTGCAGAAGCTGAAGTTATTCAGAATTGCTGAAACAATCGCATAGAGATAATACTTGGGCCCTTGTGAAGCCAGTCTTGTTTCCTGTTCCCAGTCGTGCGGCATAGAGATCACATTTCATGCAGCTGACTATGAACAATCCCTTTGAAAATAAGTCAACCTTGTTCATTGGCTATAAAGTTTGTTTCCTACTAACATAGGGTGCTGTCAATATGCCCATTCCTAGAAGTAGGAGGGTCTCTCCTACTTCTATGGAGAATTCTGACTGAAGACGAGTGTGACCTATAACTTATTTAATCGCAAGTCAACATTTGTATCACCATAAAGCAAGAGTTTATAACGCTAGGTAGCTACAGGAGAAAGCAATAGGCTGTACATAGTTTATTAAATACTTGATAAACAATCCCAGTTATTTCAGGTGATAAAGGTGAACCTGGGATGGATGGTAAACACGGTGTAAATGGTATACCCGGAATGGAAGGACAAGTTGGCCCTCGCGGACTAAGCGGCGAGAAGGTAAGCTTGCATTAATTGTTCCATACTCGCCGCCATAGGATGAAGAAATGATGATTTACATTTGTCAGCTCCTATATCATAAAAGGGCGAAGCAGTGGATTAGTGGTCAGCACACTTTACTTAGGGCTGAAATCTTTATGCTTTCATTCCTGATCACCCAACGAGGTCCATCCAAAGAATCATCTCTTGGGCTGCGGTCTGGGAAACACTGAGTCGGTTAATATAGACCATGAGCAATGGCCAATTTCTCCATACTGCCGACATGGGAAAGAGGAAGCAGTCTTCAACTCTTCTTCGTTCTCATGTCTGGAGTTGGCAGAAATTGTTCCTTCTTATCATGAACAAAGGATAAAAAAGAGAGTTGAGATTTTCTGAATGTATAGGGGGTATCATATGATTTACATGAATGCCATTTGAATGATTTATTTATGCGCGGTTATAGGGAGCTAGAGGTGACAAAGGTGAAGGTCAAAAGGGTGACAAGGGTGAGCCAGGGGAGACGATTGTAGGGGAGAAAGGAGAAAAAGGCCATAGAGGTCACAAAGGGGAAAAGGTGAGTGTAAAAATAGAGAGCGGGCATCAGACACCAGCATGTAGTGATTCATCATTTTTCCTTCAATCAAAGCCCTCTAGAAGCCAAGGTGGATAAACGTCGATCATTAACGGCCAAGGCTTCTTTGTATGCCAGGACTACGAGCTTGTAAATCACATTGCTTAACACTGAATCAAGGAGAAAGGCATTGGCCATGGGCATAGTCAACCTCCACTATACCTACCCTGCCCAGGTTTGTACCTTCACTAGAGGCTGCATCATCATATAATATTTTTTGTATAACAGGGAGAATCTATCGTTGGGCCTCCTGGACCTGTGGGAATGAGTTTCCTGGCAGAGATGGCGGAATTGGAAAGTCATGGACAAACAGAACTTGTCGATAGGCTTTCTCGTCTCACGGCATTCACAGGCCAGAAAGGTATCACCAGAACACAAATTATTACCCACTCCACCACTTACATATTTGTGACTAGGCAACGGATCGAATCAAGTTTGGTGATAGCAATGGCTAAAGATGATTGTGATAGTTTAGTTTTAAGAGTTAAATTTAAACTGGGCCATAGTCACAAGAGGCTGTCACAGCTTTGATGGCACTAACACCTTTTGTCTGTCTTCTAATAAGCTACCAATGACCGGATCTAGAAAAGCAAATCCAGTTTCAGTCGATCTTTCAATGCCGTTTTTATCTTTGTAACGTTAGTGCGATTTTCCAGGTGAGCCTGGAGAATGTAAGGAACTCACTGGGATTCCTGGGTTAGATGGACTGGATGGTAGACCAGGAAGAGCCGGTCCACAGGTCAGTAACCGGGGTGCATGAAGTGGTGGCTGAGTGGTTCGAATCATGGTTCGGGTATGACTTGCTGTTTCCATCCGTCAGTTTTGATAGCGTTAGGTAAGGTAGCGACTCAGTAGGCCAATTTCTGCATATCCCTGACATTAGTTTAAATACAGAAGAAAAAGTACATGTAATTAACCAATTACAATCAATGTAGGGCAAGTAGCCCTAGATTCAATAGTCTCCGCCAGTACAATTAGATGAAATTATTGCAATGTGTGCCCGGACTGCAAACACCAGGGTTGCATACCAGCATTTCATGGCTCGTGTGGTTTAATTTTCATAAAAACTGGCTAGAGATTTCTGTGCAGCTAGACTAGAATTGCTAGAGATTTCTGTGCAGCTAGACTAGAATTGCTAGAGATTTCTGTGCAGCTAGACTAGACTGGCTAGAGATTTCTGTGCAGCTAGACTAGACTGGCTAGAGATTTCTGTGCAGCTAGACTAGACTGGCTAGAGATTTCTGTGCAGCTAGACTAGACTGGCTAGAGATTTCTGTGCAGCTAGACTAGACT
>Ga0224501_10001585_pt1 | contig 17606 bp, 10 predicted proteins | sample SF_Oct11_sed_USG_4_FD_169105 | JGI IMG/M metagenome (GOLD analysis project Ga0224501, IMG submission 169105) | Sediment microbial communities from San Francisco Bay, California, United States - SF_Oct11_sed_USGS_8_1 | ecosystem: Environmental > Aquatic > Marine > Sediment | place: USA... | reverse complement strand
GGATGGTTAGTCCCGTGAACAACTTCGTTATACCGCGAAGGACTCGGTGTGTGATCAGCCAGGGAAAAATCCCTTGAAAATACTCCGCCGTGGCTGGGAACTGAACCCGGGCCATGGGGAGGACAGACAGTGAGCTATCCCACTGAGCTATCATGGCTGATGATTCAGTGATTGGTGAATAAATAATAAATTAAATGGCGAATAAATTAGTCACTTAGTAGTTAGTTAATCACACCAGACCAGTAGTAGTAGCACTAGTATTAGTAGTAGTAGAATTATCAGCTCGTAGTCGTATCACTTTGGCACTGACTGGGTCAGTGTTAACTGTTATAATATAGTCAATAGTGGGTTTACACTAAACTAGAGCGACACGGCAGAGGTGAGCGGAAAGAGAGCAGCAGTGCAGGGGGTGTTTACACGCGCGCCACCACTGTGTCTGTGCCGTTCAAATTGGCATCAACTTCCGCCAATCTAGCGGTGCAGTGCCACTGTGAGCCAACAATGCATGCGTTATTTTTCCATGCGGCGCAGGCGCAGTACTTCGGATAGATTTCCACTTTGATTTTTGGGCCGAGAGCGAACTTGACAAAGCAGCAAGTTTGAGTCTGTGTTGTCATTGGTTGCCACTTGCCTGACACTGAAGAACCAGTGCCTGCAGGATTGGCGTTCTGCCACTGGATAACCAGAAGCTGATGCCCACTTGCCGGCCACTTTTTTTATCTCATGCTCATCTAATTTTACACCTAAAGTAAAAAAAAGGCAATGCTCACAATTGGAGAATATGGTTTGGATTCTGTGACCACAAATTCAAATCATGTTCATGCCAATCTGGTAAAACTTATAGCGGGTTCACACGAGAGTGGCACAGGTAGCAGCGCCGCTGTCTGTGCCGCTTCCCCAGAGTACCGCTGTGAGGCGGCAGTGCATGCGCAAATTACAACTAGATTGGAGATCTTATTTACCGCGCTTCCGGTATTCAGGCCCAGAGCGAACTCTCTGGAGTGCCGGAAGTTGACGGCCATTTTCAGCTGTTTTTTCAAGCGGCAACCGATCAACCATTCATGCAAACTTCACTGAACCTCTGCGTTCATACATAGTTCAGCAAACAACCCAGCATCAAAAGGTGATTATCTAGTATAAATTTCCATCAAGGGGCATTACGCTCATCGGTAGACAATATAATAGTCACAATTGGCTAGGTTTTACTAAGCGCTGTATAAAAATCCAATTTCTTTGCTTCAGCTCGCCAGACGCGCTGTGCAGTCAAAGGTCAAATGCTTGTCCCACGAGTCGTAAAAACTGACACAAAGTAATTACATGTACGGTTACTTCTGTACGAAGACCTCGTGGTCACGCAATCGTTATGACAGCATAGTACAACATCGATCGCCGAATCAACTCGAGGGACTCTAAATGCAAATACCTACAATTATAGAGTGTCCCTTAATAGATTAATGTTTTGATAAAGCCGGTGTTTAGCGTGGCCGTGCCCTTGTAGCTAGTTGTTTATTCGATGCAATGTTTCCACTCGAGTTGAAGTGATACGCTCCCGGTCCTCATTGTTCTCCGTTTGTTCTATATGATTTCAATCTTGGTTTAGGAGTGTTTGTCGGGTAGTCCGCTGTATATTAGTGCAGTGGATATCCGCTATCGCCGTTTCTGTTAGGAGTTGACCCTGGGCGAGGCAACTCTCAAGAGCCTATTCAACAAATAATGACCTCGGGCAGAGCCAAACCTCCAAATATTACAAATCTCAAAAGAAATGACTTCCCTCGAGTCAATGATCGAATTTCTCATTGTTTTTATACGGCCACGTCTTAATGTAAAGATGCTAAATCCAAAACAAACCCTACGCAATCACTGGCCTTCCATGGTTCGCACCGGTCCAAACCGAGGGAATTGGCACTGTTTCGAACCGAAAGTGCTATCAGTCTCCATCATTCGCACCGGTTCAAGCTGAGGGAATTCGCACTGCTTCGAGCCGAAAGTGCTATCGGTTTCCATGGTTGGCACCAGTTCAAACTGAGGGAATTCGCACTGCTTCGAACTGAAAGTTTCCATGGTTCGATCCGGTCCTCGGTAGGAGTTGTCTTATACCGATCAAATATAACTTTTCTGCGGAATGCTGTTTACCGTTCTTCAGATTACTCCTGTATGTTTCCAAAATGAGTCCAAAATGACTGCGAATGTTTGTAATCCTATTAATAAACCAAGAAATTTCATCATCTGGAAAGTTACATACCATATTTGTAGCAAAGTTCAGTGGCTACGTTGTACACGGATAAAGTACAGCACAATTTTTTACCTCCACAACCAAAAGACTGCTTTAAACGGCGCAAACCAGGCGTTTCCATGGTGCGCACCGGCACTGAGCGCGAACCACTGGGTGCGCACCGAGTGAGTTCGAATCAGTGCGACCCGGTTTTGATTCCATGGTTCGCACCGAGTGTTCATTCGGACCGGTGTGAATCATGGAAAGCCAGTGAATAAGGAGACCCCAAATCTGTTTTACTTTATAGAAAGAACACTTGCGCCTACCTGTATTTTGTATGTTCGTTGTTTTGGTCTTCTAGGCAGCATTGCCTTTCAATTGTGATAGGCTTGCTGAAGGCCTGTACTAGAAAAAAACCCGCACCAACAGTTGGAACTCACAATCCCTGATTCTCAAACTCTGCTACTGGTTGAGCTATCGTAGACCATCCAGAGCCATCCTAGTTCAGTTCATCCTAGTTCAGTTCCTACAATGTTACTTTAATCTTGAGATGAGTTGTGGTAATCCTGTTTTCTCAGCCATCGCCTGTCCATGGTTGGACTCCGGCCTATCTCCTCGATGTCCGCAGGCTGCGTGTTGCCATTGAGGGGAGATTGAGCTATTTTCTGTCACGCTGGCTCATGTGGGTTGGTGGAGTGTGATTAGCCAAGGAAAAATCTCTTGAAATACTCCGCCGTGGCTGGGAATTGAACCCGGGCCACGGAGAGGACAGACAGCCACGGAGAGGACAGACAGCCACGGAGAGAACAGACAGTGAGATACATTCATTCTGCCACTGAGCTATCATGACCAGGGCCATGGAGGGAACAGATAGTGAAATACCTTCATTTTCCTACTGAGCTATCATTACCCGGGCCACGGAGAGGACAGAGAGTGAGATACCTTCATTCTCCCACTGTGCTACCCGGGCCATGGAGAGGACAGAGAGTGATATATTCATTCTCCCGCTGAGCTACTGGTATCTACTAAGTAGTTAATCACTCAAATACTGCAAGACAGAATCTGTGATCCACCAGCATATAATACGCTGCATGGTCAGCTTGATCAATTGAATCTGAATTGATTATTGAAATCAACATACCTGTGTTGTATTGAATCACGAAGCTATTAACCCAGTGCAATTTAATGAGGCATTGCTATAACAAGTGTTCAAACAAGCCGCCGGGAGAAGGGGTAGGGTTTTGGGTTCACTCATGAGTTGCCAGCATGACTATGTAGTTCATGTCACTGAACCCATTAAAATATAGCAGTAACTTTGTGCGCATGTATGTAGTATGTAGTATAGAAAAGGCACCCACTGATGCAATAACGAATGCCACAGATTTTCTCTGTTGCAGCTCCGTGGTCTCCGGTGTGAACAGGTATTTCAGTTCTGATCTTCATGGCCTATCACTGCAGGACCTTCTATATAAAGGTCACAGGCATCCCACGGTCACCCCTCAGTCTGAATATCAAGAAGAGGATACACCGGCAGCGGAGGATGCTGCCAATACGCTAACAGTGGATGACACCGCTGACATTGCACTAGATAACGCGTCAGAGGAGGATAACTCTGAAGAAGCTGTGAGTTGATACTAGGAGGGAGGTTATGCTGAAACGACTGGATCATACCTAATCATCTTATAACCCCAGAAGTCCAGAGCCCAATTAAAGTTGCTTATTCCTGAAGTTTGGTTTAGTTGTTCTCTACGGTGTTTATGATGCCTCGGTTGTAAACACACAAGTCTGCTTCTAAAGTGGCAGGAGCTGGGAACTCTATGAGAAGCTCAATTTTACTGCTCAAAAGCGCACTCGAAAAGTGCCTTTTTACTAACCATGCACTTGGCTGCGTCTGAAAGTAAATTCGATCACTTGAACAGAATTCTGCGCCTGAAAGTAGGCTTGCTAGTTTATACAGTGTCAAAGTTATCGAAATGTCAAGGCTAACTATCGATCGCTTTCTTATTCTACGGATCGCTTCGTTGTTGCGAAACAGACCGTGAAACAGACTGCATAGCTCTTTTGTCCTTAGAAATGCAAGACGGTGAGAGAGGACGACTCCGATGCACCTGAAACCCTTGCGTTTTTAACTGCGCCTATCTGTTCGCGTGATCGCATCTGTTCGCGTGATCGTGTCTGAAATTTTATTGTCTGGTCTGACCTAATCACGCGAATAAACCTATTGGCTGTCCGACTGACTGAGCGACTGACTGACTGGCTGCCCGATCGACCATCTGGCTGGCCTGCCGACTGCTGACCGGCTGCCCGACCGACCATCTGACTGGCCTGCCGACTGGCCTGCCGACTGCCGACCCCCAGCCTGGAGCGATGATACCGACCTGCACGTGGTGCTACTTGCTAACCGGTAACTGGTAAAAAATAAGTATCTAACCCGGCAGCTTTGTCATACGCGAGAACAAGACTAGTACCACTAACAATGAGTAATTCGTTTTCAGGTTCATAAAGCTATTCGGGAGAGTGAGAAACGGTTGTTGAAACTTTTTAAGGAGGACCCGACATTGGTGAGTGATACAATCGGCAGCAGCTCAGCAGTAGCTGTCACATCGTCTACCAAACAGCCAATCAGCAGGCTGCGAAAGCCGCAGACGTTTACAACAAAATCACCGAGCAGCAGCGTCTCGGATCACGGAGATTCTATAAATGGTGAGTCCTCGTTACAGACCGCTGACCTGCTGCCACTGACTTGCTGCCGCTGACCTGCTGCCACTGACCTGTAAGTTAAGGATTGTGTCCTTTAACCAATGGCTGTGTGGGTCACTGGCGACTGGGAGCCAACCCGTACCGCCAACAGTGTAACTGAGGTGGGGTGCCACTCCTTTCTCTCACCATTGTCGTCACCTCTGAGGAGAGTCAGGTACCCATTAAAGGGGTTATGACATGGGCAAAAATGACTTCACTTGTTTGTAGATGCTGAAGCTTACCATGAAAAAATGGGCCCAATACCCAGTTCAAATGAAAGCTTAGATATAGCCCTATCCAATGTGCATACTTAGAGCCCTCAGCGACGTACTTTACGGACTGTTGACGCACCAGAGTTGGCTTTGAGAAAGGAAATTAACACAGAGCTGTTGGTGTTTGCATTGATTTCTCTGCTTACGCGCCGATGTTTGACAAATGCGTTTGCATGTGTATACTAGACTTGTAGTTACGCAAGTCTGAATATAGAGAAACCGCGCAACAAAAATATAGAACTAGGGTTTCAGAACGCAGTTTTTCACCTCTGTCAACGAGCGTTAGTGCCCTTATTGCACAATTATAGAGGCCCGAATGCAACGGCCTCTATTTGGGGCTAGGAAAAACCGTCAAAACACTTCTTATAACTTAAGTTTTCTCCACTCTTGCGTTCAAATTTAAGTTCTACTCGATGTTATAAGTGGGTGAAGATCACTAGGTTACTAAGTTTTAGTAATTAGATCCCATTTTACTTCTATTTGGGCCATTTGGGCCGTAGTTATTTGAGTGACCAATATTCGGTTTGTGGAAAAAGACCACTCGCTATCGCTGCAATGAATGCGGAGTTGCCTCTCTTTAAGAATGGAGAACATAACTCCGAGTGTGTGTCGACAATCGACCGTGTCATAACCCCTTTAATTTCCGGATGAACAGAGAGAGTTGGTAGGAAATCCTGCGCACAAGCTCTCCTGAACCCAGAATCTTCAGCGCCAGTGGCGAGCGCTCTGACCTTTCGGTCACAGTACCTTTCTTCCAACAGTCAGTATAACATATGATTGTTTCCACTACACGGCATGCTCAGTAATGCAGTGTAATAATTACACCTGGTTAGTAGTATTAGGTATAAGATAAGAGGGAATCACATGTTTTACATGAGATAGAATCACTTCGCCGCAGGCATGCTTCCAATATGGTGCATATTGGGGTGTCCCATAGGGACGGTTAATTTGTGAGTGAGCCTCCTCTATAAGGTTGGTGGTTTGGGTCAAACTAACTGCATAACGGAATTTAGAAAGTCAAGCGTTTTAATGGGTTAACACAGCTTTAATACAGGAGTTTTCTTCCCTTACTAGTAAATGATATACTATTCGCCATTATATTAGATAGGAAAAGAAAACATTGTGGTCGGAGAGTCCACTAAACCATCAACCGTCTATGGAATTCAGCGAGGAATGCTGAGAGGAGGACCTGTTGATTCAGAGTTTTTAAGTTACCATTGGAGAGGCTGGACCCCGTAGAGACAGTAACTCGATCTCGGATTGAGGCTAATTTATTTCCCATCGAATCTGGTAAGCCACCCTTTTACCCCGGTATGATTGCTCATGTTTTCAGGAGACACAACTCAAAAGTCTGCCACTTCCTGGGAAGTTGACACATCTATGTTTGAGAAGCCAAAGAGAAGAAGTATTCCTACTCTGTCGAGTAAAATACTGAAGGGTGCTAACCGAACCAAAAAATCAACCGAAGGTGAGAGAGCTTACCGATGCAGCCTTCAAGAGTCCGCACTGGCGTCCCCGATTCTGAAGAAAGCCAGACAGTAACGCATGGGTTCACCAAAACATCCGATTACCCAGCGGTGACTGATTGGGACCGCCGTGTTTATACATGGTGTTCAAAGTATTGGGCCGTCCAAGCGTTTCACATCAGCCATGCACTTTATATTTTGAAACCTACAGAAATACACGTTTCTTTTAGAAATTACTGAAGACTTTCAAGAAGGCTTGCTTACTTTACTTGGTAGTGTATTGAAATTTCTAGAAACCTCCATTACCTGAATGCGTATTTAAAGAGGAATTCCATTAAGCCCTCGCAGTATCCTGTGGGGGCTTTAAGTCCACCTGGATTACCATATATGGCAGTGACTATAATTAACTTACAGACGCTAGTGCAGGTTGGAAACTGACTAAAGACTGTCTGAAGGGTTTGGATGAACTGGTTATACCAAGAAACACCGCTGAGCCTCACATTATGGGTATGTGTGCGTGTGTTTCCATCCCGCTCACCATTATAGCTAGCGAGCTTACATGGTCACATGGCAATGTCACGCCAGCACAGCGGCAGCGGCAAACCTGTGGTGTTTACATGAGCGATCACCGCTCAGAATAAAATTACTGTCCGGTGTGCCAGTGGTAAGGAGTTAGGGGCCTGTCCCACGATGGTGAATTTGCGTGAAATCTGTAGAAAAATCTCGTTACGGCGAAAAATCGCCTCGCGAATTTGCGATAGTTGTTTTGCGCAATTTGCGATTAGCCTATCGCAAAAACACAAATTGGCTGTCGTGTGGCAGGCTCTTTAAGGCTGTGCGCAATTTTCATTTCCACAGGCAGTGACCAATGACAGCACACATGATTTATATCGGAAGACTCCCGATATTTGGGTAGAGAGTAAACTGAGTAAATTTAAATCTGTACTATTATAGGTCACTGCCCTCTCGATGAGAGAAGGAATTAAACATGTAGCATTCGATCTCCACCGTTTGTACCCAGCGCTTTCAGTGATTAGTGGAGCCCGTAAAACCCGGCCGGGTATAGTGTGTCCACCTAATTGCCGTCTCCTCTGATTCGAGTGATCACCTTTTTATATGTTTTCTGGTTTTAGGCGCTGAGAGGAAGGTATTGGATATACAGAGATGGTACTGTATAAGCCGACCTCAGTATAAAACCACTTGCGGATTATCAAGTGTAGTTTCCTGTTGGAATTATCTCTACTCCACTCTAGGGCGCGGCAGGTAAGCGGATCATTAGGGTGAAGGTCTTGGCAGTTAAGCGGGTCACTGGGGGTTAAGGTCGCTCCAGCCAAGCTGCATGCACACCACAGATTGTCCGCATTGGTAGCTATTACCCCGACTCAATATAGGGGTCGAAATGGTTTACTGTTGGTTGAGGAGCAAAATCATCACTTGTGGTTTGTGCTTCATCACCCCTTCGAAGGAAACGTAACGTAGTTAGTTTCTGAGAAGGGGTCTAATTCAACAGGGGTGCCAAAACCAGCCTATGCTAAGCCTTTCGCAGAACGTACCTGGCTACAGCGGCGCGTTTCCCAATGTCCGATGTACGGAGTGGCTAGGAAAACGGATTACGCTACACTTGGGGTGGCACGCGAGCGGATAGATCCCGCGCATCGCGGCATTAAGTTAGTGTGCCGTTAGTACCTGCTTGCTCGAAGTAGGTCCAACACCGGTGTGAGCCAGTCAGCGGTTGTTGCGATGTTCGCATAAAAAATTCTTCTCGAGCGCTGAGTTTGCAAACTCAGCTAGCGGCCTTCTCCGCTAGAGGTCGTTGATAGCTGTAGGAACGCAGCACCGGTGGTAACAACAGTCTGATTTAGAGGTCAAGGACTAGAACCAATTGGCTAAAGCCCGCGGGCTCAAGCAAAGGCCGCGCGTGCGCCGTTTGGCATTTTCGACTGTTTGTTTTCATAGCGTTTCGCTTTGCGTGCGTGTTTGTGCTGGCCCCGTAGTTTTCTTCGAAGGGGTGCTCTCTTGCCATGTACTGCCAATGGTGCCCACTGTTCGTTGAGGGGGTAGTTGCTTGTATGGCATGGCTGGTATAACTAGTCCCTGTGCGGGGTCATGGAGTTTGCTCTCAGTGTAACACCCAGATCTGTTGGTCCTCAGTAACCAATTTAAGTCCATTGTCCTTCCATTAATTTTATTATATTCTCAGTGTTGGAGTTCGCTCCCTTGTTAACGGGGAGACTTTGTCGGCGCTCAGTAGGGCATTAGGGTCGGATGCCCTTCCTGTCATCATCATTGACTTTTCACGGATTCCAGCCCAGACTCACTGTATGCAAATCATATATTCTCACCACTGAGCCACTAAGTCTGTTATAATGGCTGATTGGGAGAATAACTGTATCTCTCTGTTTGTTTTCTCCTTGGCCCGGGTTCAATTCCAAGACGTGGTGTAGTATTCCAAAGGTTTTTTCCCGACTGATTACATTCTGCCAACCCATCCTGAGTCAGCATGACAGAGAATGGCTCAATATCTCTTTAATGACACCACACTGCCTATGGATATTGAGGAGGAAGGCCGAAGTCCAACCACAGACAGGCAATGGCGGAAATAAAAAAACGGCACAGCTGCTCTCTACTCGTATCTATTCTTTCTTTAGCTGTAAACCCATCACTCAGGAGCAAGCTCTTACTATCCTCGGATTTAAACCTGACTTCTCGGAGACGAGGTTCGGACCGTTCACCGGTAACAAGACGCTAATGAGGTGAGTCAAGTCAATTTCAGTTCCTACATATCCTTAGGCGGATTCCCGTGCTCGCGACCAAATTTTTGGAAAAGTTTTGGTCGTGAACACACGGTTGCGGTGAGGAAACGCAGTGGAGTTCAAGATGGACTTTGATCGGATCAAAGTTATTCTCTTCCAACTTTAACTCATCGGTAGGAGCCGAAAGATCGTTCGCGATTCGTTATCTCAACGTAGTAATCAATCCTCTTTGCGGTAACCTTGACATTTGCCTAAACTACTATTTTCGGTCGCGGAGTTCTGTTCGCGCATTTCGGTCGCAGGTCGCGACCGAAAATGAAAGTTGCCTTTTTGGATTGCGCTTTTCAGTCGCGCTCTTGAGCAAACCGACAAAACCCGAGCACGCGAATCCACCTAATGCCTTATTCATTATTCTACACGAATAACTTGGATTTTACCAAAGGTGGTCATTGAGATTCATGAGAAGGAGAAATATCAGATGTGTACAAGTCCCATGGGTTGGTTGATCTGAACAGACCATAAAGCAATTTAGTTTTCTCGCGCTCGTTGAGTTATCTTCTCTTCAAGCAAGCAGAAAACTCCAATTCAAGTATTGACCGTACTCCGGCTTCCAAGGAGGACAATGGGCCGGCTTACAACCGGTATCGTCTTCTTTCTAGATGGTTTTCGCATATCAATGAGTTCTACGGAGTCCAAGGCAGATCTTATTTTCTATACAAACCAAATGGTAAAAATAAAACTCAAGGAGTGACATCTGAAAGGGCTCTACAAAGGCTCAAGGTCAGACCTCAGGTTTAGAGTCATTTTGTTTCAGCCATCGTCTGTCTGTGGTTGGACTTCGACCTTCCTCCTCGATGTCCACTGGTTGTGTGGTGCCATTGAGGAAAGATTGAGTCATTCTCTGCCACGCTGGCTCAGGACGGGCTGGCAGAGGGTGATCAGCCAAGCAAAAATCTCTTGAAATACTCCACCATGGGAATTGAACCCGGGCCATAGAGAGGACAGACAGTGAGATACATTCATTCTCCCACTGAGCTATCATAGCCCGGGCCACAGGGAGGACAGACAGTGAGATACATTCATTCTCGCACTGAGCTATCATGACCCGGGCCATAGAGAGGACAGACAGTGAGATACTTTCATTCTCCCACTGAGCTGTCATGATCTCGGGCTACAGGGAGGGCAGACAGGGAGATGCATTCATTCTCCCACTGAGCTATCATGACCCGGGCCATAGAGAGGACAGACAGTGAGATACATTGATTCTCCCACTGAGCTATCATGACTGACTATGATCATGTTGTTTTCAGGAGGGTTTGCGAAGAGCGGATAAGACATTTATTTATCACTGTTCCAATCATTACTTCACGCCTATAGGATATGAAGAAGTCCCTCATCTATGCACCAAAGCTTACAGGTATATACCTCCCGGCTCTCACTGTCCGCCAGTGAATGATGTATTTGCCAATCGGCTAGTCCGAAAATGTTGGTCTGGCCAGCCAGTCAAAATGAGACAATTCATACTCAATGACTTGTGAGATGATAGATAGCTCAATTGGTCAAAATCTTGGATCTGCATTCTAAGGATTGCGAGTTCGAGCCTCACCGCCAGCGAGATGTTTTTCTGGTAAGGGCCTTTAGCAAGCCTCTCACTCCAAATTGCTAGCACAAGTTCGGATCACCATGGTAAAACAATGAGAGGTCCCGGCCAGTTGAGATTTAGGGTCGAGATCACATCACGATTGTCAAATATCCACCTCTTGTTATTCGTAGCTGAATTCGAGTGAGGTACAAAGCGGTTGGTTTAGGGTGACTGACCCCTACCAAGGACAGGAAGGCAACCGGAAGCCGCCTCAGTGCTGTCCCACGACACTATCACTAGCCAGGTCATGGGAAACCTGCCTTCGGACAGAATACCTCCTTTACAAGTTTACTAAGACGAACCCAGGATAAATCACAATGCCCCTAATTTATCAACATGTTAATTTGTATAATACCACTTTAATAAACCTCAAGTTTACGAGGTTCATTAAATAGGATGGCACAGTGCCGGGTGCCCGATTAGAATCTTACTACTAGAAAGGAACTTAAAAAGGTGAATATGAAGTTAGGTGTTTTCTTTGGTTCCAGCACGGACACTCTGATGTCGGATGAGAAAGATTCGTGGATTCTGATCGGGGACACAAGCAGAAACCACCCCAGCATTCATAGTATTAGGTAAACAAGCGTAAACAAACACGCGTAAACAAACACGCATAAACAAGATTTCTCATCCTTTGAGCTTGAAGAGGACCATAAACTCCACACCAGCGCCTGACTTGTTGAATTGGTTTAACATCAGGGAGAGTTGGATAAACGTCAGCCTCACTATAGTGGGGGGGGGAGTTGAAAATGGCCGTGGATTTTTCTGCTGCTGCTGCTGGTCAAATCAATGAGTTACTACGGTTCAAACTTATCTGATCTGCTCAACAATGTCTTAGAATTGTGGTTCTTTTGGTATCAGATCGTGTGGACCATAACCAGACACCAAACTCCATGGTACTAACCCTGAGATAGGCACTCATGTAAACTTTTCATTCAACAGACTATTTGTGAACCCCCTTTCAACTGGGCCTCTAACTGGCAGTCTTGAAAATCCTTGCCTTAATCCCTGTTACCTACTTAATTTTTATCACAAATTCAACACGCCATGGGTTTCTTTGTCTGTGCTCTCAGTACTCTTTGTCTCTATAGCAGTCATTCCTCCGATGGGCAGAAACGTTTACATGGCGAGTGCCTATCTCTGGTTTAGTACCACCGAGGAAGATTGCTAAAATGCTAAAAACTCGTACCACCAACTACCCTCCCCCCTATCCAGTGGTGAAGTCCCTTACACTGAAGCGTATTGTAAATTCGGTGTCTATTTTATTTTTGAAGGTGGGAGGACATTGCCACTGACCTGAATTGTGGGAACCCTGATTATCTTGACATCAGGCGGTTGTGGAAAGGCAAGCAGACTCGGTCAAAGTCCGATGGAGGAAACCTTCACTGTATCATGGCATTTGAAAAATCGGTGAGTACCGAGTACAGCTCTGACGTTATGCAGGACCAACGATCACGTCATACTGCATATGGGAGAATTGATGGTTTACTGAATAGCACTCTGCGCTTGGTGGATAGGACACTGGGCCAGTGGTTGGCCCACTGGACTTAGTAGATGGCGCACTCAGTTTAGTAGATAGCACACTGGAGTTGGTAGATAGCGCACTGGGCTTAGTGAATAGCGCATTGGGCATGGTGTACAGCACACTGGGCATGATAGACAACACACTGGGCCCAGTGGTTAGCACATTGGGCTTAGTGGATAGCACACTGGGCTTATTGAAAAGCACTCTGGGCTTGATGGATAACAAACTGGTTTCAGTGGTAGGATGCTGGGCTCGTAACCGCGAGAACCTAGGTTCGAATCCCGATCACGATGAGTTTCCATTGTGAGTGTGAGTCCTTTTTGGATCCTACCGCTCCAACAAGCTTCAGGCTTAACGGGTCTGTTAAATAGGATGGCCGAGCGCCCGACTAGAAAACTAGATCCGCTGTTATCTCGAGTTTGTTATCAGTGATTCTGACACGGAGTCTCCTTTTAGTTCTCAGGAAGACAGAGCGTTTCCGTGGAGTCGGAGAATGACTCCGAGGAGGAGCGAGAAGACCTGGATGACTGAGTTCTTTTTCGAATTATCAAACGAGGATGCGATCATGTAATACTACTCTCGAAGCTTAGACCATGGCTATCGTTGCAACCTAATATTAATAACTTTATCGATTTTGGTCTTAAAGGCGGAAAGATAGCCTGGGATAAAAATTACCAAGTCCAACTAGAAACTTCAGAGCTGGTTTACGCATTGTTACATGACATATTGAAAGGTTCTATGGACTGCAGTGACTACTATGAAAGCATTCGGTCATTCCATTCGCCTGCATCGAAACTATCTCAATTTCTCAATCGTTGGAGCCTAGTTGATTAAATTATAGTGTTTCATCTGTGATGTTTGGAAAAGAGGCCTGGTTTATCTATTGAAGTATATCTGCTTATTTATTTTAACGCTTGGGCAATATCTCCCAGGAACCTATGTTTGCCCATACAGATCACAGAGTCTATGAAACAAAAAGTTTTATGAAAATAATTTTTATTTTGGACGGTCCATGTTTATGAAAAGCTAGGAAGCACTAGTAGGATAGCAAAGGTTATTAATAATCATTATTTTAAAATGTGTTCCTGTACAATGTCATAAAGAATTCAATGGGATTATGTCACTTATCACAGACAGCTTCTTTCATATAGTGAATGAAGTAACAACACCCCTTTTCATCACGTCTTGCATCGTCGTGCAATTGGATACATTTTGATGACAAAACAAAATACAGCACTCAGAACCAAAATCTCGAGAACTATAGTTTCCACTGAGTCACACTTGGTATTCTTTAGAGCCCCACTGGCTTTAGATATAAGATGCGGTGCTCTCAGTAGAAGTCCCGGGGTAGTAGGCGTGGCCGAGTTTGACACTGGAGTAGATGTGTCCTTGATTTTGCTGCTAGAGTTGAAAGAACTCTTTTGCTTTGAGGGTATGTTTCCCCTTGTATGGGGGTTTAAGATACACAGGGACTGAGACTTGGTAAGGTTAGCTGATTCCCTGCAGATCGGATCGCGGTATTCAGGCTTTTTGCTATAAAGAGAAATACTCAGTCACAAATGGGAAGGCGAAGCATACCTGTATGTCCAACTGCTATTCAGATATTCTAGTTTGAATATGGTCCCTTGGCAGAATAAACTATGGCTACCACAAATGCCTAGCCCGGAATGAGGATATTGCAAACAACGAGGCTTCTACGCAAACCTAAGGCTCCTGGTCCGGAACCCATCACTCCAGAATATAATTATCTGTGATGTAAATTAGATAAAAACAATTCCCAACTCCTATCAACAAGCTCCTTAACAAGCATCAGGCTAAATAAGGAAGCCCGTTCTATACTCAGTAGATTGGCCAATAACTTGGTTTTTATGGAGTTTTTCCTTCCTCTTTCCTTCTTCTTGTGTAGTCTCCTATGGTGAAACTGCCCATTTAAATATTCGTTTTTTCACCGGTTACAGCTTAGCATGGAGCACCACGGTCAGGTCGGCATCAATGCTCTACCTCATAGTGATTTTCTTTATGAGGGGAGTTGCCATAACCCAGATTCTCACAGTTGGTCGCGAGTCCAGCATTCTATCACTGAGATATCCCGTTATCCTAGTCAAAGCCGGTGACAATCGCGACTGGTTTTACTTATCTGAAGGTGAATTGATGTGCCAATCGCGACTGGCTATGTACCTTCTCTAGGCATATATAAGAAAGAGGTTACGAAGGAAACGACCCCGAATTGATGTCATTGATGCGCAAATGTAGACAGTTATCGTATCTAACGTGTTTTCCTTTTTCTATTTCAATCAAATAAGACTGCCGCAGTTTCTAGGCAATCACTGATGTTATGAACTAATATACCAGACATATTCATACAGTTGCACGCGTATTGTACACTGAATCACTAAGTCATTATAATGTCAGTTGGTTGAATTGCTAAAACTACAGTTCCGTAGCGGGGTACGCAACTCTGCAAACTCTCTATTCTGTTCAACAGAGCGCTGTCTTACTTGCATACAGATGGATTCACTGTAGCTATACGAACACAAGTTCTCAGATATAAATGTCTTCTCTCCCTCAGGCACATTGTTAATTCGTAGTCACATCGACAAAGTTTCAGCATACATGAATCCTGATGCTCATCTGAAATGTATAGACCCTGTTACAATTGCCACAATGACAAATGCTGTACTTTTGTCTGAATTGGCTGTTGGGTTAGATATTTGTATTATCACCAGTTATGACTTAGCATGGAGCACCAGAAGCAGGTCAGTATCAACGCTTCATTTCTAAAGATGGACATGCTATATTTAAAAGGAGGAGCTCGTACTCACAACAGGCGCCTGCCATGGCCAGAAAACAAGCTTGGATTCTCATGGTTATGAACCCAGCCCTGTACCATTCAGTTTCATGCTACTATCCCAAGGTTATATTGAAATAAGAGTCGGTCAATTGGCCCGACTCGATAAAATATGTATGCAATGAAAGGTAGGAGGCTCACTAAAAGTGATGACTGAGAAACGCAATTAACACGTGTGACACTTTTTAATTGGTCAGTTAGGTTCAATAATCTTATACAAATCTGCAAATATGTGAAGTTTTGTAAACAAAGCCTTATCCTCAATAATAATGGTTTGATATGGGCTGAGTGGGGGGGGGGAGTTCGCTCAGGACCAAACCGAAAGTGCGATAAGTATCCATGGTTTGATGCGGTCCCCGGTAGGAGTTGTCTTCTACCTATGAGATCTAACTTTTCTGTGGAATACTGTTTAGGTACCGTTCTGCAGGTTACTCTAGATTATGTGCAAAAATGGCAAAATGGATCCGAAACGACTGTTTGTAATGCTATAAATAAATGAACATTTCGCCATCCGAAAAGTTGCAAACCACCTTTGCTGCAAAATTCAGCGGCCACGCGTGAAGTGCGGCACAAATTTCTATCTTCAAAACCAGAAAACTTCTTTAAACAGCGTGGACATGGTGCAAATCACCCCTGAGTGTGCACCAACCGGTTCGCATCGAATTAGTTCAAACGAGAGCGAACCACTCTTGTTTCCCTGATCCGCACCGGGCGTTTATCGAAACTTCGAACCATGGAAACCCATTGATTAAGTTAGGATTACTCACTGCAGGCTAAAGTCCGCTTGTCAAAGTTATAGCTGCCAACAAAATATCTGCCATGACATCCAGGCAATCTGGACTGTTCACCATAACACACGTCATGCCTCTGGCAACATCTACAACAAAACACTGCGGCATGATTATAGCCTACAACATGCAACAAAACACTGCTGCATTTACTAATCGCGTTATCGAGTGAGTCAGTCTGATCGTAGTAAGGAAAATTTCAAGAGGGGAAAGGGCGCGTGAGTCATGATAGCTCAGTGGGAGGATGAATGTATCTCACTGTCCTCTCCACTGCCCGGGTCATGATAGCTCAGTGGGAGTATGAATGTATCTCACTGTCTTCTCCACGGCCCGGGTTATGATAGCTCAGTCGGAGTATGAATGTATCTCACTGTCCTCTCCACGACCCGGGTCATGATAGCTCCGTGAATGTATGAATGTATCTCACTGTGCTCTCCATGGCCTGGGTCATGGTATGGTAGTCATTGGGAGTATGAATGTATCTCACTATCTGTCCTCTTTATGGCCCGGGTTCAATTCCGGCCGTGGCGAGGTATTTCAAGGGAATTTGTACTGGCTGATTGCAAGCGGGTGCAAGCAGAAAGTCTGCTAATGACATACCCTGGGAATCGCTAGGTCAAACCAGTGACCTTTATGTCACTGATCAAAGACTCTGTAGGTCAATATTTGCCCCACTCTTGACAGTTGCTGTCATGGAGACATGAAAAAATCTAGCGAATTACAAAACTTAGAGATATTCTTTACCTTATACCCTGAGGAAACAGTTACAAGGCTGACCCTGTGGGCAATCTCACTGAAGTCTGCATCATGTCATCAGAATGGAACAGTTATTATTGGACTCACTGTAAATTTGATGGAAAAGGTAGACAGCTCCATAAATTGTATGGATATTGATACGGAGTTGTTTACTCTTTGACTCAAAGAAAGACAACTCGTGATATAATTGAAGCGATTCCAGCATAGATTACATCTATACGTGACATCGCATATGAGATGACGGTTTCTGTGTCCTATGTAAAGGTGAAACAAAGGAAAAAAGGAATCCCACTCATTACTGAGTATGAGGAGTTATCTGGTTATCTGGTTATCCGGGGGGTATCAGGCAGATAACAGCCATACTCAGTAACGAGTATGAGGAGTTATTTGGTTATCTGGTTATCCGGGGGTTATCAGGCAGATAACAGCCATACTCATTACTGAGTATGAGGAGTTATCTGGTTATCTGGTTATCCGGGGGGGGGGTATCAGGCAGATAACAGCCATACTCAGTAATGAGTGGGATTCCTTTTTTCCTTCTTTTCAGTGTGATTCAGTGTAAAGGTTAGTTTCCATAGCAGATCGCAAGGCTTGCAAGCTGCGCA
>Ga0224501_10001584_pt1 | contig 17613 bp, 15 predicted proteins | sample SF_Oct11_sed_USG_4_FD_169105 | JGI IMG/M metagenome (GOLD analysis project Ga0224501, IMG submission 169105) | Sediment microbial communities from San Francisco Bay, California, United States - SF_Oct11_sed_USGS_8_1 | ecosystem: Environmental > Aquatic > Marine > Sediment | place: USA... | reverse complement strand
TCCGGTGGACGCATGCCGATGGTCCCGGTTCTGGAGCGACACGATGAAATTGGGAATTTGACTCGGGTCATGAATACGATGGGCACGCAGATTCAGGAGCATATAGAGCAGATTCAGCAGTCCGAGCAGGAGCTACGGAACCTGAATCAAGAAATCACCTCGTCGGAAGCGAAATACCGCGGTATTGTGGATCATGCCCCCATCGGCATTTTTACGGTAGAGCAGAATCGTGTGATTTTTAGCAACCGGCAAAACTGGATTCTCGCGGGGCGAGATTCTGAAGCGGGCGTGGATCCTGAGCAGATGTGGGAGGCCATTCATCCTGAAGACCGTGATGACGTTCGCGAAGTTTTTCGCAATGCCCAGTCTCACAGTGAGGCGTTCGAGCGGGTCTTTCGATTCCTGCACCAGGATGGAGCCGTCAGGCGAGTATTAAGTCGTGCGGTTCCGATTAAAGATGAATCAGGTCAGACCATTGTGTATCAAGGCTTTAATGTGGACATTACAGCCTTAGAACAAATGCGAGCGCAACTCAGCCGATCCGAGCGCTTGGCCACGCTAGGTCAAGTGGCGGCAGGGATAGCCCATGAGATTCGGAATCCCTTGGTCGGGATTGGGTCGACGGCCTCCTTACTGCTCGAGGATTTTGACGAAGGGGATACTCGGCGAGATGATTTGCACACCATCTTGAAAGAAACCCGTCGTTTGGACCGCATTGTCAATCAAATTGTGGATTATGCGCGTCCGCGAGATTTGCTTCCCGTCATGTTTCCATTGGAAGAATTAATCCGGGAGTCGTTACAGGTCTTGGCCGAACCGATGAGGCAAAAGGAGATCCAGGTCGAATTCAACCCGGTACCCAACCTTGACCCAATACAAGCCGATCGAGATCAGTTGAAGCAAGTGGTGCTCAATATGATCCAAAATGCTGTTGAGGCCATGTCGTTGCGAGGTTCCCTTCGGATTTCCGTTGACAAAAAAACTCATGAACGTGTGCTGGGGATGTGCGTCACTGTTAGTGATAATGGGAAAGGGATCAGTCCGAGTGCTCTTCCTCGAATTTTTGAGCCATTTTTTACCACCGGCAAGCATCGTGGAACAGGACTGGGCCTGGCGATCTGTCGAAATATCATCGAATCTCACGGAGGGGAGATCCATGTGGAGAGTCAGCCAGAACGTGGGACGGCCATGACCTGGTGGCTTCCCTGCGTGTGCCAACCTCAACTCTCAACGGTGTAACGAATGCGTGCGAATATTTTTGTGACAGATGACGATGATGTGGTACGTCAAGCCATTACCCGACGGCTCGTGAAACGTCACCATGAAGTTCGAAGCTTTGATTCAGGGGAAGCCTTGTTGGAAGCCCTGGACCATGATGTCCCTGATCTCATTTTGTTGGACTTAAAAATGGCGGGATTAAGTGGACTGGAGACGCTCAAGCACATTCGGGCCAAATCTCAACAGGCCATGGTCATTCTCCTGACGGCCTATGGCACGGTAGAAGAGGCGGTCGAGGCCATGCGGTTGGGTGCGTATGATTTTCTCATTAAAAGCGTCGATCTGTCGGGTGTCGAACCAGTGATTGAACGAGCGTTGGAATACTTAACCCTGCGTCGTCGCATCGATTTTGAAACCCAAGATCGACCGGGTCGGTATTCCCTTCAGAACTTGGTCTCCCATAGCCCAAGCATGAAGGAGTTAGTCGGGCAAATTCAGGAAATGGCGCAAAATCTGAAAACCACGGTGCTGCTCTTTGGGGAAACGGGAACCGGCAAAGAGTTTGTGGCACGGGTGCTCCACCATAATGGTCCCCGGGCTCAGGGCCCATTCGTGGGAGTGAACTGTACGGCTATTCCTCAAGAGTTATTTGAAAGCGAATTGTTTGGGTATGAACGCGGGGCGTTTACCGGGGCTCATCAACGAAAGCCTGGGCTCTGTGAACAGGCCGAAGGTGGCACACTGTTTTTGGATGAAATTGGGGATCTCAACCCGACGATGCAAGCGAAGCTGCTTCGCGTTCTTCAGGAGCGATCGTTTAAGCGTCTGGGAGGACGGCAGGATATTGATGTTGATTTTCGGCTCATTGCGGCCACGAATCGTGATCTTCGCAAGGATGTCGAACATGGCACCTTTCGCGAGGATCTTTTTTTTCGATTGAACGTCGTGTCACTTGATCTTCCACCCTTACGAAAGCGGGTCGAAGATATTCTTCCCCTAAGCCTGCAAACATTGGCTCGACACAGCAAAGATTTAGGGAAAGATGTGACGGCCATTGATCCTGACGCCAGGAAACTTTTAGAACGGTATTCGTACCCAGGGAATATTCGGGAATTACAAAATATTATTGAGCGGGCGGTGATCTTTTGCCGGGGCCAGATGTTGACGAGTGGGGATTTGCCGCGTGAAGTTCAAGAAATGGCCCATGCTGCGGTGAATGTCATCACGCAGGGGGATCAGCCCATGGTTCGCATTGAAATGCGGCTCGGGGAACACACGCTGGGGGATATTGAGCAGACGCTCATTGAGGAAGTGATGCGCGTCTCTGATTTTAATAAAAGTCTGGCTGCCAAACATTTGGGGATTACGCGATTTTCCCTGGATCGTCGTCTCAAAAAACAATCGGACCCGTAATGCGACCAAGTGGCGGAAGTGTCGATATTAGTCACCTGATTTCTTGCGGCTTTTCAGTAAGACGATCAAGCCAATGACCCCAATGGCAATGGCTAGAAATCCTAGTATTTCCAATCCTCCCATGATGTTGCCTCTCTGCTGTATTGTTGTTACCTGACATGTGCTGCTGGTAATAGTTGGGTGGTCGATGTTGCCTCCGCGGCCTGGTGCGAGTGCAGCAGGTGATCGCATCGTCCCTCAAGCTTGGCACTGGCACCAACCTTCTGTCTAGTCCCATCTATGGAAACATCGGCGTGATATTGTGGGCCCATGGGACGATTGGTAAAATGCCAACCTTCATGAAAATACCCATCTCCCATGCTTGCTGATGTCGTGCTGCCGAGTCGGCGGTTTCAAGTCTTTACCTACCATATTCCCAAACCCTTACAGGCCCATATTTTTATCGGGAGTCCTGTTCTTATTCCCCTAGGTTCCTCGGTGGTTTCCGGCCTAGTCGTTCGGATTTTGGGTGATTCTATCCTTCCATCTGTTCGCCCTTCAAAGGTAGCGATGGCCTTTCGAGATATTTTGTCAGTGGATGACACGCCTGATGATTCGCCTCTGGATCAAAGACTGCTGACATTGGTCGAGCAGGTTGCCGAGTATTACCTGGCCCCGTTGGCGGCATGTTTGCCCCTGATTGTGCCACCACGCGTGTTCAAGGTGGTCAAGCGTCTGGTCCTCACCGAAGCAGGCCGTGAGGGGTTAGCGGATCTGTCGGTGTCGAGAGAAGAACGTGAGATTTTGCAGAACCTTTCACGAAGTGCCAATGGGGCGCTCCGATCATCACTGCTCCGAACCTGGCCGAAGTCAGGAACTGTCGTGACAAGGTTGAAGAGAAAGAAGTGGATTGAGGAACGATCAAGTCTCCCAGCCAGGCTCGCCAATCAGGTCCAAGGAAATCCGTTCACGAGTCCGGTATCAGTATCCGGTTCTCCTTTCGGTGGGATGGGGGATTTGTTTGAACAACGCCCTACCACCTTCTCAACGCCCACATCGAATCCCATACTTTTTTCTGGAACCAGGATTCCCATGGCAGATGAACTTCTGAGTGAAAGTCTTTCGGGCGCATTTCAGGAACGTCTAGTCCTAGGAACGGATCACGAGCGACTCAAAATTTTCCAGCAGGTCGCTTCCATTCAGTTTCAACGAGGGCAACGGGTCTTGTTCCTTGTTCCGGAAGTACAGCAAGTAGAATCCGTCGCTAGGCAACTGCGAGAAACCCTGAGTGAATCAGTGGAAGTCTATCATGGACATCTCTCGTCGCCGCTTCGAGCAGATAGATGGGAACGAATTCGACAGGGCGAAGCCCAACTGGTGGTGGGAACTCGGTCAGCATTGTTTGTCCCCTTGCCGAATCTCGGGTTGATTTGGGTGGATCAAGAAGAAGATGCCTCCTATAAGGACGAACATCTGCCCTACTATCATGCGCGTCAAGTGGCAAAGATGCGGGGAGCAATAGAACAGGCGTTGGTGGTGTATGGCTCATCTTGCCCCTCCCTCGAAACCTATTCAGCATTTCGCGATAAGGTTGCACAACAAGTTCAAAGTTCCCGTTCAAATAATCCTGTCATCAATTTGCTTGATATGAGAGAGCAGGCTTCTGGAGCGATTTTGGCCCCACCGTTAGTCGAGCGTCTGACACAGGTGCTCAATGAAGGGCAACAAGCGATTCTGATCATTAATCGAAAAGGATTTTCTCAATCACTCCTTTGTCGAGATTGCGGACAGACGCCAGCCTGTGAGACATGTGGGGTCTCCCTGAAGCTGTTTCACCGACCGTCCCGCCTGATGTGCTCCTATTGCGGAAAGCAGTATCCTACGCCGGACGCCTGTGCGTCCTGCATGGGAACGGTGTTTCGATTTTCTGGTGTGGGCACTCAACGGCTTGAGGAAGAACTCGCTATGTTCTTCCCGTCATCCCCTTTATTTCGGTTTGATCGAGACCAGGTACGCACGGGAGAAGACGGTTTGACGGTGTTGCAAAAATTTCGTCAGGGGGATATTCATCTTCTCATCGGAACAGAATTGTTGTTGCATCACCCTCATCTGCCCAAAGCAAAGCTCGTGGCGTTTCCCCAAGCCGACCTTGGGCTACACCTTCCTGATTTCCGTTCAGCGGAACGCACCTTCCTGCTTTTTTCAAAAGCCGTGCGATTGGCCCTTGGATCATCTTCAGCGGACTCCATACCGGGTGAAGTCTGGCTCCAAACACGTATGCCCGATCATCATGTGTTTCAAGCCATGATCCAACGCGATCCCCAGATGTTTTATCAGCAGGAGTTAGACTTGCGTGAAGCCTTGGCCTATCCACCGGCGGCGAATCTTCTGTTGTTGGTGGTCACGGGGGCGCAGGCACTTCGCGTACAACGGGTCGTCGATTTTCTGGGGCAGCAGTTGAAAGAAGCAGGGGTGGATGGAGCGTTGCCTCAAGCGGGACAGGGGATGCTGGGATTACCCATGGTGTTAGGGCCGTTGAGTTCGCGGAAACCCGGACGTCTCAAAAAAAACCGAACCATCTTTCTCATCAAAACATTTCATTTGGAAGAAACCCAACGACGCCTTCGAAAGATTCAGCAGGTCTATGATCAACAGTTTGCAAGGGAACCTGTGGTGTACGAAGTACATGTCGATCCCCTTGATATTCAATAGGATCGTAGAGGAACCGATTTACCGGGATTTCTTTTTGGATTTTTTCTTAATGGGAGAGGATGTTGAGGGTTCAGGAAAAGGCGAGTGCTGGATAGGCCCTCGGGTTCGTTTATAAATCCCATAGGCAAAGGTCATCCAAAACACGCCAGAGAAGAGGCCAAATAGGACGGCGGTAAAAATTTTCTCCATTTCTTCCAGTGGGGGTTCCGGTCCTAATTGTTGCAGGTCAGCCATTTGCATCATGGGCCAGGCGAGGCTCTCTATCCCCAGCAACAACGTACAGATTGCCCAGATATATCCGATTGATGGGCATTTCCAAGACAGTAGAATCGCCAGAGCAAGGCCCACAGCGATTCCTATTGGGACGGGCAAAGCACCGATCAGCAGCCACAGACCGACGGTTACCGCTAGGCTCCCGAAGACGGCGTTCACTTGATGCCATAGGTTGTCAGTCATTCTTCAAGAATCTCCTCTATCAGTTGCCACAGCATATCATGGGGTATTCAGGAGAGCAGCCCTATCCCCTAAAAAATACGGAAGTTCAGATTTACCGACCAATATCGGCGAGAGGCTCAGAGGTAATGGTGAAGTTCCCGCGTGGATTGTCTGTAAACGTATTAGATTGAGATAGCTCTTCTGCAAGTGGCGAGGGTTCGCTATCGGGAGTGAGGACTGCTCCCCAATGGGCGTTTTTCTCAAATCTATTGTCGAGGATGAGGGCATGGGCCTGAGAAAAAAGGAGAAGTCCACTGAGCATATTGTCTCGACAGACGTTCTGAATGATGTCTGGCCGAGTGCCTTGGTCTCGGGCGGCTATGCCAAAATGGTGATTGCCAAAGCAGTCATTCTCTCGCAGGTACGGTTGCGCACCGGCAAAAGCAAACAAGCCGGACTCCCGGTTATAACAAATTTCATTACCCTGTAACGTTGGTCGGCAATCAGGACCGTAGATCACTACGCCTGACAATAGACCTTCCGTCACCCGACAACGGGAGATCGTACAAGTCGAATCCAAAATATTCAGTGCGGAATGTTGGTCACTCCCGACATAGCGAAAGGTGATCCCACTGATCTGTCCGCCGGAGACTCGCTGTAAATAGCATGGCCCACTCCGTCGACTGAAAATCGTGACCTGATCGCGGCCCGCGCCAATGAGATAGATGGGGCGTTCGGAAATGACCAGTCGGTCTTCATAGATCCCTGGTTGGAGAAAAATTTGATCTTTGGCGTCAGCCTGGTTTAGGGCTTCGCTAGGAAGGGTAAAACAGTCAGATTTATTGGAATCGACAATTAACGTCCTTCCTCCAAGTGGATTGGGCGGAGGTTCGGTCAAAGGTGTGGCTTGTGTACTCAGAAAATTGTATCCCGTGGCTGGGGGTTGATTGGTATTCATGTAAAGAACAGGTTGAAGTTGTATCACATCTGTCAGAACATCTCATCTCTCAATATTCACCCCTTTTTCATGGTGCGGGGGCACATGCTATTTGAGATTGCAAAAAGGTCTGGTGAGATGCCTCACGCGATGTTTTAAGAAATGAGGATGATGAAACTAGCTAATTGAGGTATTGGATTCGAAGCCTGGTGTGGGACTTCGAAAGTTAAGACGGGATGATGACAAAACGGAAGATCTGGAGAAGACTTAATGACGCTATATAGAGACCAGGCCGAATCGTTAGTTATTTTCGAAGGCTTGGCGCGTGGCAAACACTTCGCCCGGATGAATCAAGAGGAGGCAATTCCCGTCAACGGGATCTTTGTGGAATAAGGCGAAGGTCAGGCAGAGCTGCGGAGTGGGTTCTGGCTCAAATTCTAAGAGAACTGGGACATCGACCAAGGGAGTGGTTTCCTTAAGACTGGCGAGGCGAAGTCGCACCGCTACCAAGGTGTCACGTAGGCGCGAATGAATGCGTTCTTCTGTGAAATCCGGAGAGGAGTTGATGTACTGTTCCCATAAGGGATTGGTCATGGCGACACAAAAATCCAATCCGATACTTTGTGCCAGGGGGGTCACATCTTTAAGAATCCCAGATTCCACCGCTTCTTGTCGTAATCGGATCGTGAGCTGCTTCAGTTCAGGCGAGATATCCTGCGCGTCCGCTGAGTCGGAGGTTGACGGTTCGATTGGCTCATTGGAGAAGGACCCTTTCTCTTCTCCGAGGGGAGCTGCCAGGGAGACATTTTCTGAAATGTCTAACTCAGAAGGATGCTGGCCTAGGGCTTGAATAATCCCTTCGTATACCGATTTGGCTGATTCTGTCCAATTTTCATCTAGAGGTAATCCCCTAAATGCAGCCTCCGATGCTTTCTTTTCGTCATGTGTGAGCGAACGTGGTGTTGTCATGTCTACTAAGGTAAGTCAATTCAACGAAAAGTCAAGTATTGCTCCACAGATCTAGCCATTGAAGTTAGGATGTAAGCCATTTTTGTGCGAAAACGCACTCTAATAGCAGAGCGAAATCGCTCTCATGGGGGTTCATGGATGATTTTCATCTATGAAATTTTTTACCAAAAAATTAAAAATTAATAAAATATTTCAATAATTTATGATGTAAATTTGCATTGTATGCCGTTTTGGAATGCTGTTTGCATTTTAGTCATCTTATCGGCTTCAACCTCTTTACTAAAGGAGAACATGATGGACCCAATTTTTGATCTAGCTATGATAGTGGTTGTGGGCATTATGGTCGCCTTCAACATTTACGGGTAATCCACATTCCTTTCTTCATTCATTTTTTTGTTGGGAATTAAATAGCACTAACCTAGTCATCTCTCATTCCACTTCTCCCGATTTCCTTCGTGTTTTCCCGCTCCTCCCAGTAAATAAAGTATTTCTACGTAATTAAAACTTCATAAGTTCTAGTATTTTAAGGAATTTTTGTCGCATTTCCTTGAGGTCTTCCTTCTAGTCCTGGTATACCTCCTTCACATTTTCTTGGAAGTGAGTAAAGCCAACAGTTTTCCCTGAGGCTTCAAGAACTTCCTTTCTATTAAAAAATTTGACCATCTGTAGGGTGGCTGACTCTGAGGGTACGAAGGGCCAGTTTCAGTACAAGCCGGTCTCTGGTTCTGGATTTCACTACCAAAACCATGACCGGCTTTGTTGTATCAACTGATTAACACAAGAATGTATTGAAAAATTGGGCTACCGAACGTTGAATGGGGGAGATTTCAAATTATCTAGGCACTAAGTCTATGGTTCACATTGGCCCGAAACATGATCAGTAGAGATCTGACAAACATTCCAATAGGAACGATTTCGGATTTCCCTAAAAACTGGAAAGCCGACATACTTTCCGGATTTTTGGTGTTTTTGATCGCGCTCCCTCTTTGCCTGGGAATTTCCTTGGCATGTGGCTATCCCGCGATTTCCGGCATCTTTACCGCCATCATTGGCGGAATGTTGGCCACATTTTTCAGCAACTCCGAACTGACTATCAAAGGGCCAGCGGCTGGACTCATAGTGATAGCTATTGGCTGTGTCACGGAGTTTGGGTTTACGGGAGGGGAAGATCCGGCCCTGGACTTTCAGGCCTATCGTCTGGCACTTGGGGTTGGGGTTGTCGCAGGGATTATCCAAATTTTTTTGGGACTAGTTAGAGCAGGGATCTTAGGCGAATTTTTCCCCCATTCAGCTGTTCATGGGCTACTGACTGCCATTGGTATCATTATTATGGCCAAGCAGTTTCCCATTGCTTTGGGAGTCCGTCCTGATGGTAAGCCGTTGGAGTTAATTGCCAAGATTCCTCAGTTTGTGATGGAGATGAATCCGCTGGTCGGTCTGATTGGGATCTTGAGTCTCCTCATCATGTTTAGCTATCTGTTTATCAAAAATCCAAAAATCAAAGTGATCCCGGCTCCTATGGTCGTGTTGCTCGTCACGGTGCCGCTGGCAATGTATCTGAATATTGGTCAGGACCAGACGTATTCCTTTAATGGCCAGGACTATTCTTTAGGAAAACGGTTTCTTGTGGCGGTGCCGAACAATATGTTTCATGCGATCACCTTTCCAGATTTTTCGGGACTTCTGACGATGACAGGATGGAAGTATGTGGTGATGTTTTCGCTGATTGGAAGCATTGAATCCCTCTTAAGTGCGAAAGCTATTGATGCCATTGATCCCTGGCGGAGAAAGACTAACCATGATCGCGATATGTTGGCGGTGGGAGTCGGAAACACGGTAGCGGCCTTTGTCGGGGGGCTTCCCATGATTTCAGAAATCGTCCGCAGCAAGGCCAATATTGACAATGGCGCTCGAACGCGTTTTGCCAATATGTTTCATGGGATGCTTCTGTTGCTCTTTGTGGCGCTGGTTCCAGGAATGATCAATCAAATTCCATTGGCCGCCTTGGGGGCCATGTTAGTCTTCACGGGCTATCGTTTGGCTTCACCCCAGGAATTTATCCATATGTATCATGTGGGGAAAGAACAATTTATTATTTTTGTGTCCACGGTCATCGGCGTGTTGGCGACAGATTTATTAATGGGCATTGCCATAGGCATCTGTGTCAATATTGTGTTGCATCTCAAAAATGGTGCCCCCCTTCCATCCCTGTTTAAACCGCAAATTCAGGTTGATCGAGAAAAGGGTCGTGCAGTCATCGTGAAAGTGAAGGATTCAGCCATTTTCAGTACATGGATAGCCTTGAAGAAAACCTTAGAGAGTCTTGCCAGCGAACCCCATGTAGTCTTGGATTTGTCAGACACATTTTTAGTGGACCACACGACGATGTCAAAGCTCCATGAGATGGAAAAAGAATTTCAAGAACGGCAGTCTCGGCTGGAGATAGTGGGGCTAGATCATCATCAACCTTTGTCGAAACATCCGGAAGCCGGGAGAAAGAAGCCTAGGAAGTAACGGGTGTCTTGCTAGGTGGTTCGGGCGCACTGTTGGCTCAAACGGTTTCTCCCTAAGCCTTATCAGTTGGGACAAAAAATTTTGGGTATCGACCGACTGATGACCTTTGTGGCTTAGGATATTGAGGGGGAAGCTGGTTTCAAGGTCTTGGTCAAGCGAGAACATAATGATGCGCTCTCCAATGCTGACATCGATATCGGCAAACAACCCGGATACCGTGATGCCGGTTATCTCACTCACTTGGGTGCAGAGTTTTTCACGGCCTTGCGAGATGAGGTTTTGACGCATGGCCTTGACCATTTCAATACCTTCTGCACTTTTGGCCAATTGTCGCTCCGCTGGGGTGAGCACGCCTTTCAGTCGAACTAATACCAGAACGCGAATCATGGACGCTTTGACGTCGATGGGCCCACGTCCCATACACTCCTGCTCGAATTTTATCACGGCCTTTCGTATCGCCCTCTCGGCTTCATCTTTTGTCCGTCCAGTTTTCGCGAATGACCTTCCAAGAGTTCCTAGAAAAGCTAAGCGGAGATTAATAGGGGCTTCCTTGGGTCGGAACAATTCCGAAATGAATGAGAAGACCGATGAGCTCTGAATCAATAAGCCAATCGCCCATGGAGCTCTCGACGGCGATGCGGGATCAGATACGTCACATGGTCCAAGAAGCCAGTGAGCCGATCGCACCATTTTGGCCGATGAGGACGATGATCGCGCAAAACCCGATTCATGGATTGGAATATCTCCCTTTTGATCAAGCGGTTCGAGCTGGCAAGGATCTTCTTGGGGGCAGTGGATATCTTCCGAACGAAGCGTATCGTCAGTTATACCAAGAAGGACGCATAACCCTTGAAGGTATCCAAGCGGCATTAGTCCGGCTTGGCCCTCGCCAGGAATCAGACTATTCAATCAAGGTTGGGACTCGAAATCTGTCGGCTCGTGATATTTGGCAATGGCATGTCGTGGCTGGGTTCGAGGGGTTGGAGCCGGTACTGTTGCCATGGGAACTCAGTGGTGGTGGAGCCACCAGACATTTTCGTTCAGACCTTCCCGGCGAAGCACGACAACGAATCATTACACGAACCATCGAGGAATGTGAGAAGTGCCGGGAGTACCCGGAAGAAGCGTATCTGATGAATTTGTGGAAAGCGACCCTTTCCGTCTTAGCCTTAGATGGTTCCATTTCGCAAGAGACCAGCCCTGCTCAAGGTGAACAAGGAGAGTCTTCCCCTGGATCACGCAACGACCAAAATAGATCTGTGGCGTTACCCTTTCAACGAACAGTGAGTGATTGGGTTGAACAGTTAGCTGCCGTTTCACTCGTCGAATCAATCAATCATCAGATGATTAAATGGATTGCCGCTTTTGTTGACGAAGGTTTGGCCGGGTGGGCCATGCCATCACGAGACAAGGGATTTTTGGGAGCCTGGCAGGAATTAGCCCAATGGGATCAGTCGGGGCGTTTTTTAGGCATTCAAAATTTTCAGCGAAAAATTCACGATTTGCCCAATGATCCTGAGGCTCTTATTGTCTGGTGTCTGCAAAGGATGGGTATTCCTGAGGAACACTGGACGGGATATCTGTCACGGGCGTTATCGCAATTGCCAGGGTGGACTCGATACATTCGCTGGCTGGGGGAACATCCTGCCTATCCTGCGCAGCGACAACATCCGATTGATACGCGGGAATATCTGTCTGTTCGATTGTTTTATGAAGTAGAGTTCTGCCAGGTGATGTGTGAACGGGAATGGGGTGTCTCGGCAACCATTCCGGCGCTGACTTCCTATTGGAAAGAACGGGAAGCGGACTATCACGAGCGCATGGGGCAAGGTGATCAGACGCATGATCCTCACACCGTTGGCTTGTCACGAGATGCGTGGCGGCTTTTCCATCTTGCGCAATTCTTGGAGATATCACCGATCGACTTGCATGATCTATCCTTAGCTGATTCACGAACGCTGTTAGGGTGGTTGGATGTCTTTCCACCTGATTGCCATGGCCCGGTTTGGCTTGAAGCCTATGAAGATGCCTTCAGAGTCGACATGCTGCGCAAGCTTTCAGCGCATCAAGGTACTCAACGTCCATTCGATACTCGTCCACGCGCGCAGATGGTGTTTTGTATCGATGTACGATCGGAATCCTTCCGCCGTCATATTGAGCACCAAGGACCGTATGAAACGTTTGGCTTTGCGGGGTTCTTTGGTATTCCCCTCAATCACCAGGCGTTTGATCGAGAGGATCGGTCTGATTTATGTCCGGTGCTGCTTTCTCCTAAACATGCGGTATCCGAAAATCCACGCCCGGATGAAGAATCGGCTTTGCAAAAATATGTAAACGGAACCCGCTGGAATCAACTCGGACATCATCTGTTTCATGATCTCAAGCGGAATCCAGTTGGATCCTTGATGGTGATTGATGTCCTTGGGCTATTTTTTAGCTTGGGCCTCATAGGGAAAACACTGATTCTCAAGCCCTATCATGCGGCCACATCCTGGATCGCCAGGTGGTCGGCCTTTTCCGTGCCGACGAAGATTTCAGTTTCTGCCCAATCCACGCTTCACAATGCAGAGGCTGAAGGCGCAAATCACCCTGAGGAGAGCCCATTGGGGTTGGTACAGGGTTTCTCTCTTTCGGAGCAGGCGACCTTTATTGAAAATGGATTGCGAGCGATGGGGTTGACGGAAAATTTCGGTAGACTGATTGTCCTTTGTGGCCATGGCAGTCAGACGGACAACAACCCCTACTATGGTGCCTTAGATTGTGGAGCATGTGGTGGTAATCCCGGTGATACCAACGCGCGGGTGTTTGCGGAGATGGCCAACCATCGTGATGTTCGTCGTACGTTACAAGAAAAAGGATTACATGTTCCGGATGATACGTGGTTTCTCGGGGCAAAACATAACACCACGACTGATCGGGTGACGTTCTATGACATGATTGAGCTTCCTCCAAGTCATCGGGAGGATGTTCAGCTCTTGAGCCAAGATTTAGAAAAGGCCGGGGCTCAACAAGCGTTGGAACGATGCCGCCGTATTCCCCATGCGCCGACGAACGTTTCTCCAGAAAAGGCCTTTGCCCATGTGGAGGAACGTGGTATGGATTGGGCCAGCTCTCGTCCGGAATGGGGCCTAGCTGGCAACGCGGCTTTTTTAATCGGGCGGCGAAGTCTCACCAAAGGTCTCGATTTAGGTGGCCGCGTGTTTTTGCATTCGTATGATCCTCTGGCTGACGCTGAAGGGGTTTTTCTGGAAAGAATCATGACGGCACCATTGATTGTGGGAGAGTGGATCAACACGGGGTATTACTTTTCGGGAGTGGACCCGTGGCATTATGGCAGTGGGAGCAAGGTGATTCACAATGTGGTTGGAGGGGTCGGCGTGATGCTGGGAAGCCAAAGTGATTTGCAAATGGGATTCCCGTTGCAAACCGTCAACAATGGTGAGGTTCATTTTCATGAGCCCATGCGATTGCTGGCAATTATTGAAGCCGTGCCGAGTATCATTTCGTCAATTATTCAGAAACATGCAATCCTTCAACAGCTGTTTCATAATGGATGGTTAAACCTTGTCGCCCTCGACCACACCACATTGACCTTCCATCGATATAATCCGAATGCCACGTGGGAGGCCATCTCTCATGAAATGGTGGCAGGGACGCGCTGATTCACCATGAGACCCATTTCTTCACAATTTTTATTGTTGAAAACGGCGGCCTTGTTCGGCATGTGGGTCATGTTGTCGGGTCAGTTTGATCCACTTCATCTAGGACTAGGGTTGGTCCTTTCCTTCTTTGTGGCCTGGATCAATTCCGGCCATTCCCCCTTTGTTCCTCGATTTTACTTATGGGGAAGAATTCTACTGTACCTTCCCTGGTTGTTTTTAAAAATTGTCCAGAGTAGTTTGCATGTCACCAAACTTATTCTGGATCCTCGCCTTCCGATTCATCCGCGATTGATTCGGTATGAATCTAAATTAACGGAACCACCAGCGGTCGTCCTTCTCGGGAATTCCATTACCTTGACTCCGGGAACCATTACGGCGGAAGTGAATGGTCAGGTGTTGCTCGTCCATGCTTTGGATAAGGTCTCGAGTGAAGATGTGACGAGCGGAAGGCTGGAAGCGAAGATTGATTCGATTTTTAGAGGAAGTGGGTCAACGTCGTGACAACATTTTTTCTATTTGTTTTGTTAGTTTTAGCCAGTCTGATCGGTGCCTATTTATATCGAGTCCTTCAGGGACCGACGATCTTTGATCGGGTCTTAGGTCTGAATGGTATTTCGACAAAGGCGATTATCCTCCTCGTGGTGATTGGTGTCGTGTATGACCGGGTCGAGATGTTCGTGGACATTTCAACGGGCTATGCCTTACTGAATCTCGTTGGGGCCTTGGCGGTGGCCAAGTATCTTGAGCAAAAAGGGCTGCCGTAATATGGAAATCCTCTCCATCATCTTTATTCTCGCTGGATTGTTTTTTCTCATTGTGGCCGCGATCGGCATTATTCGCCTTCCCGACGTCTTTACACGGTCTCATGCCGTTTCGTTAACGGACTCCCTGGGCGCGTTTCTATTGCTGATTGGTATTGCGATGTATGAAGGACTGAGTTTGAATGTTCTGAAAATTTTGGCAGTGTTGGCCTTGCTGTATCTTCAAAATCCCGTCATTGCCCACGCGACTCTGCGTGCAGCCATTCGAGCGGGCATGAAACCCTGGAAAGAGGGGGCTCCATGACATTTGCCTATGAAATTCCTCTCTTAATTCTGTTGCTGGTGACGGCGGCCGGAGCCATTATGGTGAAGGATTTGATGAGTGCGATCTTGTTGCTTGGCTGTTATAGCTTTTTCCTTTCGTTGGTTTGGGCATGGTTGGGGGCGGTGGATGTCGCCTTTGTCGAGGCGGTCGTAGGCGCCGGGTTAGCGACCGTCCTGTTTTTGCTCACCCTCTTTGGCACGCAACCGAAAGATGGGCGGCTTCGACGACCTCCACCTCCGATGGCGGCTGTGATTGCCCTCCCACTGTTGGGCGTCCTGTTACTGTATGCGGCGAAAGATCTTCCAGCATTTGGAGATCCGACCTCGCCGGCAAGTGTGCATATTGCTCCGACCTATCTTAAGCAGAGCTATCAAGATACTCACACACCCAATGTCGTCACGTCGGTGCTGATGGACTATCGTTCGCTCGATACCATGGTCGAAACAGTGGTGATCTTTACCGCAGGGATTGCCTGCGCGTTAATCCTGAGGAGGCAGAGCACATGATTCGCCCACATGACAGTATTATTGTGCAGTCATTGGGCCGGTTCCTGGTTCCCGTGATTCAAATATTCGGGTTATATGTCCTCTTTTTTGGGCAATATGGTCCCGGCGGCGGGTTTGTAGGAGGGGTCATTCTCGGGACGAGTCTGCTTCTCACCATTTTGATTTTTGGTCACTCCGCCTCACGAAGTCAGTTAGCCAAAAAGGTGTTACATGGTGATGGTGTGGGGATGCTGATCTATGTCGGGGTAGGGGGTTTGTGCTTGATCGGAGGAGGAGAGTTTCTCAATTATGCCAATTTAGACGTTCCTGGATTGGAGGTTGCGGCCCGGCGATCATTAGGCATCGTTCTCACTCAAATTGGCGTGGCAGTGGATGTGGCGGTCACAGCGATATCGATTATTTTTAGTTTGTCGGCGCAAGAAATTATCGAGGATTCGATTAATGAGTGATATCCTTATTGCCTTATTTCATCGGCCAAATTTCCTCACCTTCGTCATTATTTTTCTTTGGGGCTTCTATATCATGGTGACGAGGTACAACCTCGTTAAAAAGTTGGTGGGGATGTATTTAGTGCAGACTAGCGTCATTTTCTTCCTGGTCTCCATCAGTGCCAAAAAAGGTGCGACGGTTCCGATCTTGCTCTCGATGACGGATCCCGTTGAAGTGGCTGCGTATTCGAATCCGTTACCGCATGTGTTGACCCTGACGGCCATCGTGGTGGGTGTCGCCACACTAGGCGTGGCCCTGGCCTTGTGTTCGGCCATTTATCGAAGCTACGGCAGTCTTGATGAAGAAGAGATTTTGAAGAAGTTAGAATGACCCGCCATTTACCAGCCCTTTTGTTTCTTGTCCCATTGTTGGCCGCCGTTTCTCTGCCGGTGCTCTGTCTCAAACATCGAGCCTTGAGCCGACCGATAGCTCTCACGGCTATGTTCATGATGGTCGGGCTTTCCCTGTGGAATCTTTCCAATGTGTCTCAATATGGAGAGGTCCGCTATGCCTTTAGTGGATGGGCGCCTCCATTAGGCATTGAGTGGGTTGCAGATGGGTTGGCCAGTATCATCCTGGTGACCTTGAGTCTCCTCGGATTGTCGGTCATGGCCTTTGCCGGCTCGATGGCACCCAAAAATCTTGAGGGGCGAATTGTCCATTTTTATACCCTGATCCTTTTGCTCATTGCCGCTCTTACCGGGATTGTCTTTGCAGGAGACCTGTTCAATTTGTTCGTCTTTTTGGAAGTGGCGGCTATATCCAGTTATGCCCTCGTCGGTATGGCTGGAGGACGAGCGTTGATGGCCGCCTTCCGGTATCTCATCTTAGGCACATTAGGCGCGTCGCTGTATTTGTTAGGGGTGAGTTATTTCTATGCCGCCACTGGAACACTCAACATGGCGGATTTAGCTGACAAGCTTCCCCACCTCCTGACTTCGAAGGTGGTCGTCGGCGGCTTGTTGTTTATGTTTATTGGATTGGGTATCAAAATGGCTCTCGTGCCGTTTCATGCCTGGCTTCCAGATGCGTATACCCACGCCCCTGATTCTGTTTCCCCTATCCTGGCTGCACTGGTCACGAAGGTGGCGCTTCTGGGGTGGGTGCGAATTATCTTTTGGGTCCTGGGAGCCAAGGCTGTGGTTCAGAACATTCCGGTTCTGGTACTGGTTGACGTGTTGGGGATGTTAGCGGCGGTGATCGGGGCGGTGTTGGCCTTGGCGCAGCGTGATATTAAAAGAATTTTTGCTTATGGAGGCATCTCCCATATTGGCATTATTTTAATCGGGATTAGTCAGGGCAATCAAACCGGGTTTGTCGGAGGCGTGTTTTATTTAATCAATGACGCCGTGATGCAGGCCTCTTTATTTTTCATTGCTGGAGTGGCGGCCGGTCAATATGGGGTTCGAACTGTCGATGATATCGGGCGAATTGCCAAGCAGACCCCCTGGTTGACGGCTTCGCTGATTGCCGTCGCCATGGGAATGATCGGATTGCCACCGACCGGTGGCTTTTTTGGAAAGTGGTATATCATTTTGGGAGCCTTGGAAGCGCATAATTATCTTGCTGTGGGTGCTGTGCTCCTCTCAACACTGCTCACTCTCGCGTATTTTGTCAAAATTTTCGAACGCGTATTTCGTCAGGCCTCAATGCCTTCATCGGTTGAGCGGATTGAAACCCCTCTCCCAATCAA
>Ga0224501_10001583_pt1 | contig 17614 bp, 22 predicted proteins | sample SF_Oct11_sed_USG_4_FD_169105 | JGI IMG/M metagenome (GOLD analysis project Ga0224501, IMG submission 169105) | Sediment microbial communities from San Francisco Bay, California, United States - SF_Oct11_sed_USGS_8_1 | ecosystem: Environmental > Aquatic > Marine > Sediment | place: USA... | reverse complement strand
TCTGCCATGCTTTGTAACCGGTTTTATTGAAACTTAACTTGTTAATAGGACGCCTTACTAAGACTACCTATTTTTCTATAATATATACCCTTCAAGACTACCTATTACGATATTTAAGGGAAAAAGTAGTCTTGGTATAAGAAAGTGTTAATGTATTAATTTAAAAAAGGACTTTTATCATGGAAGAACCAACAAATTTTCAACCAACGGCACTTAGATTGATGGATCAGGTTAGGGCAAAAATCCGCTACAAACGTTACAGTCTGAGAACCGAGCAATCGTATCTGGGCGGGATTCGTCGATACATCCTTTATCATAATAAGTGCCATACCTCTGAAATGGGTGCAATAGAGATAGAGTCTTTTTTAACGCATTTAGCAGTAAAAAGGAAGGTTTCTGTTTCTACCCAGAATTTGGTGCTCAATGCCATTTTATTTCTTTATCGCGAGGTGCTTCAGCTTGAATTGCCCTGGCTGGATGGTTTTGAGCGGGCGAAGAAACCAAAACGGTTGCCTGTAGTTTTATCAAAAGAAGAGGTTAGGCGTATTCTGGCAGCAGTGAGTAATTTGCAACATAGATTCATTCTTAGCCTGTTATATGGAACGGGTATGAGGGTAATGGAATGTGTGCGATTGCGTATTAAGGATATTGATATGGATCGTTTGGGGCTTGTTGTTCGCCATGGTAAGGGCGGTAAAGACAGGGTAACTGTTGTGCCAGAGCCACTGTTAAGCCAGATAGTGCATCAGTTTGAAAAGTCGAAAATCCTTTTTGAAGAGGGTAGAGCTAATCAGGTGGCTGGGATATATACGCCGGGTGTACTTGATGCTAAGTATCCAAATGCGGGTAAAGAGTTTGGTTGGCACTGGGTTTTTCCATCATCAAAACTGTCTATTGACCCCCGTACTGGTATTGAGCGAAGACATCATATGGATGAAAAGGCGATACAGAGAAGCATGAGGAGTGCTGTCAAAAAGGCGGGTATTTACAAGCATGCTACTCCGCATACTTTAAGGCATTACAAAATAAATCCATTTATTTTGCCTTTCAGGCCAGCCTAGCGGCTGTTCAAATTTGCTCCAAGCAAATTTAGTCATTCGCAACACATTTACTGGAAGATGGTTACGATATAAGAACGGTGCAGGAACTGCTTGGCCATTCCGATGTAAAAACCACGATGGTCTACACTCACGTTTTGAACAGGGGCGGGCGCGGTGTAAAAAGCCCGTTGGATGTTTGAAGTTATTTAGAAATCTACCGGCAAATAAAAGAAGACGAAGCGCCCGTTTTCAATATCTACTTTTAACGTAGCGCCGTGGTAGACGCCATAATCGATGTAACCGGGCAGCGGGCTGTTGGCGTGGCACTCGCTGGCGTGTTGCGGGGATTCGAAGTCGCGATCCCTGTCGTACCACGAGAGTAACATGTGGGTCTCGAGTTTTTGGTCGGCGACGCGGTTGGCAATTTTCATGGCAACCATGTAGTCGGCGGGTGAGGGTTCGGGGTGCAGTTCGATGACCTCGACCTGGCTCATGTCCGGGCCGGCCAGGTTGCAGAAGGAGCCAGATTCAGGTTTATCGTTGCTCATCGCTAGCTGAATTTCACAGTGACGGATTTTTCGATATCGTCTGGTATGTTGGTCGAGACCGGGCAGTGGCCCATGCGGTCGATGATGTAGTTAATGTCGTCTTCACTTGGCTGGCCGCTTTTGATTCTGGCGAGGAAGACGACATCGACACTCTGGATGTTCCAGTCTTCACCGGCCATGAGTTTGAGTTCGCCGGTGGTGGCTTCGAGGGTGATGTTGCGCTCGGCACAGTTGGTACGCATGTACAGGTGCTGGCAGGAGAACAGGCCGTAGACCAGTAGCAGGAAGCCGGGTGATTTGGTACTCAGGTGCAGGGTTTTCCATTCGTCTTCGACGAGGATTTCTACTCTGAGATTGTGCACCTCGTTTTTTTCGGTTTCGTAGTCGCAGGCGAGGCGCAGGTGAAAGGGTCTTTGCATGGCTATCAGGCGCGCGACATGAATTCGCAGGTTTCGGTATTGATCTTGATTTTTTCACCGGGGGTCAGGTATTCCGGTACCTGTACAACCAGGCCAGTACTGAGGGTGGCGGGTTTGGTGCGTGCCGATGAGGAGGCGGCCTTCATGGCCGGGGCGCATTCGGTGATTTCCATGACCATGGTCGCGGGTAATTCAATACCGAGGATCTGGCCATCTGTGACCACGGCCCTCAGGCCTTCGATGCCATCGCAGAGGAAGGGAAGTTCTTCTTCGAGGCTGTCATCCGGGATGGTGTATTGCTCATAGCTGTCGTTATCCATAAAGGTGCAGCCTTCAGTATCACGGTAGAGCAGGGAGATGGAGTGGCGGCTGACTTCGATGCCCTCGACTATTTCATCGCCCTTGAAGCTGCGTTCAAATTTCATGCCGGTGCCGATTTCCTGGCCTGTGACTTTATAGAGTGTGCTGCCGCCACGCGAGTGGGGTGACTGTACAAAGACGTGTTTGACGACGATGTTTTTCCCGTCAATGCGGAAAACAGAACTGCGTTTGATTTCGTTGGCTTTCATAAGGCGGTAAAAATAATAGCAAGGGTTAATGTTGGCGCATTATCGCATTTTTCTAATGGTGTTTGCCTCAGAGTTTGTTGGGAAATAATACTTGTCTGGCCATGGTTGTATGGCAAGATAACGACCCATGGCAGGTATAGGATCACTACTGTTAATTAAACCCGGTGAAGGCAGGCAGGTGTCGCACTTTGTCCTGCTGTTGATTTGCCTGGGTGCCGGTATGGCGATTGGCAGGGGCAGTGCTGATGTGCTGTTTCTAAAGCGCTACGGTATCGAGTACCTGCCGGTCATGTACCTGTTGTTGAGTGTGGTGCTGGCGATTAGCTTTACGCTGTATGCGGCCTTTGTCGATCGGATTTCTTCCGAGCAGTTTTTTTATTTCCTGTTATCCGTTGAAGTACTAGTGCTGCTGGCATTCTGGTACGCGATTGCGTTTACCGAAATCAGGTCGGTGTATCCCGCCTATTACATCTTTTATGAGCTGGTATCTGAATTAATACTGGTGCACGCCTCGTTTTATATCTCGCAGAGCCTTGATACCATGCAGTCAAAGCGGCTGACATCATTAATACTTGCCGGTTACCAGCTTGGCATGATTACTGGCGGCCTGTTCTTTGCCATGGTGATGCCGATGATAGGTGTCGAGCATGCCATGACGGTCTGGTCTGGCCTATTGTTGATAAGCCTGTCGATGTTATTTTCCTGGCATCGTAGGCACGGTGTATCGCCCTTTTTCAAGACGCCATCAAGGGCCAGGGGAAATCGGGTAGTGGCTGCTATACAGGAAGTGAAAAAAGGCGTGGTCTTTGTGCGCCAGTCACCGCTGTTGATGAATGCATCATTTGCGCTGTTCTTTATGGTGCTGATGTTTTATGTGCTGACCTACAGCGTAAATAAAATTTATAGTGAGAGTTTTACTTCAGAGGCAGGGTTGGCCATGTTTTTCGGCATGCTGGTGGCAGGGACAAACTTGCTGGCGGTAGTATTACAGGCCTTTGTTTCAGGGCGGGTGATTGAGGCTATCGGTGTAAGAAAGGCAAAGCTAATTTACCCGGTACTAACGTTGCTGAGTTATATCCTACTACTACTATCACCGGGGTTTTATACGGCGCTGGTTGCCAGTGTTAATAATAGTACGATGATGCCGGCGTTCAGGAATCCATCACGCCAGATGTTTTTTAATGTGTTGCCAGATTATATAAAGGGGCGTGCGCGTGCGACTTCGGTAGCGCTGGTGCTGCCTGCTGCATTATTTATCGGTGGTGCATTAATTATGTATTTGCAGACGACAGAAAACCCGTCATTGATTATTTATCTGGGCTTTGCCTGTGCCGTAATGTATAGCCTGTTCTGTTTTCGTATGGGTAAGGTGTATTCGAAAACGCTGATTGAAAACCTGAAACAGAAATTGTATTTGCCGGAGAATATTTCAAAGGCGGCATACCGCGGTAATAATGAAACGCTGTTTTCTGAATTATTGAAAGGGCTGGCGAGTGAAGATAAGTGGGTGTGCCTGTCTTATGCGGAGTTGTTGATTAAGTCGTTTCCAGAGGAATCGGTATTACCGATTATGTTGCGTATTGAGTCGGCGCCGCCAACAATAGCCGATCACCTGATAAGGCTGGTGGCTGGTGCGGGTAATAAGTTTATTGTGTCTGATCTGATGCTGATTGCTGAAAAGGGTGATGATCATCTTAAGTCGACAATTTATGATGTTGTACTCGAGTATGCCGAGCATGATTACCCCGGGTTGATTGAGACATGCCTGTCTGCAGAACATAGCCGGGTTCGAGTGCCGGGTATAAAGGCCGCAGTGAGAAAAGGACATGGCGAGCTGTTTCAGCGTGGTATGGAGGCATGGTATGAGTTATTGCATGGAGACTGGGCGCAGCAGATGTCTGTTATTGAAATGTATCCGTTGATGGAACATTTGAGCGAAACAAAAAAGAGGGAGGTGAAAGCGGTTTACGAAAGGGTATTCGCAGCATTGCTGACTGGGGAAGGTGATGCCAGGAGAGTCGTAATATACAGGGCAATTTCACACTGGCAGGGGCTGCAGTCTGAAGCATTGTCTGGCCTGATCATAAATGACATGCGTAGCGTCGAACCGGAACTGAGGGCTGCAGCTACAAACTGCCTGCCTGTTTTGCCTGACGAACAGGATAGAAAAAAGTATATATGGATGATGTTGGCAGATGGTCATGCCAGTGTGAGAAAGTCAGCGTTGTCTGTTTTGCAGTCGATGTATCAATCACTGGAGCAGGTCTGTCTTGAGTGGTTGATGACAGAGGCTGTGGGCTCACCGCGTGCCCAGAAGGTGTTGCTGCAGTCGCTTATCGAGCTGGGTATTGAACGCGCCTGTCTGCAACAGGTTGTCGATAAAAAAGCAGTCTATGCCACTGAGTTACTGGCAGCAATAAATGCCTTTGATAGTGGCGGTGAAGTTGCAATGGTGATGATGCGTACAGTGCTTGAAGAGCGATTGACAGAGATGATTGATCTCATTCTGCTCGCTGCCGAGCCGATGGTGGCCGAAGGCTCAATTGCAGTTATCCGTGCAGGCCTGAGTAGCAAGGATGCATCTTCGGTTGCTGATGCTCATGAGGCATTGCAGTCTATTGATGATAAGGAACTTGCAGTATTGTTGAGTGATATGATCGACAGGAGATACGACAGGGCAGCGCGGCGTGGTTATCGTAAAGATTTTGCTGACAGGAAGGCTGTGCTGCAATGGTGTGTTGATTCTGGTGATGCATGGATGCAGGAGTGTGGCCATTATGCGATGAATGCTACAGATAAGGGCGTGTATGCCTGACCTGTTTGAAAAAGTATTGTTGCTGAAAAGCTCGGATATCTTTAATGAGATTAATACCGAGGATTTACGTTTCGTTGCGGATGCGCTCGAAGAGGAACAATTTTTTAAAGGCGACCGGATATTTGAAAAAAATGATCGCGGTGATTTTATGTATATCATCATCAATGGTGAAATTGGTATCGAACTTGATAAAAAACAGGGTGACTATGTGGCGACGATGTCATCTGGTGACTGTTTTGGAGAAATGAATTTACTCGATGACCTGCCACGCTCGGCCTCGGCAGTTGTGCTTGATGACACAATGGTATTGAAATTGAGCCGGGCACAGCTTCGTGGTCTGATTATGAGTTGTCCAGAACTGGGTCTGGGTATATTAAAATCGCTGTCGCTCAAGTTACGAGAAACAACAAAGCGGGCTATTAAAAAATAGCAGACCTGGTAATTAATTTAAAGTTATGAGGGAATATATGAAGAAGATTCGAATTAGTTTATTACCCTGGTATTTTATTTTATCAATGTTGACCTTGTCGGTGCATGCAGGCAATGCTGAGCATCCGGGTGATACGCATTATGATGACGCCGGTTTTTTTGATATCCATGTCTGTAACTGGCCGGACCGTGCACCTTTTTATATGGCCTTGTTTAGCACATTTAGATTTAACGAGGTGAAATCCATTGAGTTAATCAATGCCAGTGGCGATCAGTTTGCATCGCTGGATCTGTCAAAGTACAGGGTGATAAAGGCGGATAAGAAGCCAGAAAAAAGGGTTTTTATTAATCAGGTAGCGCAGCCGAAAAAATTTGCTGATGGCTGGTTTTCGGCAAAAGTTACCCTGACTGACGGCACGGTACATATCACCAGAGATTTTGTCCAGCATGGCCTTTTGTCGATTGTTGATGATGTGCAGCCAACTTCGCATGAACAGCTGATCGAGATACCGAAAACACTTAGCTGGACGCCAGTTGCAGGAGCTGGCTATTATCAGGTTTTCATCAAGGACAAATGGGATATGGGTAAAGTAATATTTTCCTCAAAAATTCTGCACGATGCTAAAGTTGAGCTGCCCGATGATTTACTTGAGTACGGTGGTAATTATGTGTGGCAAGTGCATGCCCGTGATGTTAATGAAGATATAAAGCTTGGCGATTTTAATCTGGGTTCTCTGAGTAGCTGGTACGAGTTTAGTGTCGCTGATTAATATAGGCGTGTTTTTTTATTTTAGAATTCTTCAACCTGATAGCGTCGAATTTGAATGCTATCGCTCCAGTAGTTTTCCGGCAGGCCTGATTTCATTTTCAGGTGATTGAGAAAATCGCGTGGTGTATGCAACGATTCCCACACCGAGGGCAGGAAGGTGCCTCGGCGGTGGCCTTCTTCCATAATCAGGCCGTCAACACCCGGTTTCAGTTGCCGGAGTAGATCTTCTTCGGAATCAAAAAACATTTTCTCCGGTGTGCCAAGAATGGAGATATGGATATCGAGTTGTTCCAGTTCGTCTTCTCTTAATGGTGGGAAACGTGGGTCGGAGAAGGCGGCGGCATAGGCATTGTGCGCAACATCTTCGGCCAGTGCACGAACCGGCTCAAGCATGCCGATGCAACCACGTAGCTCGCCGTGTTTTTGCAGGGTGACAAAGGTGGCGAGCTTCTGTTGCAGTTCGGTATCCAGTTCTGTTGTGTCTACCTGCAGTGCCCTGCCGGTGGACAGGCCAGACTGGATCGAGCGGTAGGCGATGTCATGGAGTTGCTGGCGTTGTTGCTGATTATGCATAACCCTGCTCAGTTTTCTGTAAAGATCCAGGCACCATAGCCAACAACCTTGTCCTTGCTGCCTGCGGTGTCGCCGGAGTTGCGCAAATCGAGCGTGGTGACCTTTAGGTGGTGCTTGCGCGCAGACAGCAGCAGGCCGAGAATCGGGTTGCGACCACAGGCCTGTTCATAATGAATCTGGTTGCAGTCAAGGTGTTCAATGGCCTTGCTGGTGATCGCATCCATGGTCTGCGCTGTATGGTAATCGTGGTAGTGGCTCAGGTCGGAGGAGATCACGATCAGGGTGTCGTCGCCACCCCAAGCTGCCTCGAGTACTTCATGGACATCGGTTGCGCTGGCATCTCCAACGACCAGTGGTAGTAATTTGAAATCACTGAGTACCTCCTGCAGGAAGGGCAGTTGTACTTCAAGGCTGTGTTCCTGTGCATGAGTCTGGTCGAACTCCTGTACCTGTGGCAGGCGAAGCAGGGCATCGCTAAGTTCTCGATCAACCGGGATGGTGCCGAGTGGTGTTGCAAAATAATCGGCACTGCTGGTAGCGAGGCCAGCGACGGCCACACGATGGCAGGGGCCGAGCAGGACCACGCGATGAATTATGTCCCTGGCGGGAATCAGCTGCGCGTAGGCCCTGGCAGCAACCGGGCCAGAATAGATATAACCAGCATGGGGCACGATGATCGCCTTGGGTGGTGTTGTGGTGGTTTTGCTGGTCGCGAGCATGGACTGAACCTCTGCACGTAACTGTGCAGGGTTGCCTGTGTAAAACATATCAGCGACGGCAGCGGGTCTAATCGTGGACATAACGCACCTCTCACTTTCTTATTATTATGCGGCCGATGGTCTTTAAAAGTATAGGGATTGGCACCATACTGATATAGAGGCATTAACAGTGGTGACGCGATGACAGTAGCAGTAAAAGAAAAAATTGCGATGACCGATGCTGGTGTAGTGTCAACGAAATATTGGCATGTGCTGGAAGATGGTCGCGTACAGTGTGACCTGTGCCCGCGTGAATGCAAGCTGCATGAGGGCCAGCGCGGCCTGTGTTTTGTCCGCGCCTGTGTCGAAAATCAGGTTGTGCTGACGACCTATGGGCGCTCCAGCGGTTATTGCATAGACCCCATCGAAAAGAAGCCGCTGAATCATTTTCTGCCAGGTACGCCGGTGCTGTCATTTGGTACGGCGGGCTGTAACCTGGCCTGTAAATTCTGTCAGAACTGGGATATCAGCAAGTCGCGCGAGCTGGATACGCTGATGGATCAGGCTGACCCCGAGACCATTGCGCGTGCGGCCGAAGATATGGGGTGCCGAAGCGTTGCCTACACTTATAATGACCCGGTCATCTTTCACGAATATGCAATTGATGTGGCCAGGGCCTGTAAAAAGCGCGGTATCAGATCAGTGGCGGTAACTGCGGGTTATATCAGTGCTGAACCCCGGGTTGAGTTTTTCGAGCACATGGATGCGGCCAATGTCGATTTAAAAGGGTTTACCGAAGATTTTTACTGGAAGGTCACCGGTGGGCACCTTCAGCCCATACTGGAAACACTGGAATATATTCATCACGAAACCAATGTCTGGATGGAGCTGACCACGCTGTTAATACCCGGATACAACGACAGCGAGAAGGAAATTAATGAGATGACCCAGTGGGTTGTTGAAAAGCTGGGGCCTGAGGTGCCGATGCATTTCACAGCCTTCCATCCCGACTACAAGATGATCGATGTGCCATCGACACCGCTGTCATCATTGAAAAAGGCACGTAAGATCGCCCTGGGCAACGGTGTTCGTTATGCCTATACCGGTAATGTGCATGATGCCGAGGGTGAGAGTACTTACTGTCATGCCTGCGGGATACGGCTGATTGAGCGTGACTGGTATTTGCTGGGTGAGTGGAATCTTGATACGAATGGCCATTGTAAACAGTGCGGCAGCCAGTGTGCCGGGGTGTTTGAGTCCGGCCATGGGGACTGGGGAGCGAAGCGTCAACCTGTGTACTTGGCGCATTATCGCGAGTGATAGCCTGTTGTTTTGATTGATTTGGGCCATCCCTGATGAAATTTGTTACTATTCATATATATTGAAGGGATTATTAACATTATATCATTCAAAACGAACCCAATGAGGTTTAAACACGTCTATATAATAGTGATTGCCCAACATCGAACAGCAGGCGTAGTTATTTAGGTTACTGGTTACACAAATGTATGAATCTTTTTACGGCTTGAAAGAAAAGCCGTTTTCAATGTTACCCGACCCCGGGTTTCTGTACCTGAGCAAAAAGCACCAGAAGGCGCTGACGCTGTTCGAGTACGGTTTGATGAATCATGCAGGTTTTTCCGTAATTAGTGGTGAGATTGGTTCCGGTAAAACCACACTGTTGCGAAAGCTGCTACAGAACATGAACCGTAATATCACCGTAGGCATGATCACCAATACGCACAAACAGTTTGGTGAACTGCTAGACTGGGTACTGTCTGCCTTTGATATTCACGAACGTGGCCTGAATGAGGTTGAAAAACACCAGCGTTTTGTTGATTTTCTGGTTGAGCAATATGCCAGGAAAAAGACCACACTGCTGATCGTCGATGAGGCACAGAACATGGCCGCCGACAAGCTCGAAGAGCTGCGTATGCTGTCGAATATCAACTCGGATAAAGACCAGGTGTTGCAAATTATCCTGGCTGGCCAGCCGGAGCTAAAAGATACTTTAGGCCTGCCCGAGCTCAGGCAGTTTGTGCAGCGCATAGCCGTGGATTACCACCTTGGCTCTCTTGATCTTGAAGATACCCGTGGCTATATCAATCATCGCCTGACTGTGGCTGGAGCAACGGCACCCATTTTTACCGATGAAGCCTGCGATATGTTGCATAAATACAGCGGTGGTACTCCTCGTTTAATCAACCTGCTCTGTGATACTGCGATGGTCTATGGTTTTGCTGATGAGCAACAGATCATCGAAGAAGACCTGGTGGCCGAGATGATTACCGAGCGTATGCAAAATAGCCTGGTGCCGCTCGCCTGCATAGAGCTTCCCAAAAAAAAAACTAGGAACGGCCTGAATAAGGCAGCGACAGTAGAGCCACCAATTCTGGTTGCTGATGAGACTGAGCATGATCTGGGTGAAAAAATCATGCGGGTGACTCAGCATGAAAATAGACCTGAAACAGATCAGGATGAGGCGACAGTCATTTCTGTAGAGGCGGCAGTGCCAGCACAAGAAACTGATGTGGCTAAAGTTGTTGAACCAGAACAGGAAGTTGCTACTCCTGAACCTGCAAAGGTTGAGTCAGGTACGGATCATAGCGTTCAGCCAGTTGCACCGAGATCATTATTTTTGAAACCCCTGTTAATAGGTCTGTCGGTACTGGCACTGGCAACAGTGTTTTTTGCCCTGAGCCTGAAGGATGAAGTTCATCAGCCAGCCTCTGCTGTTATCGAAAATAACCAGTATAAAACTGAACCTGAGCCGATTGTCAGGGATATCCACCCAGTGGTGCAGGTTGAAGAGACGGTTCCTGATTCACCGGCGATGCCTGATGCAGTAATCAAGCAACTGGATGAGACGCAAAAGGCGCAGCAGGAATTGTTGCTGCGTCAGCAGCAGGTTGATGAAAGAATGAAGGTGCTGGAAGAACAGGCAGTATTGATGCAGCAGGAACGCGATGCTGCACTGGCAAAGGTAAAAGCGGAAAGAGAAAAGCGTGATGTAGAGGCAAGGGCAGCACGGATTGCCGCTCAGCGTGAGAAAGAGGCGCAGGAAATGGCGCAGAAGGCAATCAACGAAGCCATGGCGGCAGAGCGTAAGGCCAGGTTGCTCGAAGAGCTACGTGCCAAAGAAAAGCAGGAAGCTGAGGCGCGTGCTAAAGCAGAGTTGGAGGCGGCTGCACTTCAGGACCAGCAGGAAAATATTAATGTGGTGGTTGAACCTGCGGTGACTGAAATTAAAGAGGCCGCAAAGAAAGTGGCAAAGCAGCCTGTCGATACACGTTGCGAAGGCATTACTGCCCGTTTTCTTTCTACCTGCCGCTAAGTTAAATAGTTTTATTAGCCGCCACAGCGATCAAATTTTTCGTCGGTTTCCTCGGCGGCGTTCTGTACGGTAGGCTCATCGGGGAACATGGTTTTAAGATCGGCCATGCTGAGCGTGTCGTTTTTTTCTTCATAGCGCTGCCAGATTTTATCCCAGCGTGTGTCATCGAAATAAAAACCTGTGGGTAACAGGCAGACAATTTTCTGATTAAAATCGGTGATTACCTTGGGCTCTGTCAATTTACCGGCTGCCATTAAGATACCTTTGAGTTTTTGATTATGCCTGATGCAAAAAACACGTTGCTCGCCATTACTGAACTGGGCGGTTATCCGGATTTTACCAGCTTGTACAAACATTTTGGCTATCAGGTACTGGAAACCGATAATGTGCGCAAGGCGGTAAAGTTGATCCGCCAGCACCTGCCGGTGGTGATTGTGGCTGAATTTAATTTTCAGTCGGATTTTCGTGATCGTACCAGTAGCTTGGAGACGATTCTCTCAAGTACGCAGGGTATTATTGAATCAAAAATGATCGTTTTTTATGAACAGGAATACCAGCATCAGTATGCACGCTTTCTGGAAAGATTTGAGGTGTTCGCGTCACTGGCCTTCCCGGTTGATGAAAAAGAACTGCAGTGTGTATTGCAAAGGGCACTGGTAGAATAGTCCCATTCGATCAGCCATTTTGTTTAACCTGCCGTTTTTTGCTTGTATTTACCGGTAAATATCGAGTAAAAAGCGACTCCTGATAATTAATAGACGGCCATGCCATGACTAGTAAGAAAATAATTGATGACATACTCCAGAGTACCGATACTGCAGAGTCGATGGAGTATCTGCAAAATTATCTCAAGACCAAGGAGCAGGAACTGGCTGATCTGGGCGAGAATGCCAGTGATCTGGACAGTGCCAACCTGAAGCTGGATATTGCCGAGGCCATGGTCGGGGTCAATCGTGGTGATGAGGCCTGGGAACTGGCCCGCGCCGCCTTCTCCACTTTTCTAGAGAACGAGCGCTGGGAAGATGCGGTCAAGTGTTGTGATGTACTCTATCAGAGTGGTCAACCAGCCTCGCTGGTGGCGCTGGGTCAGGGTGTCTGGCTGGCGGTAACTTATCCGATTGATCCGCAGCTCTCTATTAACATGTTGGGTTACATTATTGATGAAACCCCGGCCAAGGCCGATGGTGCGGCAGTAGCGGCGATTACCGCGCACTATATTGCCGATATGCGAGCTGAGGGAAAAGCACGTGAGAGCATGGTTTTTTTGACTAACCAGATGTTGGCAAATGTGGCACGCGGTCACTCGGGTGTTGAGGACCAGGAGGCGATGAACATGTGGCTGGAAAGGCTGCAGTTGCTGGATCCGGCGATATTTCTGCCACGCCTGTCGCTGGTCTTGGGCGCGATTGTGCCACAGGACAAGTGGTGGTTTGATCGCGATGTGCTACGCGAAAAAATACCCGAATAGCTGAAGGCGTTATTCCAGCGAAAGCTCACTGATATCGGGAATCGGTGTCTTCTCTTTTTCTCTGGGATTCTCGATTACATCGGCACCTACCTCGGCCATAGAGAGGTGGCTGATGTCACCGATTTCCCGAGGTTTAACGGGGACCGGGTTCTCGATCACATCGGCACCCACTTCGGCCATGGAGATACAGCTGATATCGCCAATTTCCTGGGGTTTAACGGGGACCGGGTTCTCGATCACATCGGCACCCACTTCGGCCATGGAGATACTGCTGATATCACCAATTTCCTGAGGTGTTACCTCTACGGGATTTTCGATGACATCAGCGCCGACCTCGGCCATGGTCAGACCACCGGTTTCAGGCGTGCTAGCAGGCGAAGCAGGTTGTTGTGCTGGTGCGGCGGTTTGCTCTGCAGCTGGCTCAACCTTGATGACCAGGCCGACATTCTCCAGTGTGACGCGGTATTTTTCCGCGATCAGTTCATCGACATTGGACTTGATGACCTTACGGCCTCCGGCAAAAAACGGGGCTATTTTCGCTGGCTCCGTCTTGAACAGCTTGGCCATATTTTGCTTAACAACTTCTTTATCTTTGCCGGGCTGAATAATACCGTAGAAGACAATATTAAAAAGTGGTTCGCTCATGCCTGATTCCTTAACCTGTGTATTTTGCTTTATAGATACGTGGTTCTTTCCTTAGTTTAGCCGAAGTCACCACTTTCATCAGGTTGGTACAGGCTATTTTTTCTCGGGGCGGGAGAAGGAAACCACGTGCGATGTTTTTGGCTCATCAATATAACGTGGGCGAGCCGTATTTACCTGGCCTCGTTCTTCCATCAGCTCTTTCTCACGTGCGGTGATCAGGGCGAAACAGTGCTTGATGTCTTCGATAGTACCATTAGAAAGCGGGTGCTTCAGCCCGGGTGGTGGAGTTGTTTCGCGTATTACACCAGAAAGTGTTCTACGCATGGCGGCCAGAATTTTCTGGTCTTTTGAAAGTTCATTGTTGTTCATAATGGGGTATTCTGAGTTTGTAGTATTGGAGGTATAATAGTTTACCAAATTACTGGGTTATTATGTAAATAGCACTGGTGTGGCAATAGTCGCCGGTCTATGTGTTTAAATGCCTGATATATTAAGTTATTAAGAAGAGAAAGTGATATGCCGTATTACATTTACAAGATTACCACGCAGCCGGGCATGGCACTGGTCAAGAATCTTGAGTTGCTCGATCAGTATGAATCATTTAAGGAGGCCAAGAAGGTCGCCAGGGAAGTCCGTGAAAAACAGGATGGCGCCGAAGGTGTTACCGTTAAGGTGATGTTTGCGGATAACCAGCTAATGGCCGAAGAGCAGCTGCTGGAGCATCGTGAAAAACCGGTAATAATGGAGCACGAGAAGTAGCGCTAGCGAATGGAAGAGGATGAATACAAGGTGACCTATCATGAGATCGCACAGAATCGCTGTGTTTTTGAGAAGGTGTTGACCAGTAATCAGGGTAAATGCCGCTATTCACAGCATTTCTGGTTGGCTGATCGCGAAGGTTATGCCTGTAAGTCACGTGAAATATCCTTAAACTGTCGCGAACTTCTGGAAAGATTGCGTAAAAACTCAAAGTTCCTATTAAAACTGCACTCGATTGGTGATCAGTTACCGCACAATATGGAAATTCGAGTAGAGGTTGGTGGTCTCAGGGGGCTGAGGGCGGTTTTTGGTTCAGGCCAGAAAGATGAAGTGATTGCCGATATTCGTGCATTGATCGAACAGACCGAGCAGCAGTACGACAATATGGATGTGCTGCCCTATAGTGAGATAGTCCAATCTATCGCCAGTTTTCAGGGGCGAAAGCGTGGGAAGCACAGGCAGAATCTTAATAATGATTAAGCTTTAAGAGGTTATTATGTTTAAAACAAAAATTGTACGCGCACGTTCCAGCGAAGAATACGTCAATATGATTGAACAGGCGCTGGACGATATCTGGGATATACGCCAGTCGACGGAGTTTGATGGTGAGGGTATCGTTGACCTGGGCGATCTTATTGAAAACGTGGAATCAACCCTGAAAGACGTTTACGAGTCGATGAAGGCTGGCACTTACCAGTTCGCCACCGGTGATTTTCCATTTATGGCCAAGCTGGATAATTACCATGCCTCGATGATCCCGTTCCGCTTCCTGCTGGTGCGTATCAATGAAACGCATATGAAAGGACTGGAAATTAACGAAGAGTAATTATCACTCTTCCGTCATACCCGGATTTTTCCCGTCGCCGTGCTCCTGCGTGAGAACGAGGAACTGTTATTTTTGAAAATTAGAATCGTCTTTATTCGTCACCCATTTTTACTGGGCTCTGGTCTGCTTACTAAGTATGTGCCTATTACGATAATCAGGACAACAATACCTGTCAGAAGCCATGTGTTCTCGACACGGTGATACATTATCGTCCCGCTAATAATTAGCATTAACACGGCTAATACTTTACTTGTACGTGAGATCGCCTTTTCATGTTCCCAATCAATTAGCAACTTACCTAAATGGGGATGAGCATATAACCAGTTATGTAAACGTTCAGATCCCCTGGCCGCAAACCATGCGGTTAAAAGTAGAAAGGGAACCGTTGGTAAAGCCGGTAAGAAAATTCCCGCTATTGCTAGAACCAGAAAGAAATAGGCCAGTATTAGTGCTACCAAACGTGTCATACAACGAATCTGTTATTATTCAGGATCGGAGAATCGGTCACAGTACAATTGTTCCTAATATAAGTGAGAACGGTGCTCTGCCCCCAGTTTTTTTCGAGAACCCATGCCATCAATATATCAATTCAGTAGGGAGTAACTCATGGAGCAATTAATCCTTAATCGAAGCCAGCGCCTCTTCCCTACTCACTGCAGTGTAGGGTGTATCACGAATCTTGTCGTGCACCTGCATACGGTATTTAACAAAATCTTTTTTCTCATCGAAATGTAAAAATGGATTACCCTCTTTCTGTGCTTCTATGGTCGAAGTAGGGTCTGTCGGTGCGTAGTTGTGCCCAGGGTGCAGAATTGTCTGGTTTGGCAAATCTGTTCGCAGGCGCTTGAGGGTATCGAACATCTGCTCCGGGTCACCGCCGGACAGGTCGCAGCGACCGCAACCGAAAACAAACAGGGTATCACCGGCTATCAGGTGTTCACCCATGTGGTAGCAGGCTGAACCCGGTGTATGTCCCGGTGTATGCAATACTTTTATCTCGCTTTTGCCGATTTTAATGACATCACCGCCGTGGTGCAGCGTCGGCTTTTCCAGCTGTTTACCCCAGAACATGGCTTCTTCCTTGAGCAGGTGGACCTGGGCGTCGTACTCGTTGAGCACGGTTTCAATGCCGTTGACGTGATCGTGGTGGCTATGGGTAAGCAGGATGTCGGTGATCTCGATATCACGCCCCCTGGCCAGCTGGATGACCTCTTCAACCTCCCATGCGGGGTCAACAATGGCCGCCTTGTTACTGGCCTCATCGTGTAGCAGGTAGACAAAATTTTCCATTGGGCCCAGTTCGAGCGCATGGATATGGTGGTGTTTGTTGTTGCTCATAGCATTAGAAATCAGGTTGTTAACAGGTGCTTATAGTCTGTGGCGAATAGTCTGGGTTTACTTTAATACAAACAGGTTTATAATTCCCTGCCATAGAACATGGTTTTAGGATGTTCAATTAGATGGATTAGTCTTAAAGAGACCAAAATAAATGACCCAAAAACAGATAAATGAGAGCAGGAGCTCCATACCGGCGATGTACGGAGAGCACGACAAACAAATTCTATCGAGATTGCAGTTATTCAGAAACGTTGATCTTGATGATCCTTCCTTTGATGCGCTGCTAAGTAAATGTAGCTACCGCGAATTAGAAGACGGCAACTCGCTGTTATCCATCGAAAAAGAAAACCACCACTTATATATTGTGATTAGAGGTCGCTGTGCCGTTCAACTGGGGCATTACGATGATATGCCACTGGCGACAGTCGAGCCGGGTGAATGTGTCGGTGAAATGTCGATCATTGATAGCCGTGTACCATCGGCGTCAGTCGTCGCTTCTGGCTCTACCCTGGTGCTGGAGATTGAACAGGAGGTGTTGTGGCGCATGGTTAGTATCTCGCATGAGGTTGCTCGAAACCTGCTTTACATAATGTCAGAACGAGTGCGCTACAGTAACCTGGTGATTGCCGATAGTCTTGAGCAGCAGCGTAAGTATCAGCATCATGCGACTATTGATGCGCTCACTGGTCTGCACAACCGAGGCTGGATGAATGATGTGTTTGCCAGAGAGATAAAGCGTGCCGAGCGTGAAGACCTGCCTTTGTGCCTGATGATGCTCGATGTTGATAATTTTAAACGCTATAACGATGAATACGGCCACCTTGCGGGTGACCGTGTGCTAATTGCTGTAGGTGAATCTGTGGGTGCACCATTGCGCACCAATGATATGTTCGCGCGTTACGGCGGGGAAGAGTTTTCAGTGCTATTACCCGAAACAAAAATGGAGCAGGCAGTGATTGTCGCAGAGCGTCTGCGCCAGCGTATTGCCAATACCGATCCAGGTATTTTAGATGGCGTACAACTCCCCAAGGTGACCGCCTCAATCGGGCTGGCCGAGTTCAAGCCCGGCTATAGCCTGGATGGTCTGGTTGCAGCTGCAGACGTTGCACTCTACCAAGCAAAGAATAGTGGTCGAAACTGTGTAAAAGTCGCTACCGACGCTTGATATCACGCACCTCAAACTGAGAACATAAGCCATCCATCACTGCGTATGGCTTTAGATCAGTTGTGAATTCGGAAACATCAAAGACAAGAAACACAAAAGTGCATGACCGGCCCTTTATTGGTGTTGGTGTTTTACTATGGCGAGATGGCTGTCTTCTGCTCGGGCAGCGTAATGGAGGTGGCGGCGAGCCAGTATGGCAGTTTCCCGGTGGCCATCTTG
>Ga0224501_10001582_pt1 | contig 17620 bp, 11 predicted proteins | sample SF_Oct11_sed_USG_4_FD_169105 | JGI IMG/M metagenome (GOLD analysis project Ga0224501, IMG submission 169105) | Sediment microbial communities from San Francisco Bay, California, United States - SF_Oct11_sed_USGS_8_1 | ecosystem: Environmental > Aquatic > Marine > Sediment | place: USA... | reverse complement strand
GCTCCCGCTCCCGCTTGCGCTCCCGCTCCCGCTCCCGCTCCCGCTCACGCTCACGCTCACACTCACAGCTTTACCAGAGGATCTGGGAATTATGTGGGGACCTCACACTCCCGCTCACGCTCCCGCTCACGCTCCCGCTCCCGCTCCCGCTCACGCTCACGCTCCCGCCCACAGCCCAGCTTTACCAGAGGATCTGGGAATTATGTGGAGACCTCACACTCCCGCTCACGCTCCCGCTCCCGCTTCCGCTCCCGCTCCCGCTCCCGCTCACAGCCCAGCTTTACCAGAGGATCTGGGAATTATGTGGAGACCTCACACTCCCGCTCACACTCCCGCTCCCGCTCACGCTCCCGCTCCCGCTCCCGCTCCCGCTCCCGCTCACAGCCCAGCTTTACCAGAGGATTTGGGAATTATGTGGAGACCTCACACTCCCGCTCCCGCTCCCGCTCCCGCTCCCGCTCACGCTCCCGCCCACAGCCCAGCTTTACCAGAGGATCTGGGAATTATGTGGAGACCTCACACTCCCGCTCCCGCTTCCGCTTCCGCTCCCGCTCCCGCTCCCGCTCCCGCTCCCGCTCACGATCACAGCCCAGCTTTACCAGAGCTTAAACCCAGGATCTTTCGATCTCATGCCGCTATCCCATACATATTTCACTTTTCATAGAACAAGTCACAATTTGATAAAAGATATAAAATGTGACACCAAAATTGTTGTATAAATTACAGGCCCGTTGCCCAAATTCACAGCATGACTATAAACACAACCTTTCTGATGGCATGCCCAATGTCTTTGCTAAATCAGTGTTTACAGTGCAATAACAGATGGATAACCTTAAAATTTATGCTGATGGGTCTGGAACCAACTCAAGTTCAAAATCAATCCATAACTGATCGACACTGATTGGCAAGTCTGATCTCGCAGCTACTGTACTCACTCTGCACCAGTTGTGCTGATAGTCAGCACCAGAACTATACATGCTACAAGCCATCTGTCCATCTTCCTCCTCGCTTTACTGCGCACTACACAAGGACACAATCACCCAGGGTATAGATAAATACATAGCTACACTCAGCCATTAATCACGCAGGGTATAGACAAATACATAGCTACACTCAGCCATCAATCACGCAGCGGTTACTTTAATACTATTTAGAGGTTCTTACCGACTGGATATGTCGAGGATCTCTTACACGAATAGAGTGCCTTCTGACAGAAATCTAAGCTTGTGTTTGGGAAAGCTCCGTAAGATAGGTCAGTTGAGCTCGGGCGCTAAGGTACTGCAGTCATGTTATACTTTTATTTCCATTATTTTTCTCTATTTTTATTTCTGCTTTTCTACTTGGCGCTGGTATAATTATCGAGTTTACAAATCTATGCAAGGTTTTCAATGACTGCCAGTTGAAAGGGGCTTTATAAGTAGTCTGTTGGGTGAATAGTTATCGCAATCAGCGCCTATCTCTGGGTCAGTACCCCAAAATCTGAGCACCAACACCTAAAAAAGATTTCCCGACTTTATTACTCATTGCAACCAGAAGTAGGTTCAACAAGAGATATGTTTTTGTGTCATTTCTAGTGTTTTACTGTTCAACATAGCTGGATACACTACAAAATTAATATCAATTTGTCTGAGAAGACAAACGTAATAGAGGTAAGAACATACAACAAGATACAGAGAGACTCCTACGGAGTATAGCAACTGTTATCACCAACAGCTAACAACAAGTAAAAACAAGAATATAGGAATCATATCGATTAGCGCCACTTAAAAGGCAAGGAAAATATATTGCAGCACACTCTGATAATATATAAAAATGCATTCTATAATGAGGAGAAAAGCCGTTATGATGGAGCATAGCCGATCGTATGCTAGTAAAATAAAAGGGAATTCCAATGATCGGGGTTAGACTAGGATTTACAAGTAGCTTGTCAATTGAAGCGTGAAAATATAGATATTGATTTATAAAAATTAGTGTGTCCTTAGTCTTAGTAAGGAGGACACAATTCTATCTAAGATTGTGCAAATTAGACCGAAACGCTGTGAATTTCTGTAGGTAGCAAAAATATATTGTGGATAACGATATGCTTATGCGATTGTATCACCAAATGCTTGCATATTCATACAGGATTATAGTATTTATAGACACCAGTTACCTCCTCCGTCATGCGTTACTGGATTGTCCGTGTCCCATATCTGTTTTCAGTCGTTTGCTGAGCGGTTCGCTGTTGTTGTTGGCTAACATATTCTTATGGGCCTCCAAACTGCAGTGAAGTTTAAACTCCTGAGCGGTGGACAGACTTTCACTGCACGCCGTACATCTGAACATCTGCTGCTCGATTTTTAGCATTGTGTCCCTGCCACAAGGTCGTCCAATGAAACAGGAAGTAGATTGGTGAGAAGCACAGGCCTCCCTTCGAGGGTATACAAGCTGGCAGCCACGGCAGGCATATCTACCAAAAGAAATAGTGATTGTTAGGTCAGAAACTGAGTGATATTAATAACTGTCTTCAATAGTGAAAGACATAAGATCATCTTGCTTAACACAAATGACATCACTATGCCAATGACTTGTTTTTTTAAGATAGTCTATAATTTCGTCCAAAGCCTAATGTGCTACCCACTAAACCATCGCTTTTCCCAATGTTGGAGCTTCTAGTAAAGCTGATACAATAAGTACTGGACGAGGTTATCATAGCGGAGGTTGACTATGTCCAGAGCCCAACACAACTCTACCAGGGTACTTGCGGACTACCTTGCCCACTTCCTGCTCCCGTTTGGTGTAGCTGGTCGGTATTTGGCTTATCATATAGTGGACCTCCATAATTTGAGGCTAATTGGAGCAGCAGGGGGCTAGGGATTGTGTTTTTTGGTTTTCAACTTAATAACTCAAGAGCAAAACTGCAATTTTATCAGCAGATAGCAGAAATTGTTTAAGCAATCCAGTGCCAAACTCTAAAATACCAGGTCATCAACAGCGATTCTTTAGGTACCGGTATAGTTGGTAAATTATATTCTGTTTCAGCCCTATGGCAATTGCAGACTCACCCCAGATCAATGCTGGTAGATCTCAATACCATCATGTTCTCTTTACTAATCTCACTGCTCAGCCCCTCTACAGTCATGCAATCTTCTGTGTATGAAGCAGACGAGCAGTTTCGGTCGCAAAGCTTTCGACTGATAGCTCTGATGGCTGCCTGTGGTATCTGCAGCAGGCTAAGAGGAGTACCAAATTCAACCGGTCCCTGGTACAAGGAGGCCAGTGCAGCTGATGGGTCGATTAGCGGACCTACAGGAAAACAGATCCAGCATTAGCATAGAACTGATGGAACTCACGAGGAGGTTACTGCATAAGTAGCTTCTAAAAGAAAGACATTAAAAAGGTGCTCGAGCTTACCGATTGGGGATAGCGAGATAGCTCATTGACCACAGTGCTCTGCCCAAGACAAACACTTTCTGGGTTAAAGTACCTGTCACCCCGGGCTCCAATTGTGTGTGTGGATTCTCTTCATAATTCCCAGCTCCGAAATAAACCTCTGGTGGCCGCATAATGCGATAAAATGAATCCTTCTTTAAAAAAAACTTACTAGGCATAAAGCCTGGGAGGAAGGGCATCTGCATTGAATACATCATGGACAGCATGTCTGCTCCAGGCATTCCCATCATGCCTTGTGCCAGTGGATGACTTTCAGACATGGTAGACTTGGCAGGATGCTTCATCATATTATCTTTCCTTTGTCCAACTGGAAAAAGCAACAGTTATACACATGTAGACCAAGAATACATTAGTCAAATGGATATACAGTTTTGAAGATGATTCAACAGATTCGCAGCCTGGGCCTGGGCCCGGAACAAGCCCAGATTGTCAATAGACAATAGTTCTATCAATGCAATTAGCACAGAACTGCACTTGGTGAGTAAGATTTGATCCTGCATAGGACATGTGCTAACGAGAGCTTCGAATGAAGTATGCAAAATGGGGAGAAAACTCCTCATACCAAATAACCTACATTGGGAGGGAAAGCTAACTCATAAGCCGCTTTTATAGGAGAGTCGAGTTTTCAGGTGACATTTCAGGTGAGCTACATCTAACAATATGTGCGATTATAGGAGATGCCAGAGTCCTGCCAGGGATTGAAAAAAGGGAGACATTTGGTTGAAATAGAAGGGAAGAAAATAGATGATACAACAATCTAAAGCCAAACATCCCAATTATTTCAGTAAATGTAGTGAATAACCTTAGAGAGTCACCTTTCTAACCAAGAAAATCCATATGGATCACTTACTACGCAGTAACTCTTACCATTGACTCATTGTCATTTACCGCAGCTAGTACAGCTACTGCAGTTTTACCACGAAGTGTAAAGATGAGATTTGATTTGTTGACTGAATAGGGCGACAGAATTCCTCGAAAAGAGTCTTTTGATAGAGCCTTCGAAAGACTTTAAAAGAGGGCTATTTCTCTAGAGCCTATGTTTTCGGTCGAGTTTCAGCTGACTCCCCGGACACCTTACTCCTATAAAAGTGGCTTTGCTGAGACCTTATAGGGCTATAACCTCCAGTAGGGCTATAGCAATGTGAGAAGATAACTCTTCACAAAGCTTTTTATGGCGAGAATATCTTCTTACCTGATAGGGAGCTTGAAGGTGAGCTGGAAATGAGCGATTCTGGAAGGCTAGAGCTCAAATCTAGCTTCTTCGGTGATGGTTTGAATAGCGAGGTGTGATTACCCATTGATCCCATAGAAGATTGATTCTAGAATAAAAGTAAAACGAACATGAGAATCTTTACTGGACTGCAGACAATGATTTTCATACACAAAGCGAAGTTCGCTTACGCATTACAACAGAGAGGATTGGAATCTGTGCAGTGATGTCCTTAATGTGGCAATGAAAGACCAAGCAGGTCAAAAGGTGGGGCCATAAAATAATGATGATAGCGATATGATCATTAGGGGTGCAAAGCATTGAATAATTATACAGAAATGATGAAAAAGCATGCAACAAGGATACAACAGCTAGTCACCAGAAACATTAAACCAATACACCATACTTCCACCATCAGCATGAAATTATAGAAATCTTTTGTAAAAACAATTACATCAGCTAGCGGAAAATATACTACATATAAGCATTAGATCATATTGCACCCACCCACAGCATTAATCACCGACAGTAAGTAAGCTTCCGTATATCGGTGGCTCCGCACCAGATAAATTCTGATTGTTGACTGGTTAATCTCTGGATGCTTGGTTAGCCATGCGATTTCCAGCGCGTAGCAAAAATATATTGCAGTGGGGTGCATAGAATACCATTACATGTAAACTGCGAAGAAAGCAAGCAAAAAGCCGACAACAGCCAGGAAAGCGTTAGGTGCTCGCTTACTACATCACAGGGAGAAGAGAGGATAACTCCGTCGCCATGCAGGCCTACCTCTTCACACCAGCTTCTGGCACGCCGGTCCACCTCAGTCAGTTTACCCTGGAAGCTGCTATTCACTCTGTTAATATGCTGAATACTAAATATATGGTCCTGCAGTGTGCACTTGTGTGAATATTTCACGGAGCAGAGATTACATTCGGCACGCGGAGCCTCCTCGGTAGACGGCAGTTGAGTCCCTCCCGTCTGAGCAACTTTCTTCTCTTTGGCTCGAGCGTTCTGGAACCAAACTTGGACGACGCGTTTCTGGAGACCGATGTATCCACCGAGCACCTCACACTCAGCCATGGTTGGCGTTTTGTAGTCCTTGAACAGGTTTTTCATGACGTGGATTTGTAGACTCGTTAAGTTAGTCCGATATCTCTTCTGTCCTCGTCCACCACCGCTCGATCTTCGAGATCGCTCCCCACTCAATTCTTTTTCCGTGTCATCTACGCTAATGAGCTCTTCACTAAGATGATTCTGGTGACTATCTGAATCAATTACCTTGCTAGTAGCAAACGCTTTGGTTAGATCCAACGGAGACTCTAAGCTTGAGATGGTGTGACTGCGTTTTCGGTCGTTGGAATTTTGACGCACCGATTTTACATCTTCTGAAAACAAGACGGTGCTTACCAATAAAACCTGGCTAAATCAGAGCCCTGGGTTGAATCACATGAATGCATACCACTCTGTGGTACGGGCAACATTCCTACAAATGTTTACGAGACTAATTGGCCAAATGAGATTCAAGAATCTATCACATACCTGCCTAATAGATTTGCATCATTGACACAGGTGTGCCCGCTTGTTAAACGAAAAAAATCAGCTACTTACCATTGTTCTTCTGAGCCGCTTGCTCAAATACATCAGGAAACGAAGGCTGAAGCCCGGGAAGCATTCCTGGCATGAAGAGAAGAGGATTCAGTCCTCCTCCGTACATCATCTTAGCTATGTCGGACGGGGTCGGGGCAACCGTACTGAGGCCACTGATGCCAGAATTGGCGAGCTGAGTGGTCGACTGTGAAGAAACAGTCTTCATCAATGTATCTATAACGTAGGAAAAAACATTGCTACATCATGTACGTATACATGAATGTTCGAACCGACTTGCAGTCTTGCTTCAAAATGTTAATCTAGCGGGCATTAAGAGAATCAAAGAACTTTAAAAAATTCAACATCGCAACAAATGTAAAAGTAAAATGATCGTACATGCACAATACAATCACAACACATGAGAGAGCAACACAAAGCTAGCGAAAGGAACTGAAGATGTGGCAATACAAATTCGTGTTGACATACAATAAGAGGGTGCATGCGTAGGTTACATTCGATACGCGAAAACGAAAAATCCACAACACTCATCCAATCATGTACCCTTTTGATAAGACGAGTCTGTGTTCTCTGTCAAGCTAGTTGGTCCATCTATATCTCTGGAATTCTGATTGGAATGATTAATATTGGGAGTGGAGGCGTTTGAACGGTTGCCATTTGGAATGTTCTCCTTGTGACTAGAATGTAGAGGAAATAAAGCGGGAGCTTTAAGCTCTCCTCGTCTCTCCTTAGCTCGTGCGTTTTGGAACCAGACTTGTATGACACGCGTTGTAAGGCTCGTCAGTGATCGCAGCTGCTCCATCTCGATATGACTAGGACAGGAGTTACTGAGGAAGCTAGTGTAGAGCAGACACTGCTGTTTCTGAGATAAAACAGTGCGTGCCCTCCGCGCTCGAGTTAAACTGTCTTCTTGAGTGTCTTCGCGGAACCTCTGTATATGCGCCAACTTAGCTCCTTCAACGTGCTGGTTCTGATGAGAATTCCAGCCTGAAAATGTTTGAAACTGCTGCAAACAGTTTTTGCACTCATACTGACCCGGTGCTGCTTTAGATTTTGAGGTTTCATCCTTATCCACCGGGGACTTTCCATCCTCCGATACAGACAGTTTCCGATTGCCATCTTGATTGCCGAATGGCAGTGTTACATGGTTGTTTTTCATGCAGACTCTCTTCTGGTGTTTGATGAGGTCATAGTAGCCAGAGAAAGTCACCCCACATTTCTTACAGGGATAACTGCTCTTGATACTAGGAGAGACCGTGGTTTCAGCGGCAGTAGGGTTATTCTCATACACCTAAACCGAATAGATCCATATTAGTTCCAATCAATGGGCAACTCTACGCTGCAGTGAACAGAGGAAATGTCAAATCAAACAAAAAAACTGCTCTTCCTGTCATATCAATATAAAGCACTAGCAACTTTGTCACCAATTCTATTGAGGGGCCCGGGGCCATGTTGTATTTAGGGGTGAGAGATGGGCCAGCATTATGGGCATCGAGGTTGTCATCTCATAATACCCAGGGGCTTTCCAAAACTCTTCTGTGGGTTTATAGATGTAGAATGATTTAGTCCACAGGCGCGTCATGTCAGCAGAGCTATTCATCTAATACCCAGCCACCATTGATAGTTTTCAGACTGATCACCCACTGCGGTATGAGTAGCCAACAAATAGTCTGCATGTGGGTTTCTTTGATTATGATATGCCAGGGTGTGCTGTGTTTTCACAGTTAACATACTGTAGATGGGCAGACCACTCCTACGCCAGCATATGGAATGAGTCGCAATCTAATTTTCAGCGCAGCAAGATAAAACTGGCAGTGTAGCTATTCTGAGTTTTTTCCTACAGGAAGTGGTCGACATTTTGAAGCAGGAAAGATCACGCTGTTGCTTATCTAGGTGCACATCCCCAGTTTACCTTTCGAGCTTTCTGGCGAGCATTCTGAAACCAGACAACTATGACTCTATTTGGAAGATGCAGGACCCTGGACAGTTGCTCAATCTCTTCATCTTTGGGATAGGCGTTTTGTTCAAAGTATTCCTGTAGAGTCTTGATTTGATAGTCTGTGAACCTGGTACGGTTGGCTCGTTTGCTCCCTCCAGAGTTGGAATATTCATGGAACTTGTATCCGGACGATCTAAAATGAAATTATTCATTCGTCTTAAGTTACATCAATAACAAGGCCGTCAAAAGGTGAATTATGAGTGATACTGGCAGCTTTAGGAATCTATAAAATCTGATGGCAGTAATTTCATTTGGTCAGAATTGGTAATCGAGTGTCATCAGAATTGATTAGATCTTTCCATGGCTTCCTGCTAGTATGGGAAGTGTGAGGGTTCACGCCCAGGTGTGGTCTTGTTTGAGCCAGGCAATCCGGGCCTACTAGTAATGGAAAATGCTTTTTATACTTAGCACATACCATATTAGGGTGGTGGTGCGCTCGATGTGAGAATACAATTTCATCCACGCTCAAATTACTATCATCACAATTAGATGGCCGCTATGGCCAATAGACTGTATCCAAATGGATGGTCTAGCACTGGTCTTATGAACAATTATTGATAATGATCGAAGATTTAATCAAATTATTTGAATGTGATTGCATACTGGCTATCATTAGATAAACTTATTGAATTCATGGATCATTGAGTAGCTTACAAATGCTTCTAGACTTACCCAAACATCTTAGAGAAGATATTATTGTTAGCACTGTCTGATGACACAGAAGTATGCGGAGAGGTAGGACTCATCAATGTGCTGTCATTATCGCTGTCCACATGCTGATGTAGATCCCCTTCAGACGTCTCTGATTTTGGCTGGGAGACGATCACGGAGTCAGCTCGCGGCGTGGTTGGGGCAGCGGAAGGAATGGCAGTAGTCTCCCCTTGGTTCTGTAATAAGAAGATATGATTCTTATTCAAATTAAGCCAGCAGGTGTACGATTGAGTGTAAGGAGACCGATTAACAGAAATCTGTCTCAACAAAGAATGTAAGACGTAATAATTCTGACATCTGCATAATAAAATAATTGTGAGATAATCTAATTAATCTTATAAAGAGCTTAACTCTTACCATAATAATTTTCCAGCAGCGAGATTAAAAGGATAATGTAAATGAATAAACTAAAGTAGCTCAAAGTAAATCCTCTCCGTTCCGCCTACCAGCGTGTTCTCTCTCACCAGTGATAATGGTGAGGAGGAATGGATTTCCAGCGTTTTTGCGTTGCATGAATCCTGCGCTGCGGTTTTTGTGAATAGCTGGATATCGTAATGAGCCAGGTGACTCCGAATGTCAACCACCGATTCTTGCTCAAAACCAAAAATTTGAAAACTCAAAGTGAGGCAAGGCCATCATGACCAATGCCCCAAATACGAAATTTCCAAAACCAGGGTTAATATTGCTCAATTGCTCAATGATGGAAGATGAGTTGAAATGGCTTGCCTTCAGGCAGGTTGTCGAACTGACACTATTACAATATGTCAAGGCCTTACACGAATACATACGCATGTAGTAAGTACTCTATATTGTGTGGTGTTGAGCTCCAATCTAAGCGCTTCTACAAAAACTGAACTTTAGGAGGTAGCCCCTAAATGGAACATACAGGCTTTGATTGGGTGAGTTCACTGCCACGTACCACATGTTTTATTTCTGGGAGATCACTGAATGAGTTACTCAGAGCGGTGAGTGGGCGGGAATCATTGCTTTCTGGCTTGGCGTCTCCTGGAACACGGCCCGTCTTCTCATACTCCTCTAGGTTCAAGGTCGTCTGTGGTGGGTTGTTGAAGTTATAAGGTGAATCTTTATTTCGCTGCCGCTCCTAAGAACAAAAAAGATGGATTTAACGTGTGTATGGTAGTATCTCCAATTGGGAGAGAATCTCAACTGGCACTTGGCAATCCTGTTTAATGGACCTCCTAAGCCTGAGGCTTATTCTAGAGAAATAGTCGCTAGGAATTATCTGAGGACCTCATTCTGACACTGGACGCTCGGTATGACTAGGACGTATGAATTCAGGATCTGTTGGTCTTGAGCCAAGCACTCTAGCCATTGCACGGGCATGAGCACCCGTTTTGCAAGAATAAGACAATGTCTTGTCAAACCTTATCCAATTGATTAAAAACTCTGTCTTAGACAGTGAGCTGGAAGCTGAGGGACTGGTCTTACAGTCTATACCATAGAGTATGGCCTGGGTCTGGCCGAATACTAAACAAAAGAAGTACCAGTGATTATGGTGGCTTACTAGGAGAGCGGTATTCGCTTGCGGTGGATTAGGGCCAATAATGGCAGATCACCGGTACAATCCTATACATGACACTATGAGACCATAGACACAATAAAAGGTGTGCTATAAGTCTATAATCAGGGGCTCTGCCCTGACCTCAAACGGCAAATGAGAAATGACCATGCTGGACCAGCAGCGCACTATTTTTCATAATGAGATTCCAGCTTTACGATAATAGATGCCTAATAATCAACGCCTGTATTAATCAATGTCAATCACGTTTAAATCTACATCCGACATTGAAAAATATAAATTATTTTTGATGCCTATGGACCCAGGGCAGCTAATGATACGAAGAAAGCGATATGAGTTCCAGACTTCCACATATTTCAGTGATGAATGACGGAAACATAAGGGCGCCGTGGCACAAGTTCGCACCAATGTTTCATCGATTAGAGACAATGACATATAGACTGAACTAACCTTGAAGAGTGTATTTCTGAACCAGTGTTTGATGACTTTAGCCGGAAGACCTGTTTTGGCTGCCATTTCCATGATGGCTTCCTCACTGGGGGAGTTATTAATGTCAAAGTATTGACGGAGTACTTTGAGTTGGTCATCAGTGATCCTAGTTCTCGCTCTTTTCTCACTCCCGGCCTAGTAAAGAGAGCGGTAGTTAATTCTTGTTTTACCCCGCCTTCTCAAGTCTTTGATCGGTTATGACCGCCGACTGAGGCTTAGCCAGCCATTGGTTCATGACGCGTTACCGCTTTTAGTACAAATTCATGTCATTATCTTATTCTCCTAAGCTTCAAAAGAGAAAAAATCAAACACTAATCTATGACAAAGGTAAGCAGATTACTCGCTTTTGGTGATGGGGATAGTTTCCCATTATCACAGTGCTTGCAACACTGATCAGAGTGAAAGCTCAGGATTACCGCGATTTAACGCATTCCTGGTCATACCACTTTAACAAACGATTCATTATTGGGCTGGGTGCTCATATTAAACTCCATCAAAGAGAGATCTAATCCAGGTGAGTCGGGCAGCATGATTAAGTGGCCCAATCCGCTACAGCCCCCAAATCCGCTACAGCCCCCAAATTACCCTTGCAGTTCGTATTTGCACAAAGCAAGTTGAGATCTCTTGTTCATTTAGATTTCATAGAAGCGTCAGGGATGTGTGAAGCATAAATACCTGGCTACTCGGCAGATTTGTTGACTGAGACATCATTTGAGGAGGAGGGCTTGTCATCATTGGACTATGACTGACAGCGTTAGAGACGCTACTTGTTGGAACCATTGGATTAAATGCTGTCGGCATCAAACCGAACGGGAAGAGAGTCAGCCAAGGAGACAGAGATGCCGCTCCACCGGGATAACCCAGCATATCCAGAGGAGTCTGTGGCGCTGTCACTACAAACAAATCATCCATCCAGTCAAGGATAAGCGGATCAACCTGTTTACTAGCTCATCGCTCCGTTCAGCTGATAATGAAGATGTATAATTTAACCATCAATGGTTTCCCAATGGCACTTTCTAGATTGAATAAATTAACATGAGAAAATAAGTGATGTAACAGCAATTGTGAGCGTTTGGAAGATTAAAATAAACAATAAGATATCGTCCGAGGCAAAATCCTACCTGGCTGCTGAGGTGCTTTCATTGTCACCTCCTGTTTGACAGTCACTGGCTCATGAGGAGATGACTGCTCAACCTTGACTTCTTCAGCTTTCAGCAATTCCAATTTCGCCTCCTTTTCATCATGATCTGCCTTGTATAAGGAACCAATCCGTTCTGTCACGCTTTAAAGAAAGATCGGCGATCATTGACAGATAGGTATTGGTTATTTTTAGACTGATGATATCCACTAATTAAATTGGCAGCCATATTGTCCCTGCTGATTTAATTCCCATGAGGCCGTCATTTTCGGACGGATATGAAGCCGTCACCTAGTTATTAGGCGTGTGACATGCATGGATAATGAGGACTTGATTCTCATGTGTAAATTAGATTTATATTTCCAATGACCAATGAACTAGATCATCACCTCAGAGTTAACTAAACCACTTGATACAATATGCAGCCCAGCCAGCAGTATCGAAGTCTACTTCAGTGAATCTGTCAAGTGAGTGAATGCTTAATATTTAAAAATGAAACTGCCCATAGAACACTACCAAACTCCCACAACTGCCCATAGAACACTACCAAACTCCCACAACTGCCCATAGAACACTACCAAACTCCCACAACTGTCTAGAGTTCCATTAAATTGCGTAAATTTTTGAAACCTGACATTAGTTGCACGCAAACATTATTCAACAAACTTCGATAAGATGGCTTTCTGTCAAAAAGAACCCAGTTCCTCAAGAAGCCTGTACCTAAAATACACTTTACACTAGGAAGGCCGTGATTTACAGTATTAGCTATTCTACTTTCGCACCGCGCCCATTTTTCAAATTTGTTGGTCAGCTGGCGCCTGGCGGAAAGTGTGTGACATTGCCTAACTTCGAATATAACTTAAATTGACCTGTGAACAATGCTTAATGGCGTTTTCAGGTAGACATCTTTAAGATGAAGTCATGATAAAACTTATGAAAAGCCATCTTATCAACTGGGCGTATCCACTGATTCTATCACTGATATAATCACTATTTATTTCATCCGGTCGCGATTCTAAAGAACAAAGACATTTCGTGGATCTGTCATTAATTTTATACATCAAAAACTTATCCAATACTTAACAGAGAGATCCTAGAGGGAACCCTGGATACAGCGTATTGAACAGGATAATGAGATGATTTGAAATGAGGTACAAATCCATCGCGTAGTCATTTAGGCAATTGATTGAGTAATTAACCTCCATGTGACCAAACTCACACTAATGAGTCCTGCTTGTTATCACCAAATCTATTGTTTTTTAGTTATTTCAATGGATGAAATACCCTGACTAATTCATTGGCTCATGAGGGAATATTTTATTTATGGTGGTCAATGGATATATAAAGAAGCGGCGTGTTGTAATTTGCCTGCAGCATAGATAGCTTGGGTGAAACAACTTCCCCTCGTAAACAAAGCGTATTTCTGCTAGCAAGCTTACCTTTCGGGCATGATTTGGTGATGTACTTCCTCTTTGTGACTTTTGAGAACCCAGAGACCAGAGAATTTTTGGCCACAGTCACTGCAGCGAACTTTACTCATCTCCGGCAGATCGAATGCCCCTTTCTCTTCCTCCACTTCACAATCAGACATGGAATCAGTTGCGTTCATCTGCTGCTCACTTTCCAAAAATCCCATCACACACTCGATTCCTGTAGCCAGTATTGCAGTTAATAAAAAACTTAACCATGTAAACGATACATCGTAACTCCAGCTCAGTTTCACACAGTCAGCTTCCTTCAACCCGATTAAAAAACCTGAAGAACCGGCCGCAAAAGTTCTGCTGGCTAGCAAACAATCACGAAAAACCGATTTAGATTTTGTAATTCTCAACTGTAGCTGCCAGAACTGGAGAAACTCTATATTGCTGACTTATTGCTGATTAATACATGTAAATGACTGAAATAGTTCATAGACACGTCCACTTCACACTTAAAACCATCATCTGGGAAGATACATGTAAGTGCCACCAGGTCAAGTACGTTATAACAAGAACCTGTAAGTATCCTAGTGATGAGGGAAGGGAGATATCTTCTAGAGGTTTGCTCTAACACACTCCAGCAATAAGTGGATCGGGTGCTGGGTGAGTGCCTGCCAAATCACCTGGACATGGTGAGCAGTGCTATAAGTTTTGGTTGCTTATTAACAAAGGGCTTACACGTAAAACTGAGGACGCATTGCCCCGGCTAAGATAATTAATCCAGAATCCGTGAACTCAAACGATTTATAATCCCTAGAGCGGCGACATCACAAAGAAAACTATTTATTCTACTGATGCGGGCACGACTACTCACCAATATTGTGAAGCAGCCGCCGCTGTCGGCTACGGGGCGGTCGCTGCCGTCTGGCTAGTGCGGGACAGCAAAGCTTGTGTTGGGTCAGTTTTTCCTCACTCTCGAGCACGGACTGGCAGTAGATGCACCGATGCTGTGGCGATGCTGTCTCTCTCTCCAGAATCATACTGTCCCCAACATGCTCCGACTAAAACCAAGCAATTAACCGGCGCTGAATAATCCTCGCTGGCGGGGCACAGAGTACCGTGTCCACTCCTCGATCTTAACTATGGTCTAATGACGTTTGGAATTAACATGAGCGTATCTAAACACAGGCACATTGGGAGTAACCATGGAAACTCCCTGTACTAATTGGTGGGTAGTCCAGTAAGCTGAGACTATGGCCAGGTTACATTGGCAACGTGATAATTGACAGCCGATAGGCCATCGATCAATGCATCAGATAGAAAGACTCTCAGGTGCATGTCTCGAGTTTAATTTGGCATTCAAGGAATGAGAAGCGTTATCACTGGGCAGGGAGTGGGAGAGGAAGTCCCAGGTGCTAGGAGTAGCTGGCAGAATATACATCATATCTGTGACGCGAGTAGATGAGTAACACTGCTAGCACCTGCTCTTCAACGCTGCCACTATCTGAATGTTTGTTCAGCAGGCGGTGATATTTACCTCTTTCCCGGATACGCTTGGAGGCACAACCAGTGATGGAAGACTCGACAAAACATTCTCTTCCGACTACAAAATGTTTAATAGAATTCAGAATTCGGCTGTGATCCATTAGGCGAGACATTCTTATGTACAGACACATACCATTAGACCAGCGTGATATAAACTAAGGCCAAACTTATGCTCGATTGCTCCGATGATAGTGTTTTGATTAAAATATGATTGATGAACACTCGCAGTGAGTGGGCCTTCCAATTAGACAAGATTGATGTTGAAAAACTCTGTCAGACTGTGAGTGCAACAACTGTGGCTTTATTAGCCTAATTCTGGTTTTTAATCCATGGCGCCGCAAATCGGGGTTAAGGCGATCATAAACAATAGATACCAGGCTCCGCAAGATATTCATAATACAATGCTAGTGACTGTGAGTGAGCTGAAAACGACCGCAAAGTTCCTGATAATCTGGCCACGGGCGGGGCAGCTTATATCCTGAGAACTAACAGTGCCTGGGTATAGACTTAACTCCCCTAAATCTATAAACCACTGTGGGTGGAGGTGGTGTTTTAGGCCGGATTCCTTTTTTTCTTTTTGTTCTTCTCGGGCGCTTGGTCATCCTTTTCAACAACATTTCTAAATATGCGGCTTGTGGACCAGTAAGGGCTAGAATTTTTTGAGGACCTTACACTCACATGCCATGCCATGCCATGCCATGACTGGCATTCGAACTGAAGGAGAGAATGCTTCTCTATGGGGCACACCCATAAAGACATGTATCCTAAAAACAACTCTCTGGTGCTATCCGTGTCTATGGCATCTTGGATTAGAAAACATCTGCTCAGATGAGACAAAATTAGTCCACTGAGACAAATTGATGATGTACCTGTTTGTTATGTTTCTTAGTCACTTCTGCAGAGACTTGCTGGTGATGTGAGCTTTGCAGATGTTCGTCCAGTTGACTGCTCTGTCCATACGATATGTTACACACGTTACATTTATAAGGCTTATGATCTCTTTTTGTAGTCTCAGTTTTTATGATTGGCGAGTTTAACAGAAACCCATTCACAGGTAGTAGTGACTGTCCAGACTGCAAAACATAATAGTAAGAGTTCTATATGTCTAAGTATACCCGATCATGACCGATGCTAGGTTCTTACACCGCCCCTATAGATAAATAAAGTATTATGTCTATGCTGACACCCATAGATATGTAGCATATATGTTTATAGTGACACCTCCCATAGGGAAAATTATGTAAAATGGCACCTGGACCTGATGAAATCTGATGCGTCTTTGAAGTGAAAATCACTAGAATTTAACTGATATTGTAATGGTGTGCTACCATACAACATCAAATAGATCATGGTTTCGTGTCGAACGTAACAGAAAGTTTAATCGGAGGGACACTATAGATACCTTCACAGAACAAAAGAACAAAAGGAACCCCCTACCGTTGATGTAGGGTTATGTTCAGACGAGAGTTCAGACTTCTCATTGATATTCTACAAAAAATACATTTTGGTGTTGAGAACCCCACACTTCTGGTTATGATACTTTGTTGCAAAGATAGTGCCATAGCCGTATCAGTTGAGTTACAACTCTCCTCTCTCTCTCTCCGGATTAGCTGATGCACCCTGTGACCTCCTTATACTAACATTATGGACTTGATATGTAAATTACATCTTTCTATATAGGGAAAGATTCAAACTAAACATTTGAACCACATTTCAAGATGAAACGATGACACGGAATTAACACCGTCTTGCAAAAAAACAAACCCGATTACAGCTTAGCTAGTTCATTCAGTTCGGAGGTAGTGGCATCTGCATGTTAATCAAGTACTGGGACCTCCGTAAGAAAGTGGCTACGACTTAGTAGTGCAAACTGTGAGTTCTTGGGTTTGACTCTGTGAAAAGCCAATGGTGATGGTAGAAGAGCATCTGGCCTTAATTTGTTCCCGACCTCCGACAAATCTCCCGAGCTAGCAAAGGACAAACTTTGTGACCCTAGTGAATAACAATGTGGAGTATAACTAGAAAAAAAGACCTCATTAGTTATTGAACAGGAAAGTACAAATTTTATTATGATTACATAAGCTTGGGTATAAAATAGATTCATCCAATGCATGGCTCTAAAGTCAACAGGTAATCCTAGATTTGGTTTGGCTAGTTTCCAGCTTATTAAACCAAAGGCAACCTTACAAGAAGTATTCTTGGGTTCTTTGTATTACCAGGTGTACTAGTGGGTAAGCCATTCTATGCACACCTATGAGGGCACCTATGAACAGCCCATCAGCGAGACAAGGCACCCCAAACGAGCGCTTGAGAAGGGTACTGATTGAAAGTGAGTGAACTACATACCTTAGTGAGTGGGGTTTCCAGCCCAGTTTTATTCTTCTCGATATCTACAAAATGACAACCTATTAACTCTGGAGGACTAACACATCTGACAGAGTCACCTAGTTGGTAGTATATACTGTTACCTCATCACGGTGATGAGTTTTTAAAAGTTTTTTTATCATTTGTTGCTAATGCTCAGACTAATGAT
>Ga0224501_10001581_pt1 | contig 17620 bp, 17 predicted proteins | sample SF_Oct11_sed_USG_4_FD_169105 | JGI IMG/M metagenome (GOLD analysis project Ga0224501, IMG submission 169105) | Sediment microbial communities from San Francisco Bay, California, United States - SF_Oct11_sed_USGS_8_1 | ecosystem: Environmental > Aquatic > Marine > Sediment | place: USA... | reverse complement strand
CTGAAGGAAAACGAAGTGACCCGCGTGACACAGGCGATAAGGGATTTCTTCAGGTAGGCCTTCCTGAGGCCTTTTCAGCAGTTTATCTGGAAGGCCTCGAGAGGGAAGGTTCTGAAGTAGACCCCTGAGAGATTTTTGGCGAAATAAACGGAAGAGCCATAATAAAATACATGAGAACAATGATTTCCGAATCATAAAAATTATTCTCAAACATTCCTGCTACCAGAAACGCAATGACTGCCGCGCCTGATCCAAGAGCAATGGCATACTCTGAGGAAGATTCAGGAATATTTTTCAATTGTCTCCTGAGACTCATGAAAAAACAGATCCAAATGGATATCCATGCGGCCAGACCGATAATTCCCGTGTCCACTGCCACCTGTACGGGGCTGTTATGCATATGCGTGTATTTTTGAAGAATAGGGTGCTCAGGATATTGATCTGCGATGACAAATTGGCATTTGAAACCGCAACCGGTTAACGGATGATCTTTTAAAATATCCCATCCCGCCTGCCACATGAGAAAACGCTCGTTAACCGAATAATCCTTTAAGTCTGTCATTGTTTTAATTCGGTCTTTTAATGTCTGAGGTCCGAGGAGGAATACGAGGATTGCGAAGAAAACAGGCATCAGGGAAAAAGCTTTCTTTTTGTTGAAAAGAAGGAATGTGATTGCTAGAAACAGACCCAGCCAGGACTGACGATTCAAAGTCAACAGGATAGCCAGTCCCATGAATGCCAAACCTATCCAAATCATAACTCGGGAACGGGGCGGATTGAAAATCACCATTGATAGTCCCATGCAAGAAATCAGCATTAATATTTGCGCGTAAGTCATGAGGTTGCTCAGGGATCCATGGACACCGTACCGATACCAGAATCCCTCAGAATGGGTGAGGGCTTGGAATATTCCAATTATGGAAGAAAACACTCCAGCAAGAATCAAGAGTCCCATCAAGGCATAAGTCGGGTTCCTGTTTCGAACTGATTTTATGTTTATTTCAAAGTATTCCTTTAATTTATTGAGCCTGAACCGGTCCGCCAGATCACTCAGGACTTTCCATGGATGAGTTGAAGCCAAGGCATTGGCCACCCAGAAAAAAATAATAATTTTGGAAAGTTTTTTAAATCCGGAAAAGCTTAATCCCACATCAACAGCAGCTATGGTCGCAATACCTGCAGCCAAAATAAAAATGACTAGGGGCCATACCAGGGGTAAATTAAATGGCCTTTCGGAATTTTGGCGATAGGCTTGGATCAACCAGACAGCCACACCGAAGTAGGCAACCGCCTGGGTAATGCTTATCGAAAAATTACAGGAAAGAGTAAACAGGATAAAACAGAATGTCAGTAAGTTATCGAAACTCAGCAACTGCTTCCCGGAAGAATTAGCTGTTGGAGTATGCGGGTATTTGGAAGCCAAAATTTAAATAAGTTTTAGGTTTATAAAGAGGTGTCAATATGAGCGATCACCTCAAAGCTCTTGATGATTGATCAGGTGAGAGCATTTTGGATGATTTGTATGATTATGTGTTGGTCTTCTTTCTCGAGATTACTCCCGGAAGGCAAGCACAGTCCAGTTTGAAAAACCTGATCTGAGAAACTATTTCGGGGTTCGTGTGGATAGTAGTTATGCCCTTGGAAGACCGGTTGCAGATGTAGCGGTTTCCACACCGGGCGGGCCTCAATATCGTTATCATCCAACCGTTGAATGATTTGCAGTGGGCGGGCTTTACAGTTTTCCCCCAGGGTCAGAACGGTAAGCCACCGGTTTGCATTCCCATAAGAAGATTCGGGCATAAACTCTATCCCCTCAATATCATGTAGGGCTTCATAATACCGGTCAAAAATACTGCGGCGCCTTTGAACCCGGTCGGCCAGAACTTTTAATTGTCCACGGCCGATACCCGCCAGCACGTTGCTCATCCGATAGTTGTACCCCAGTTCACTATGTTCATAATGTAAAGCCGGATCGCGTGCTTGTGTGGCCCAATAGCGGGCCTTGGCCAACGCTTCAAGATCATCGGAAACCAGCATGCCGCCGCCTGAAGTGGTGATAATTTTATTACCGTTGAAAGAGAAGATTCCGTACTTTCCCAGCATTCCGCTGGCTTTTCCCTTGTAAGTGGCGCCCAAGGATTCCGCCGCGTCTTCGATCAGGGGGACTTCATAGCGGTCACATATTTCCTTCAAGGAATCGTAGTCGGCGCATTGACCGTAAAGATTGACCACAATCACCGCTTTGGGAAGCGTGCCGGCGGATTCGCTCTCTTTGAAAGCCCGCTCTAAGGCGGAAGGTGACATATTCCATGATTCAGGTTCCGAGTCAATGAACACCGGGATTGCTCCCAGGAAAAGAATGGGTGTTGCTGAACCTATGAACGTGAGTGACGAGCATAAAACCACATCGCCCGGTCCCACTCCGCATAGTCGTAGCGCGAGATGAATTGCGGCGGTGCCGGAACTGACGGCGACGGCGCCCCTGGCGCCAATATAATCTGCCATCTCCTGTTCGAAAGCTTCCTGATTTGGGCCGCAGGGAGCAATCCAGTTGGTGGCAAAGGCCTCTTCCACGAACGCCATTTCATGACCGCTCATGTGGGGAGGGGAAAGGTAGATCTGCTTGGGAGAATCAGTCATCGGCTCTCACGACTCTTGCGGGAACTCCCGCAACGGTACAGTTATTTCCAATATTGGAGATGACGACCGAACCCGCCGCCACCATGACATTATTCCCGATATGGATGCGGGGAATCACCGAAGCCCCGGTGGCCAGCATGGTATGGGAGCCGATGTGTACTTCTCCGGCCAGACGCGCGCCCGGGCAGATATGAACCCCTTCACCCAACTGGCAATCGTGGTCCACGCTGGCCCCGGTGTTGATAATACCTCCCATCTCCATTTTAACTCCGGGATTGACCACCCCCTGGGCAAACACCACACAGCCGGGCCCCATCTCGGCCGAAGGGCTGACGTAGCTCTTTGGATGCACAATATGGGGAGATTTGAAACCTTTGTCCAGGTAACGTTTCAACAGTTGAGCTCTCAGTATGTTATCGCCGATGGCAACCACAAAGCCAGAGTAAGCCGGTAGGATTTTTTGGGTATCCTCCAGCCTTCCCACCACCGGCCAGTCGATCACCGATTTAATGGCTGGGTACCGGTCGTCCAAAAATGCGATCTTCTGCCATAGACCGGATGAGGCGGCAGTGTCCGCCACCACTTTGCCGTGTCCCCCGGCTCCCAGGATCAAAAGTGAATTCATAGATTATCTAAGTAAAGGAAGCTTGGAAAAATCAATACGTATTCGATTTATGAAGCACATCGGGTGTCAAGGCCAATGTCAAAAGTAAGTCTACAATACGTTGTCCGGTTTGACCATCGCCGTACACGTTTTTAAACGATTTTTTTCCTGTTTGCAGGGCTTTCTCCAGTGCTTGTGATATGGTGCCGCCTTCGGCAGGAGCATCCTGAACATTTCCGCTCCGCTCCCGGCCGTTTTGCCGGGAGCCGACGTTCACCACCGGTAGACCGAACGTGGCGGCTTCGATGATACCGCTACTGGAATTGCCGACCATCACATCGGCGGCGGACATCCAGGAAATAAAATCGGTTCTGGGTATATGGACCGCCAGTTGAATTCCCGAGCGGTTTCGGTAATTTTCCAATGCTTCCTGAATTAAGGTGCCACCGGCGTCGGCATTGGGCATCAAAGCGATGACCTGCAAAGATTGGTCCAGGAGAGCATCCATTAATTGACGAGTTTGATGTCCGGCCTGATCGGCTTCCTGCAGAACGGGATGGAATAACATCAGGGCGATGGGTTTTTCGGAATCCAGTCGATACTTCTCACAAAGCTCTTTTCGAGACTGTTGCGCCATTTCCTTCAGTCCGTCCAGTCCGGGCGCTCCGACCACCTTAACGCGATCTTCCCGTTCACCCATGCGGATCAATCTTTCTTTAGAGCCTTCAGTCGCAACCAAATGGTAATGTGACAGTTTGGATATGGCATGGCGGACAGGTTCGTCCACCGTGCCGGACCTCTCGCCGCCGTGCAGGTGGACGACCGGGATATTGAGATGTATCGCGGCAAGCGCGCCAGCCAGTTGTTCGCCGCGGTCTCCCAGTACCAGGACGATGTCCGGTTGTTCCTGTTCAAAGAGGTCGACCATTCCCGTTAATTCATTACCGATTGCACGAGCCATGGTTGCGCCGGACGTCTCTTCGATTTCCACGGGTACGCGGCCACAAATCCTGAGGCCGCTCTCTTCAATTTCATGTACTGTTTCGCCAAAACGGGGAGACAGGTGCATCCCCGTGACGCAGAGGGAAATATCCAGCTTCGGGTCATTTGCGGCCAACTTCAATGTAGATGCCATCAGGCCGAAATCGGCTCGGGTTCCAGAGACGTAGATAATTTTTCTCATCGCTGTAAGTCAGACCATTGCAGGGTATGTCCCTGCGGAAGATCGGATTTGACCTTGCAACCCATAACCCTGTCCAAATCTTTGGGAGGGATGCCGTTTCCCGGTCGTAAAAGCACCAGGTCTTTTTCCGATAAAGTCTCGTTGCAAGCCATATTTCGAGCCAGGGTGACGCTACGGCGCGCGACATCCCGAACAGGTAGTTCGGAAGGGGTCGGAGCTTTCTCTGGTGATCCCATCACCTGTTCTACCGTTCGGATGTTGTGGATCATCTGATTCAGTTCTTCCGGTTCCAGGGAGGCCTTATGATCTGGCCCAGGCAGTGTACGGTCCAAAGTGAAATGTTTTTCGATGACCAAGGCACCCAAGCCCACGGCTAAAGGCGCCACAAGGATTCCGTCACTGTGATCCGAGTATCCCACGGGCAAACCAGTTTTCTCTTTCAGGGTCAACATGGCATTCAAGTGGATATCGCCTGGCAAGGCGGGGTAATTGGATGTGCAGTGGAGCAGGGTCAGGATATCTTCCAGCGGATCGGGAAGGTTTTTCCGGCATCGTGCGTCTCTCACCGTTTGAACCGCTTCCAGAACTTCGTCCATCGTGGACATGCCCGTGGACATTATAACAGGGAGGCCCTTTTCCGCAATATAAGCTATGAAAGGTAGATTGGTCAATTCGCCCGAAGGAATTTTGATGCGTTGCATGCCGAGATCCACCAGGAAATCCGCAGAATCCGAATCGAAGGGAGTGGACATGAACTCGATTCCCAAGGTATCGCAGTGGGACTTAAGGCGCTGATGAGCTTCCCTGGAAAGCTCCAGGTTTTGAATCATGGAAAACTGGTCGCTTTCTTCCGTGTTTTCTTTCTGGTATTCAGCTTTTTCGGTGCCGGGCGCGACCAGATCTTCCGCCCGGAAGGTTTGGAACTTGACGGCATCGGCTCCCGCCTGCGAGGCAACATCCACCAGCTTAAGTGCCAGTTCTTCGGATCCATTGTGGTTCACGCCCGCCTCGGCGATGATAAAGCAACTCATGGAATTCCTTTTCGTTTGCTCTCAGCTAAGATTGTTTCCGCCATCAACCAATCGAAGGGTGTGTCAATATCGATGGATTCATGGGGATCATCAATGATCAGTCCACGGGTATGTTTACTGTAAAAATTTTTCTCAACTAAAATATTTTGGGTAGATGCTAAATAGATAACACCGTCTAACTGGTAGACTGCTGGCAAATCCTGTGTTCTATGAATTTCGGGTTGATCCGGAATAAAGGGTTTCATTTCACCGTTTTCGTCTAACACTTTGCACAGGTATGGATGAGTCGCTGGGGGGCTTACCGAAACAATGCTGTCGCCTCCGGATTTCTCGAAAAGGTCTATGGCTCGATGAATGCTTCTTACGGTTCGAAACGGAGAAGTGGGCTGGAGCAACATCAAAGCATCAGGCATTGCTCCCGTTTCTGTATTAATCCGGTTTAAAAAATCAATCACCACATCCTCACTGGTGGCTTCGTCAGAAGCCAAGTGGGCGGGTCGAAGCCATGGAACCTCTGCACCAAAGTTTTTAGACACTTCCGCGATTTTGGAATCTTCGGTGGATACCATTACACGGTCGAAACTTTTAGAGGCCAAAGCGACCTCTATGGACCACACGATCAGGGGTTTGTCTCCAAGGAGTTTCAGGTTTTTACCTGGGATTCTCTTGGAACCTCCCCGCGCGGGTATGATGGCGAGAATTTTCATTTTGCAATTCCCTGAGTATGAATATTGTAGCGATGCTATTTAAGTTGTAGGAAATTATAGATGATACTTAGTCCCAATTTGCCACTTTTTTCTGGATGGAACTGGCATCCAGTCATATTTTGGTATTGCAAGGCTGCGCAGATAGTCCGACCGTTGTATTCACAATCGGCGAGTCGGCGGCTATCATCCTCGGGGACCGCCATGAAGGAATGAACAAAGTACATGGGGTCTCCCGTGTTCAACCCGGCAAACAAAGTGCCGTCCCAGTTTTCCCTGGGTCGGGGGCGTTGTAATTCGTTCCACCCGATATGAGGGATTTTGTGTGGCTCCCCGTTAATTCCTTGTGACGGGATAGGTACCACTTTACCGGAAATCAACCCCAAGCCTTGGTGATGACCGAACTCATCGCTGGCATCGAGCATCATCTGCATACCGAGGCAAATGCCGAGAAAAGGGTTTCCTTTTTGGCAGAACGACTTTAGTGGTTCGATCAGCTCTTTGTTTTTCAAGCTCGCCATGCCATCGGCAAATGCACCGACGCCGGGAAGAATCAACCGGTCTGCCTCGATGATAGCTTTCGGCTGGTCAGCGAGGAGAACCTCGGCACCGCAATGTTCCAGTGCGCGAACAACATTCAACAAGTTGCTTGAGCCATAATCGATGACGGTGACTTTAGACATCATGGCTTCCGAACATGTAAATGGGAATCCAATGCGGCCTGGCGGATATCTTGAATTTTCATTCGCCGATAATGCAGGACGTCAGCCATGGCGACGGCATCGGCTTTTCCACTTTGAACCACATCGACCATGTCTTGAGATTGTCCCATCCCGCCGCTGGCGATCACAGGAACCGGCACCGATTCGGATACGGCCTTCACCAGTTCGATGTCGAATCCCTTGCGGGTGCCTTCACGGTCGATTGAGGTTAATAGAATTTCGCCGGCTCCAAGTTCCACCCCCTCCCGCGCCCATTCGAGAACGTCCTTGCCGGTTCTTTCTCTACCGTTATCGGTATATGCTTCCCATTGGCCGGGAGATTGTTGCTTGGCTTCAATGGACAGGACCATGCACTGAGATCCAAATCGCTGGGAGACCTGGTGGATCAGGTCCGGATTGTTAATTGCTGCGGTGTTGATGGCCACCTTATCTGCTCCGGAACGGAGGATTTGTTCAACATCGTGGGTCGAACGGATGCCGCCTCCAACGGTAAGGGGAATGAATACGTTCTGCACGGTGCGTTTCACGATATCAGTCAGGTTGTTGCGGCCGTAAAGACTGGCGACGATGTCCATATAAATCAATTCGTCGGCACCGTCTTCGTAATAGCCGACGGCAAACTCCTGCGGGTCCCCCATCACCCGCAAGCCTTCCAGGTGAATGCCTTTCACCAGGTTGGGACCCTTGATATCCAGCCTTGGAATGAGACGTATATTACTCATGTATGAGCAACGGACTCCTTATGCCAGACAGTGTGCCGTAATGTCCATTTGCCGTCGTCGTATTTCCAAAGGTGGGGGGATCGGAACTGGTCCGCCAGCTGCATAAAGTAGTCCCGGGTCATCGTGGGTTGCTCGAACATTTTAGATGCTTCCGGGAATTCTTTGGGGTTGATACTGAGGTACTGAAAAATTTCTTCAGAAAATCGCTCAGGAAATTCGTGGTCAAACCGCTTGGCAAGGGCAACTCCCTCCTCCCGAGTGATGTCCCCCGATCGGATCTCCTGGGCGGCATCGTAAGTTGCGCGGCCAATTCCGAATTTAACGCGGGTGGTATAATAATGGAAATCGTCGATGCGGTCGTCAATGCTGTTGTATTTGCTGTAGGTGCCTGGGGTGCGCTCGGGCGAAGCCTCGAAATCACCGTGTTCCACCGAATAGTAGTAACAACTCTGGGGGTGCCATTTCAGGTAATACCCCAGGTAATGGACTTCCACGCCGGTTTTTTCAATTTCAACAGGATTGGCTGGAAGATAAGGAATTAAATCCTGTTCCTCCAAACCAAAGTGGTTTTTTAGGTTGGAAATTGAAACTCCTCCCAGGTGAATTTTATCTGAATCACCGGAGGTGAAGTAAGACCAATCACGCTTGGCGGTGGAAGAATCAGCTACGGGATTTCCATACTCGGATTCACTCTCGCCATAAAATACGAGGGGAATTTTGAATTGAATTGCCATTTTTGGGGCCAGGGATTTTTGTCCAAGCATAAAAGCTTGAAAAGGATGAAATAAATTCTCTACCGCAAGCCTTGTCAGGAGGCGATGCACTCGACCATTGGGAGTCATTAGATAATTGTCGTGTCCAGCATGTATCCACTTCTGAAAGTTTCTCCATCCCCATTCGGTATAAATGTGCGGAGCCCACGTAACGGTTAAGGGGTGCATTCAGTATTTGGTTTTTAGAATATGTGAAGCGTAAAAACTGTCTTTGCCTCCGGAACCGGGAACGAGGCAATCGTATGACCCGTCTTTGCTTCGAAACTTGTCGCAAAGCTCCTTTAATTGTTGCTCCCGCTCATTCCAGTCGATTGTATTTCTCTTTTGCTCGGTTAAACGGCAGGCATCGCAAATGCCGTCATCGTCAAAATTAATAGTAGTTTTTTTGCTTTCGGATGTGTGGGTGAACTCTACTGCCGAGTTCGGGCGTTGATTGGAAATAACACAACTTTTGCAAAATTTGACCTCTTGAGGAAGGCCGTACTTGGTTTCGGAAGTTTTTATGTTTCCTGAGAACAGCTTTAGGTCGACTGGACTGGGTAAATGAATGATATCCATGGGTAAGTATTTTCTGTCTGAAATGAAAGTGTTTTTAAATTATTGAGAGTTTCAAGCCTAATCAAATGACAAAATTTGCTTATGTATTATATCACCCAGAAATTAAAAAGCGTGACTGTTTTTCCTTGGCACAGGGTATTTCGGGCTTCAGACCAGCCCAATAGCCTCTATTTTGTTATAGCATGGCTTGAATGACCCTGATCACATTATTTGTAGCTCTTCCATCGCTGATAGGAGGAGGTATTTCCGGCCCCCAGTTTTTATCTAAAATATTGATCAAAGCCTCTTCAATGTCCGTCATCGTATCCACGCCATAAGCAATTCCCATATCGGAATAGGGCGCGTAGGGAGTACAAACGGACATTTCAATGGTTAAAAAGGGCTTCCCCAGCATGGCGCCCTGAAGGCCGACGGTGGAAGTCATGGTGACAATGCAATCCATTGCATGAAGCAATATTTCCAAATCGTCTTGCGAGGAACTCACCTCCACCCTTTCAGGTAAATTGTGGAATTGAACATTATCATTAGGATGAGGTCTGAGCACCAGCCGCCATTGTGGGTGACGAGGCAGTAAATCGATTAGAATATTCTCGATTTTTCTGGGAAGTTCCGGGTCACCTGGGTTTCCGGTCAACGGATGGGCTTGGGGCTCAGGTTGGGAGCACCAGAGAATGACTTTGGAATCTTTCCAGTTTCTTTGGACTCTCAATTCCCTACTTTTCTTTAGCAAACTCTGCTGCGCCAGTCTGTCGAAAGCGGGGTTACCGGTTATGATAATATCGTCCGGGTTTCGACCCGCATTCGTGAAGATGTTTTTCACATATTCTGATAATACACAGACTTTGTCGGCATATTGGGGGTTCTTGATCCATTCCACTTCCCACAGGCCGAATAAGTCGACCAGGCAGACTGCGGGAATATTGAGTTTTCGGGCGGATAAAATTGCGGCTTTCTCGGCACGTGGCGCACTGGTGGTCACCACCAAATCGGGGCGAATCCTCTTAAATAATGTTTCCATTACCGACAAAGGTAGAAAAGCCTGCCTGCCGTTCTCAGAATAGAGGCGCTGGGCCTCCTCTTCTCCATGGCGGTTTATAAGATCCATGTAAGAAAGGCCCATGTAAGCGATGGTTTCCTCTTTAGTGACCGATTGATGGCTCGTATTCTTAGCTAAATATTCACCCCAAGAAAGAGCACTTTTATCAGCGTCAGTGATTAGATGGCGAAAACTAAAATGGGGGATACCTTCCTTTTCTAAGGTGGCCACGGCGGTTGTTAATCCAAGAACTTCAATATTGTAATCAGGGGTTTTGGAAAGAACTTGGATGATAGGAAGTAAAGCGCTTATATGACCCCCGCCATAAGCTACAAACAGGATCGTTTTTTTCACGACTGAAGGTTTTGCAGGCAGGAAAGGTCATTAAATAGTTCTGGCATAGCTGGAGGGTAGTTGTATGGGTGGTCAATAAATATCCTATGCCACATTTCGATAGCGATCAGGGCTCTCAGTTCGCGGGTGAAGTTGCCTTCTCCTTTTTGGTGTTTGTTCAGCATGCCGGATACATATTTCGGGTTGAATAGCCCGCGTCCTACAAACCTGGGAGAGTTTAACAGTTCGCGCGAAAACGTCGCAAGCTCTTTTTTGAACCATTCTCCCACCGGAACGGTGAACATCTGTTTTTTCCGGTACGCCAGTGATTCGCCGATCATGGGAGCCACCGCTTTTTTGAAGAGATACTTGGTTTCCCCGTTCTTTAGTTTTAAGTCACCCGGCATGCGGAAAGCCAGTTCCATCATCCGGTAATCGAGAAACGGCGTGCGTGCTTCCAGTGACACCGCCATTCCCATGCGATCCGGTTTCACCAGGTTATTCCCCGGCAGAAGCAACATCATATCAATAAACAGTGCCTGATTGATACGGTCCTGATGCAAGAATTTCTCATATTGCGGGCGAACCACGTTAAAAGAATCATAGTCTGCCGTCTGCGACGCGTATCCCGGTGCGCACAACCGCGCTTTATCTTCATCCGTAAAAAGGGATATGTTCTGGTAGTACGCTCTCTGAAATTCATGGTCGGTCATGTCCTGGAAAGCTGGAGCCCCGAAAAAATCCCGATACTTATCGTACCCGGCAAACAATTCATCTCCGCCGTCGCCGGTGAGTACGACTTTGACATGCTTGGTCGCCAGCTCGGCCACCCGGTAAGTCGGCAGGAACGAAACATCCCCGTGCGGCTGGTCGCAGAAATAAGTCGCCAGCGGCCACAGGTCCATCATATTGGAATCCACTTTTTCCATGATGTGGCGGGTGCTGAACCGGTCGGCCGCCTCTTGTGCGAATACCGATTCATCGAATTTCTTATCGTCGAAACCGATGCAGAACGTATTGACCGGTTCGGTCATGTTTTGTGCCATGTAACCCACCACGGAGCTGGAATCGACGCCTCCGGAAAGAAATGCGCCGAAGGGAACATCCGACCTCAACCGCAAGCGGACCGCATCTTCAAGAACGCTGTTGAACTCTTCAATCCAGTCCGCTTCGCTTTTATTTTCGCTGGAGATTTGCCCCAGGTCCCACCACTTGAAGGTTTTTGCCTGGCCCTTGCCGATACGCATGGCCTCGCCTGGCATCAGGTGTCGGACGCTCTGAAACATTGTGAAGGGCGGCGGCACGTAGTTGTAAGTGAGAAAATGATACAGCGCTTCGGGGTCCATTGCCCGAGGGATGCCCGCCGCCAGAATGGATTTGATTTCGGAGGCAAACAGGATACGCCCATTCCGTTCGTACAGATACAGGGGTTTGACGCCTATGCGGTCGCGCACCAGAAACATTTCGTCGGATCGTCCGTCATAAATGGCAATGGCGAACATACCGTTAAGTTTATTCAGGAAATCGATCCCGTCCCGTTCATAGAGATGCAGGAGCACTTCCGTATCTGAATGAGTTTTGCAGAGGCGACCGTCTGCGGCCAGTTCTTGTGCCAGCTCGATATAATTATAAATCTCGCCGTTTTGCACGACCACAATTTGACCGTCTTCGGAAATAAAAGGCTGATGGCCCTGGTCGAGGTCGATGATGGAAAGCCGCTGGTTGCCCAGGCCAATTCCCGGCTTATGAAAGATTCCATGATCGTCCGGTCCCCGGTGCGCGATCACATTTCCCATGGATTGGAGGACGGACTCATCCATCGCATTTTTATGGGAGTCAAAATAACCGAAGATTCCGCACATGTCAGTGACTACCTTTGAAAAGCACCTGCTTGACGGTGAGTAAGAGAATTTTCAGGTCCAGCCAGAATGAGGACTTGTCAACGTATTCAAGGTCGAGAGCGGTACGTTGCCCCGGTCCGCCGACGTTACGGATGGTGGCCTGGGCCAGTCCGGTGATGCCGGGTTTGACGCAGGTCCGTTTGTCCCATTCTTCCTGAGTGTAATTGGACCGTTGGGCGAACACATCGGGACGGGGGCCGACCAAGCTCATGTCCCCCTTGAGAACGTTGAGCAGTTGAGGAAGTTCATCCAGACTGGTTTTACGCAAAAAAGCGCCAACCCGTGTTACTCTGGGATCCCCCTGGGCGGTGAAATACGGGCCCTGTTGGTCCGCACCGGCAACCATGCTTCGGAATTTGTACATTTGAAACGGTTTTGCAGACTGGCCCACTCGTTCCTGCAAGAAGAAGATCCCGCCCTTAGATTCTATCATAATTGCAAAAGATATCAGGATGGCAAATGGGAAAAGCAAAATCAAAAAAATGAGGCTGACAATGAAATCAAAATTTCGCTTCACGGTCTTTCCTATCGTTTGCTTCGGATTTGGATCAGCAGTTTGACGATCTGGTTGACCTTTTCCCGGTCCAATTCGACTTGTTCCGGCGAGCGTTGAAGCAGGTATTCTTCGCTTTCCCTGAGTTTCTCAATTTCGTATTTTAATTTTCCGAAATCTGCGAATTCCCCTGAAATCATTCCCCGGTGAAACGTCCGCGACAGGATAACGGAGGAGGACCCCAACCGCAAATGCTCGCCCAGTACCAACTCACCCGGCAGTTGCCCCTCACCGATGCGGGCGATACCGCCGAACCCGAAGGATAGTCCGGCACGTTTGATGATATCCACCATGCGATCAACCATCCCATTGGTTAGGGGTTCAAAAATAAAATTTTGTTTGAGGTCAAGATGCAGATCGTTCAGCCCGATATAGATTTCGGACAGGCCTTTTATGGTGACGATTTCTTCCAGGTTTTCCGCTGCTTCCGCTGTTTCCACCAAAGGAATGACTCCTGCCCGGCCTTGGACCTGTTGGCAAAAATCCGCGAGCTCCGCCGCCTTATGAAACATGGGGAGCATCAAAAAATCAGGATTTGATTGGAGGGCCTGTTCGATTTCCTCCCCAATTCCGGGATGGGGGGGGTTGAGCCGTACCAGTAATTCCGAATTGGGGATTGCGGCACGCACTTTCGGGACATCCGTTATCGAGTGAGCGCTGATGAGGGTATCGAGATGGCCTTGTCTTTCCTTTTTGCCTAGCATTTCCAGATCTATGAAAATGCGGTCCACCCCGGCGTCCACAGCAGCTTTTGCGAGATCCGGCTGGTTGGTGATCAGCATCAGTTTAAGCATGAGTTCTTAATCCCAGACGATGACTAATATAATCCCTATACCGCTTGATCACCAAGAACCCGCCTGCCAGCATCAGCAGTCCCGCGACCACCGCCAGTCCCAGGGAACCGATCGGTGGCACCTGAACCGACTGGGCAACCCATATAAATGGGAGAAGTACGAGAAAACCAGTGACTAGAACTTTAGACATTTCCATGAGCATAGGTAAATTTATGAGGGACAACTGATGACGTTGCTGGAGCAGAATAATCTGGCTCGCCAGGATTGACCAGTAGGCTACGACCAGGGCCATCATGATTCCCTTTAATCCCTTCAGTGGGAATAAATATCCAGCCAAAGGAATAAATACAATAATCCCAACCACACTGCAATAAAATGGAAGCTTGGTGTCTCGTTTGGCATTTGCCAGAGCAGTCATTAATAAAAGGATTCCCTGAGCGGGTAGAGCCGTAATTCCAACAGCGACTAAAAGCGCAATATCTTGAATTCCCTCCGCAGTCATGGTCCCCCACTGAAAAGCAAGGCGAGTAAGGGGCTGACCGAAGCAGGCGAATACCAGAACTACTGAATAGGCCATAATGAAAACCCAAAGAACTCCATCGACAGCCAGTTGTTTTCCTTCTTCGAGGCGATCTTGTGCGAAAAATTCCGAAAGTTTGGGAAAGAGAACGGAGGCTAACACTCCCAGGCAGATTCCCATAGGCAGTTCGATCAATTTAATGGCGTAATTCAGAGAAGCAAAGCTGCCGGCTCCAGCCAAAGATGCTAAGGCGCGGGCAATAACAGGAAGAAGTAATAGAAGGCTTCCGGCGGCCAACGCCTGAAAATAACGCCATAATAAATCTTTCGAAATTAGCCAGTTGTCAGGGTATTTCCACTGCATGCCGTGGGTTCTCATGCTAATCAATTGAGAAGCCCACCGCAAAAATCCGCCAATGATAACGGTCCCACCGAGCACCCTTAAATGTCCTGCATCGGTCACGAAAAAAAACAGGGCGATAATCAGGGTGGAATTAAAAATAAAAGTACCTAACGCCGGAATGGCGAAATGCCCCTTGGATTGCAGGTAACTCATGGTGACACCGGCTAATGCTGTCAAGGGCATCAGCCATAAAACAAGAGTCAAAAGGTCTATAGTAAGTTTGACGGCAAGAGAATCAAACCCCGGTGCGAACAGTTGAACCAGATAATCAGCATTCCACGCCAGTAGGACCACGAGCGAGCTGAAACCAAAGCCAGCCCAAAAGGTCGCTTGTAGGAATAGTTTGTCGGATATGTTGGGAGTTGAACGCTTGAATTCAGGGATGAGGGCGGCGGCCATTGCTCCCCCCATCAACAGATTAATTAAAAAGTCCGGAAGAGTCAGGGAAAATAATATGACGTCCGCTTCCTGGCTGACGCCAAATTTGGAAGCCACAGCCACCTCACGTAAAAACCCAGTCAGGCGGCCCAGAAATATACCCCCTGAGACCAGTAAGCCGGCTGACACCAGGTGACGTAAAAGGGACTGGGAACTCATAAGTGTCGGAAGATGAAAAGGGGTAAAGAAGGGTCGCATAAATCTATAAAAATTCTAACACAATAAAAGAAACTTTAAAACAAGGGGGAATTCTAAATCATTTGCCAAACAAAGACTTATGGGATATTCTTAGCAAAGAAGGTTGTAAATATTTATTTGAATATCAAGTCTGGTCTACTGTTCAGTCAGTCCGGTAAGTAGTGTTGGTTTACACTTCACCAAGTTGTGCTGACGCAATCCAATCTCATACAATAATTTCAGGATCATCCATGGCCGTCTTAAGGCTCAAAATGAGGTGGTTTCCCCTGATCGTTCTGGATCTCGTGGTCAGCGTCTTGACCATGTGCCTCGCCTTCTTCCTGCGGTTTGACGGGGCCATACCCGAAAACCAACTGATTACTTTTTATAATCTCCTGCCTTTTTTGGTTGTGTGCCGAATTCCGGCTTTCCTCTATTTTGGTTTGTATGCCCGGTTTTGGGAATATTCCAGCTTGGAAGATCTGTTGCAGATCGTCAAGGCAGTGATGGCGGGTTCCTTGTTGATTCTGTTTGCTTCCTTCATGTTCAACCGGGCCGCGATGGTGCCCCGATCGGTGTTGTTCATCGATATGTTTTCCCTAATGCTGATGTTGGGGGGGCTGCGATTGGTCTGGCGACTTGTCAAGGAGCGGGAACATCGGGTTCCAAAAAGTGAAGCAGATCACCGAATTCCGGTATTGATCATGGGGGCCGGTTATACAGGAATGCATTTGTTTCGGCACTTACGCAGTTTTTCAAATCATTACTGGGTTGTCGGGTTTATCGATAACGATCCGAAAAAGCTTAATAGCCATATACTGGGGATTAAGGTGATGGGAAGTCTGGACGATATCCCAGAGCTTAAAAGAGAATTGGGTGTAAAAGAAGTGTTGATCGCCATCAATGGAATTGATGGAGCCGGTCTCAGCCGGATCGTCGAGACCTGTCAATCCAGTAATATCAAATGCAAGACAGTATCTTCCATTTTTGATCTTTCCACCCAGCAACCTCACATTTCCACGATTCGTAATATCGAGATTACTGACCTTTTGGGCCGCGAACCGGTCAGCTTGGATTTGTCCCTCATCAAAAAATTGATTGTGGGCAAGAGAGTTATGGTTACGGGAGCCGGCGGTTCTATTGGTTCCGAACTGTGTCGTCAATTATTGGAATATGAACCGGAATCTCTCATTATGATGGACCGGGGAGAAAATTATCTTTACGACCTTAATATGGAGTTGGCCGGCCAACCTTCTAACACTCAAAAACATTATCATTTCGGATCGGTGACACATGCCGCGAAACTGGAATCCATTTTTGCAAAGTACCGGCCTCATTTGGTATTTCATGCCGCCGCCCACAAGCATGTTCCCTTGATGGAAAGTAATGTTGAGGAAGCTATTTATAATAATGTCCGGGGAACGCAGGTGACCGCTGACATGGCTGAAAAGTATCAGGTCGAAAAATTTATTTTGGTTTCGACGGATAAGGTGGTTCGTCCCACGAGTGTGATGGGGATGACCAAGAAAATAGCTGAAAAATACATTCAGTATAAGGGCCGCGATTCACAGACCCGATTCATGACGGTTCGGTTTGGGAATGTGTTGGGCAGCAATGGCAGCGTGGTGCCGTTGTTCAAAAGGCAGATTGAAAAAGGAGGGCCGGTTACCGTGACTCATCCTGATATGGAACGTTATTTCATGTTGATTCCTGAGGCCGTGCAATTGATTTTACAGTCTGCCACATTGGGGGAAGGTGGGGAAATTTTTCTATTGGAGATGGGAAGCCCGGTAAAGTTGATGGATCTGGCTGAAAAAATGATTCGGCTGATGGGGTATTCGCCTAACGAGAATATGGAAATAAAAGTTACCGGTATCCGGCCCGGTGAAAAACTTTATGAAGAACTGATCGATTCAGGGGAAGAAGTAATACCCACCACTCACAAGAAAATAAAACGCTTGAAGTCCAATAATATATCTTTGGAAGGGTTTCCGAAGAAAATGGACGGATTATATGAAAACCTGCCTAATATGAATAATGAGCGGTTAAAAACTGTCCTGTTTGATTTTATTGCCAGTCAGTGCCTCCATGAAGAGGATCCTCTCAAGGTTCAGAAATAAATTTTCCCTCCTGCATTCCTGCTACAGATATAAAAGGGGTTAGCTTTTAGAATTATGGGAAGGGTGCGAGAATATTCCGGTCAATTAAGTACTTCTTGAGATGGCTGGCAACGGCTTGATGGCCGGCGGAGCCCCAATGGGTGTCGTTCGGGAGATAGACATCCTGCGTCCCGCGTTCGATTTCTTTCCTCAAAGCCACATCCAGCCTTGGTGCATGGAGTTCGGGGTGTTTAGCGATTTCATCCATCCAGTGAATTTTTTTGCGGTCAAAATCTTTGTAAACGTACATATACGCAGTCAGCTTATCCGGGGCTACCATGCCGACAAAATAGGTTTTCCCGTTTTTCTGGAAGGTGTTTTGAATATACGTTAAACCACAGATCGCGCGTTTCAGGTCTTCCTCTAAAAC
>Ga0224501_10001580_pt1 | contig 17626 bp, 8 predicted proteins | sample SF_Oct11_sed_USG_4_FD_169105 | JGI IMG/M metagenome (GOLD analysis project Ga0224501, IMG submission 169105) | Sediment microbial communities from San Francisco Bay, California, United States - SF_Oct11_sed_USGS_8_1 | ecosystem: Environmental > Aquatic > Marine > Sediment | place: USA... | reverse complement strand
GAGAGAGAGAGAGAGAGAGAGAGAGAGAGAGAGAGAGAGAGAGAGACCTTAAAAGTGGGTAGATGATTTGAGGAGATTATTGTTACCTGTGATCCTTGGCCGAGACATAAGCTCCCCATAGTCATAATAGAAGTCATCAGGAATAGCTGGTGTTACATCTTTGTTAACCTCCTCACTGTGAACTGAAGCCTCGTCTCCTCTAGAAATGAGATTTATGAGATGTGTCCACGATTTGGTAACACATGTTTTGGCAGGATCAAATTAAAATGGTATCCATCCATCTTGGGAGATGATGATGCAGTTTCAAGAGGACCCATAAGGTTTGGGCAGAGTGAACATACTGAAAGTATGTGCATACCGACTTTAATCTACCAGTGCATCTGGTGACTCATGCAGCATAATGCATTGCAGTGCAAGACCGAGTGGGTAATCCTGAGATTAGACCACATGCATATAAAGTTCAGTGTTCCACACTCACCTAATGTTTGGGTCATCTCCCCTAACACTCCCTTCAGGGAGTTCTGCATCCTGATTTTGCGATGCTGTCTTTTCTCCAGCTTCCTCCGCTTGCTTTTGTTGAGAAGATTCAGCATTGGGCTTCTTTTCATCTTCTGCAGACGCAACAGTTTCAGACTGTCCTTCTTTAGGCTGCTCGGATCCTCCTTCACTGGGTTTCTCAGAGCTTCCTTCAGTAGGTTTGTCTTCTGATTCCTTGGTGACTGAGGAACCTTCTTCAGCAACTTTTTCTGCAGATTGATCTTTGTCAGAAGGTTTGTCTGTAGATTGATTTTCTTCAGTCAGTTTTTCTACAGATTGTGATTCTTCTGCTGTCTTCCCAGAAGAATCTTCTGAGAGGGGCTTCTCCCCCTCAGTAGGTTTGATTTCATCTGCAGACTTAGCCTCCTCACTAGGGTTCTCGGCAGAAGACTTAGTTTCTACTTCGGTTTTTTCCTCAGCCTTACCATCTGCCTGACTGCCATCACTTTTGGCAGCTGGATCGACCTGTTCTTCACCAGTAGGCGCACCTTTTGCCATTTCTCCTTCACCTTGTTTTTCTTCCTCCTGATTAGTGATGTCTACAGGCTCTGTTTCAGCAGCGTTTCCACTTTCTGCTGCCGTGGGGTCATTACCTGTGTTCTGGTTGGTCGAGTCAGTACCTGGACCATCTTCATTTGGCACTGGTACAGTGTTTTCCCCTGTTGAAACACAAATAGACAGTCACCTATATGTGTAGTGCAAAGAGATATGAAACTTGCATAACCAAAATTACATACACTGAGGTAAGACAAAGTAAGCAATGCTATGCTGTCTGTCACCTATTGAAGAAAGCATGCAAACAGTGGGTGCGAGGTGAGTGGTAAGTACACAGTTCATAAGATGAAACATTCCCTGTGAAAAGAAACTGAAGAACAACATGAATGGAAGATGTCAGTTGTGTAGTAGATTCATGTAAAATCATAGCATGCAGCTCCATGCGAAATAGAAATATATGGATCTGTCACTCGTGCGGGTTTAGCTTCGAAATACCTTCACCGGAAGTACCCTGGTGCACTGATTGATGCAAAGTGCCAGCTGTCATTGGCTTGCCTTCACTAGTGGTCTTCTGAGATGCATTAGCAGGTGGTGTGGCAATCTTAGTTCCATTTGCAGTGCCTGATGTTGCGCCTTTCGATGCTGTGCCTGGTTCAGTGATTGACTCAGAAGCACGTACAGGTGACATAGAGACGGCATCCACAGGACTGACGACATCGACAGGAAGTTCACATGATTTGAGTGAATCAGCCATGCTTTCTCTTCTCTCGTTACCTTCCTCAGCTCGAGGTGTCGGTGTAGACGTAAAACTCATGGGTGAGGAAGTGCGGGGTGTACCGGCAGCGGACATTCTTTCGACTAAATCGGCCAGAGCCTCATCCTGTATAGGTCCTGGGGGTGTCACTGCTCTAATAATTTCCTCTTGCTCAGCAGCTGATGGTTCCCATTCAGCTGGTGGGTCTTCACCACTGTGCTTCATCCGATATCTACGTAAAGCTTCCTCGCGCAGGTGCTGCGTGGCTTCTCTGAGATTACGAGACTTTCTGCCCTCTCCAGAGGTCATCGGGCGTGAACTGGGCTGAGATGTTTGATCTGCAGTGCCTAGTAGTATCTGGGATGTTAGGACCCACACAGCATGTTATACACCACACAATGGCAATCAACCATAACAACCATTACCGGGTAACTACCACAATCATCAGACTAAACCGAGTAAGTCAGTGAATCACTTGACTGCCAACAAATTCAATACTCTGCAGCATATTATCATGCATCAGCACAGACTCTCTACCAATAAATCGAGTGTGAATAACTCATTGTGTGCATAAATATACAGTTGACTACTAGTAAAAGAAGTAATAACTACTAGTAACTAGAGTTACTACAGCAACAAAGTTACAAACTAACATCTCGAAGCAGTGAAGAGGAACACTTTAACCTAGAAATCCCTTTCGTATTTGCTACAACACTGCCTATGACGGCCACTCTCTTGTACAAAATTAATGAACATATTCTTGTGCAGTCCTACAACGCTGTTATCAATCTCAAACAAGCCCTAAACTCACCCTCATTTTGATCTGGACGAACGTCTGGAACTTTTCCCTCGTCCGCCATTTTCAATCACTCACGTTGCTAATGACACCGCGCATGCGCAAACGGTCGCACAGTTCCCAAGGAAAGACAACTCCGGGTGCAGGGGTGATTATCCGTCGCGATATCAAAGATTCTACCAAAATCGATGTGATCTTTGGCGGTATCATAAACAGAGGTTGAATAATCGTATTCGACTATTTGCAGGTGGGGAATGGACTAATGGACTAATGTCTAATGTCAACCGAGATTTTGGCCCGGTTTATGCTGATAAGGGCACTTCCTTAGTGATTTAATTTTTAGCGGAAACAATGATTGTATTCATATTGCAGTCTAGTCTAGATGCCTTGGCCGTTTTGCCCACTAGATGAGATATCAGAGTCACTGGGCCCAAACCTGCCACTTTCTCTGGAAATGCCGTTATGCAGTTTTGCCAAGGATATAACTTCATCGCTATATATTAGATCAAGGGTTTAGGCTTGGGCCTCCTTGATACAGTTTGACTTACCTAAAAAGACTGGTCTGGGTTGGTCTGTCAGAACCACCATTCATATCAGAGGAGAAAGGTAGGAAAGAGATCTGGTCATATATAGGACCGAGGGTACTTTTAAAGAGGATGGGTACCTCCAAGGGTGTGCTCATTGTAAAAATCATATACATAGTGTCTCTGTTATTACTCATTACTATGCCTGCTGTTATTATATCACCTTGAATTTAAAGCTTGTGTTCCTAGACTGTGGGTTTCTGACTCATCGCGGCTGACTTCCATATTTCTGCCATAGCAAAGGATAGATCTAGCCACTGCTGTAAGTGATTAGCTGTAAATGGCTCAGGCAAATGGCTCTCATCATTGAGACCTATGACAAGAAAAGCGATGGGGAATTTTTATTTGGTATTAATTTGATGTTTATTGAGGACTGGTCTATGGATGACTCATTCTGCCATCATTTCCCTGGTCAGCCAAGGACAACAGCTACTCAAGCTGATTGCTGATGTTTAGATCTTCGTGCTCTGACCAGTGACCAGATTACAGAAATTAGCTTACTGAGTCTTTGACACAGTGTTTCCCAGGGTGCATCATTAGAGGACTTTCTTCTTGCACCCTCATGCTCCATAGAGAAGATAACTCTATGGGTGGGGTCTGAAACCAAAGAGAGTGTTACGAAAGAGACAGTTTTTGCCTGAACTTGGAATCGACCGATAAACGCTGGGTCATATAGAGAAGCTCCTGTATGTGGAAGAGAAGCGACTTGAACCAGCAACGATGTAACTTTGGTGAAGTGCCACTACTCTTCCTCACTACCTTTATTTTCCCCAGGTCCACAAAAGAGCCAGGTACCAATTCTTGGCTGCAGGAACAGGAGAGTTTGAAAGAAAACCTCTCGTACAAGATGCCTCGAACCTGAGGCCTTCAGTATCAGTGGTGAGCACTCTAACCACTCAGCCACAGTCTCACCAAGTAATAGCCTATATGTGAAAGTTTTGTTAGCTGCAAAATAAAAAAACATATGGAATCTGGTGGACCTGAAACACCCCCCTTGCCACACCCAGTGGTCATTCACCTGATTGTCACACTGAGTGCTATAAATTCATTAAGTCAGTCCCGAAAAATTTTAATCTCTCAGTGCTAATGACAAAAGCATAAATAACAGCCTGGTCGCGTGACGCCATTCATGACACAGTGGTGTCTTGAGCAGACTGACTTAAGCCTCATTTATTTCCACTAATTACAACTGGCAGACAGCTCAACCCTTCTCTTTTCTCTCTGTACATGTATGTTATAGTAATAGTAAATCATCCTTATTTTAATTTTATGCTCATGGTTAATTAATGGGCTTCGGTTGGTGTTTGTACTGAAAGTGAGTAGGAATGCGATAAAACTCTGGGCTCTATTCGGTGTCAGTCAGAACGGAGTTTACTCATTCTATTTCCCCTGAGCTGAACTGTGTAAACAAGAAGTGGTAATTTCTGTTTTGAATACATTGATCTTGGGTAGAGGAATAGCCATGTATTTTATGTCATTGATTTGGAAGGTTATTCAGTCTAATACTGAATTTCCTGCTGCCTGAACCGACATTTATGTTTGGTTCAGTCAAACAGTGCTAGAATAAGCATCAAACACTTTGTGGCCAAACAGGCCTGTAGTTTATAGCGAACCATGTGTTTTTTATAGATTTTTCAATGCATAGAATACAAAGTATGAAATACCCTTGAGTCATTTTGATACAAGATAATTTACCTTTCGGGTTATCTTTTCCACAGGTTGGTGAAGGCAACACGTTGTGCGCTACCACACCTTTCACCAGACTATGATGGGCTCCTTAGTTTGAAAGATAGTTTCTAAACAAATCTTTCCTTGAAAGGATGAAAAAACTCCTGTCCAGTATAGCAACATAGGTCAGTGGGAAAATAAATGTATCTCACTGTCTGTCCTCTCCATAGCCTGGGTTTAGTTTCTGGCTGTGGCGGAATTTCAAAGGAATATTCCCTGACTGATCATACTCTGCCAACCCGTTCTGAGCCATTTTGGCAGAATATTGCTCAATCTCCCTTCAATAGCACCACACAACCTGTGGATATCAAGTTGTAAGGCCGAAATTCAATCATGGACAAACGAGGGCTGAAAAAATAAAAAATAAAATAAACATCCAGTATACGGAGTCTGAACTGGAGATTTCACTGAAGGGCTCTGCGACTACCCAAGGGCTTTTTCCTAAAACCGTGAACTGGTTGACCCACTGGCTAGACATCTTACCAATTATAGTGTTGTTACTTTTCCTTGTTTTCGCCACAGGTTATAATACCTTATGTTAGATTGTATCTCTGATCCATAAAAAATTTACCAATGGTTTACCTAGATTGTACACTTGGTCAGCATTAACCATGATTAGTCATGGGTTGAAACCGTAGAGTAGCCTACTTTCGTGGCTGAAACTGGATACCTCCATCACATGTAACAGACTGCCAATGTGACTGATAAAGTTTTTGAAAAGGTTGTCTACAAGTGGCTTCATCCATCTGCACATGCATGATTTAGAATTATATCAATGTAATAATAACATTGCGAGCGAATAGCATATGGGAGTTACCTACCCCCAAAGTTAGCGCCACAGCAAGAGTTTAAAAAAAAGCATACTCAAGGGTTTATTGAGAAGCAAGGCTGTCAACACTCTTTTGAACTTTATTATACTGAATACCAGCGGCATGGCTGGCCTACTATCAAGTTTCTCGAATGACGAAGCTACTGGGCTGTTAGATGCTTGTTTTTGCGTCAGATGCAGTTTAGCATGGAGTACCATGAGCGAGTCAGTTTTGATGCTCCGCATTATTGTGAGACTGGTTTCTCTTTTACCTAGGATAAAAGTGAGAAGCTTATACTCATAGCGGGAGGCCATCACCCGACATTCAAACCCAGTGCGCTACCACTGAGCTATTCCACTATCCCGTCTAAGGTTCTAAATGTGCTATGTGTACACGCGCTGTCCTGCATATAGGTTTTCAGTTTTGCTTCAACTGGTTAGAAGCTATGAATGAATCCCTTAGACATATAACAAGGGCAAGACCTAATATATCTGAAACATGAAAGCATCTCTCAGTATATTAAATGGTCTAATTTACACTATGACTACAGAAGGAGATTTCATTAAACAATAATCAATTCCAGGGTTATAACCTAGATTTTAGTGTGGGAATCTGTAGATAATGACTGGTGAGTTACATGATTGGGTATTCAATGTTAGCAACTGCAGATAAGACTTGCCTGTGTTTAGACGTCCTGTACATCTCTGGCATATGCGGAGTGATGTAATATTCTTTTCCCATGCCAAGATAACTGCTTTTTTATTTCCAAAATTTGACAATTATGTTAAGAGGCAGTTTTAAGAGCTCACATCTAGGAGTTCTCAGAGTGAATAGGCCTTGATTGATACGCATATCCATGTGCTGGGTAATTATTCTGTAGGAGCATCAGTCATGACCAGGCTGTGACTCAGAGTTAGCGGTTTAGCGGGATAGCCCAGAAGTAGGTGGCTGGGTTTGAATTCAGGTCATGGCAAGCTCCCATTATGAGTTTGAGTTCTAAACAAAAACAAGTCTCACTATGGGGTGGAGCGCTGATATTGACCCGCTCATGTTGCTCCATGCTAAACCGTAACAGGCGAACAAGCAAGTAGCTATAACCCAGCAGCTTCCCCATAACAGTGAAGACACCATACAAGCATATTGCAAGCTCACAGTATGATGTAGACCAAAGAATTGTTCTTCAGTTGGCTTTTGATCACCATGTTAAAAATAATGGAGGTCCTATCCAGTGGATAACGGTTTAGATCACTCCACGGTTCTTAAAGATCCACCTCCCCCTCTAGCCAAAGACTCGCTAGGTAATGTGCGAACAAAACTGGCCTAGGTTGACAGATCCCAACCTCTCAGGACCATCCATTCCATCTTGTAGCTCGTGCATCACACTGAATCGGTGATCGAGTGTTCTGGAATAGTGAAGCTGGCTTGGGTATTGTCAGGTTCTACTACGCCAACCTTGCCAGCCAGCAACTTCGTCGCTATGGTATAGTCGAAATAAACAACTATTTACTAGTTCTAATACTGAGTGTCACCCACTCGCCTAGTATTGAGTTAGGATCTTGATCATGGAGAGCTGTGCCTCTTGGGTGGAAACGCAGCCGTATGCAGCCAAGTACTTAGACAGTGCCACATTGGTCTGGAGTTTAGACTTCGTACCATTTATTTTTATCATCAACATGGAATAAATGAATTAGCCATGAGTTGAAAGCGAAAGATCAGATTCTGCTGGCATGGCTGATAGACATCCTCCAAACTGCCTATTAAGGCCACAAATTTCCTTAAAATGTCTGCTACTTAAAAATGATAGGTCTAATGTCTAAGTGTGGGGCCAACCCGTTCATAGCTAGGTCGAGGGGGCAACAAAGAGAAAGCAGTTAGGTTGCAGGGTAGAGTTTTACTCTATAACTTCTTGAGATGAGATAAGATTGTCTTTTTTTTACATGAATATCATCATAACTAAGCCAATTGAAATTTTTTTCAGGATGCTCCATGGTAGCCGATGTGTGTCGAAAGCACAAAGTGATGCACAAACATGGCATAGAATCCTGGCCATTTGGTCCAAAACCAAATGCACTACCCACCATGCACCCTTTCTTCTTGAGTTGCAGGCATAAAGTTATGGTTAGAACTCTGGAAGTTCCAGGTAAAGTGATGTTCATTGGCTCCTGTGTTCAAAGAGTAGACCAGGTATTTCATGAGGAAGTCTAACTAGTTCGTAAATTGGTTTCAAGTCAGAGAGAATTACACAAGCATCAGCCTCTAGATCACCTAAGCCCTATTTGCGCGTCACCTGTCAAAAACTCAGAACTAATCTTGATGAGAAGGGAGAGGTAGACCGTGGATCTTCAACAACCATGGGATGATCTTGACCCTGATCTACTGATTGGGACCTTCGGTATTTTTCCCATGGTGTTCCGAAGCCTCGCAATTTGTAGTGAGAGGCTTGTTAAAGGCCCATAACAAGAAAACAGCCCCTGCCGGCAGTGAGACTGGAACCTGGAATCCATAAATTGCGACTTTGCAGGCTTTCTACCAATAGAGCTATCCTGGCCTCTTTATGCAGATGTAGAATTTCTTAGTCCAAAGATTGTTCCTGATGATTAGCCTGTAGTTAGAGTTATAGAAATTCGTTCATGAAGAGTAAATTGGTTGGCCAGAATGTTATAGCCATATAATTGTCCCAGTATGCACTAATAAGCTCATTTCGGTTACATCAAAAGTTAATCAAGGAAGGAGACAATGGACAGTTAATTGTAGGTCACCCAATTGTCAACTAGTAAAAACATGTTGACAATTGCATCTAGTGGTCAAACAGGTACTTGCGTTACAGGTATACTGCAAAACTTTCTGGAAAAACCCTGGCTTTTCGATTTCTCTGAGATGTCACAGATTTAGCTCATGCGATGGTTACTGAGTGGCAATGATGCAGTGGACCATTTTGAAAACAAGACGCTGCTATCCAATATCCTGTGAAATAACCTGTTATATGTAAATGAAATTAAAAAAAGATGTACACAAGGTTTTTTATATTAGAATCTGCACCCAAACCAATAAGCAGTCCACGCGATTGAGTAAGACTTGGAACCCCTCGTTGCGAAGACTTGGTTTTCCCCTCTATTTCGCAGTTTCTCAGATCCAGAATATAGTACCTAACAGGTTAATTGAATGCCCCAGTCATTATTGTGACTACACTATATAACAAACAACAAAGCTGCAGGTTGGGCAGGATTGGCATAGTAGCCTACAACCTGAATATGCCCTCCCAGGGCCTGCCCTCTTTACCTGCTGATTCAATATGAAGGCCCATGTCAGAAGAAAAACACCCCGCAGACAGTGAGGCTCAAATCTGCGATACATAGATTGCAGATCCAAACTTTTTCCCAATTGAGCTATCCTGACCCCATCAAGTTAGTTATCTATCTGTGTGTTTTTACTGTAAGGAGAACTTGCGCTGGTCATTATTAGTCATACTGTATCATCTACTGACCACCTCTGACTAATCGGGATATTTTTTATACCGCCTAGGTATCCCTCATTTTATACTTTTATTTTATGATGGAATAAACCCAAGATTGGATACCGCTAATGATCCACTATGAGTCAGCCTATACAGCATCTAAAGACTCTCTAAGAATGTTACCACAATACCTGGCACTGTCCCTGTTTCTTGACCAATAGATGGATAATTTCTGATGGCGTTTTCAAATAATTTTGAGGTGATGTGGGCACTGTTGTGATGTTTCAGCCTCTATGGCGACTAGGCTGATCTCATGCTTGTGTGGTCTATTTCAAGAGATAAGATAATCTTGTTTTACACAGGTGATGTCACTAAGCCAATGGCTTGTTTTCAGAATGGTCCATGGCTTGTCCCATAGTCTCATAGAGTGTGGGCCTCCTTCATTTATTGTCGCCATTCAATGAGGGTGAAATACAAAGCGACGTTCAAAATTGAAATTGAACTCAGATCACCTGGTCCAAAGCCAAATGCAATATCCACTAATGGTCGGTTCAAACCAGGAAAATTCTTTGCCAGTGGTCTAAGACCAGTCTTTCAGGGCTAATCGTTCTTCCCGCTTAATGATGTAGCTGAACATGTTATTGTTGTTGCTAGTCATGTGATCGCTGTTGCCAGCACCACCTAAAAGAAATATGGCGAAAATAGGTCTCACGGTGATATCGTGATCTCTCTGCAGTTGTTGATGTCTCTTAGAAACAGCATCCGAAGCTTTATTATCTTTAGTGTTTTTTTGCGGGTCCGAACTGCAATAATCGTAAAAGAATGCTCTTGCTAGCCGCCTTTAAACAAATAAAACATTGCCATCAATGTTGAGCATGCTCTCAGCATGGCATGCCGGGAAGTACATCTCTCAGTTCGGTCATTTGAGCAATCATTAGTCCATTATGATGTGCTGTAAATTAAATTTGTAATAAAATGATCAGAAAGTCAATTGATATCACGGAGTTATACCATTGATGTTTAGTGACAATCGATGACACTACAGCTTTGTTCGCAATAAAGAAGACTGTGCTGGGCTTTCAGAATATTTGCCAGTTATTTTAAAGATTCATTTTTACTTTACGCTGATGTGACATATTTTACCGTTGTCAATGCTGGAACATTTTCACTTCAAAGGACATTGGGCAACCGCAAACCTGGGTCTTTTGTCGATTCGATTTCTTCTATGCAGTTAGTTAAATAAAAAGATTCTTAATTTAAAAAAATATTCGTTTCCTCTAATTAAAAGCTTACTTTGAAATGTACATAATCACATGTAAGTGAAAGCTTGCCCATCATTGGTTGAAATTGTATCTATCCCAGGGGCCCAAACAGCTGCCTTTCTCCAGGCCTTCTCACCATGGGTAATTGGAATTGATATTTATCAGGGAAAATAAGGCTTGTTTTGGCTATAAACTCTTAGTCTAACCCACCGCAATCATCACCAAATAACACAGTTTATCACCAAAGACTGCGCCACAACAATGCTGCTATGCTCATATCTGGTTAGGAAAAGAATGTTAAACTCATTGGGAGGCCATTAGTGGCTAATAATTAAGTTAGAATTAAATTCGAATTTCTCAGATCTGTGAGATGATGATCACACGCTCTTGTGTCTCTCATGTCCCGTATGGAATTTATCTGAGGCACAGAATCTATGCGACCTCATGCAGCCGTTTCTATCACACCTGGGCAAGTGAATGGTGACTAAAATCAGGAGTTTTCTTCTTCCTGCTCCAGTTCCATACTCTCTCATAATGTCCGTTAGTTCTGATCACAGAGTTTCATGCCCCCCCACCAGAACTAACACCGAAAGGGGTCCTTTTGGGGTCCAAGTATTCACAATATTGTGAACACTCCAAGGTGACAGTTTTCCACATTTACTAAAAAAATTTAGTTATAACCTAAGACACCGTGTGCGTGTCACGGCGGAGGCTGAGTTTAACAACCTTCATCAAAGTTAGTGCGGCTAATTTTCTATGACTATTATTTATGAAACCTATGAAACTATGAAAAATGAGGTAATTTGGCTACCATTTGCAACCCTGTTCATGAAAGAGGTACCAGTTCAAACACCAAAAACTATTTAGATGCTCACTTTTATACACCAAGAATTTTTTACAATGAGGTGGTGTACCCTGCATAGTATATAGAAATTACACCGATCTTTATCCAGCAGTGAAGTGACATTTCTCTGGGTATTAGATGTACCCTCATACTTCTGCGTTTGTCATTTACAGACCTCATTATTGGTTTATTGTGACATACCAGCCAGAGTCTAACAGCCTTATAATATCTGCCATTATCTCCCCATAAACAATCATTATGAATACATCGCAGTATTGTCCAAACACCAGGGTGGCCAAATAAACTCTAATAGACTCAAAACGTTGCCAAATCATCAGACAGTTTCTATAAAAAAACTAAGCAGGAGCCGTGATAGGGGTCCATAGTCTGGTGGAGAAGTATGTGGTTGGAAATGAGCTATCCAGCTGAGGATCTGTACTGGAAAGGCAGGTCTCAGCAGGTGCCTGACACCCAGTACACTATCCTTTCAGAAAGCACCTGCCTGACACCAGTGATGCAAGTTAATGACAGTAAAGGTCGAATTGAAGGACATTTGGAACAGTGGTTATCAGGCCAAAAATCCATGTATCAAGGTGGAAGGCCCACTAATCGGCAATTAGGTTCATTTTACTTCTAGGCAGGGTGCATTGAATTTTGTCTAGCTCTAGCTTCGTAGCTCGGTACAGTACGGAAAGTAAATTGCCTTATTGCTTGAGGATTCAAAAACAATGCGAATGAGCTGCAATCGATTGCCAAAGGACAAAAAAGTGCAAAATAACCGTAATACTATTTCTTCAGAGTTGTTTGAGAGTTTGTCTCTATGAACAGAACAAACCTACTGACTCCTGTGAGCATGTTCTTCACCCAAGCATAAGTCAATACAATCGGTAGATTGTACACTGACCCGAGCTGTATATATTGGCAAGCAGGGTTGACCAATAAACAAACTTTGCCTCACATCTCCTTCATACTCTGCCATTCATGGAAGACTGCACTCTACACAGTCAGAGGTACTTCACACCCTAGCACACCAGGCTATGGGTCTATTAGACTTATCTGAGTGTTATGACAAGAAATCACCACTATTAAAGATCCATTAGTGTGTCTTTTGGCATAACATAGCATGCACCGCGAAATTGAAAGGTAAAAAAATGATTCCAAAAGCTTAGACCTCATTAGTTTCAATGCTCGGAGACACTAAACAGAAAGAGAGGCGTGGAGTGTGCCTTACAGAGCTACATAGGGGTGTTTTCACCTGTTCTGGTGAGTATAGCTGTTTATTTAAAAACCTAGGGTGGCTTCTAAACTGTTGCCATAATAGTGTGATGGTTATTGTAATGACGTAGTCAGGTCACCTACACATAGAGTGTGTATGTAGACCTTAATTTAGTCACAACAACAACATTGGGATATAGCCATATCATTATAATGCACTACTAGCGGCTAAACTAAGAAAACTCAAGTCAAATGACTGTTCTAAATTTACCATGTGGAACTTTAAGTCAACAATGCCATTTCAAAAGGTTTCACAGCAATCTTTAAACAATGACTTCTGGTGCAACCAGTTCCGAAAAGTAGAATTGATGTCCTAACAAACCAAAGTTCTGATCACGTCCACTCAAAAGTAACATTAGGGAGTTGGCTGCCCTTTCTAGTCTATATAGGTCTCATTTTACTCATCCTTATCCACCATACTGTTTCATTCCACTATTTCATTCATAGGACCATTAAGGGCTGTTTGGTCTAGTGCAGGTGTGCCCAAACTTCTTTTGAGGCGGGAACACCAATTTGCGCCAGGAAATCATTCTTCCAAACTTTCAATTGAATTATTTTAGCAGGAAATAAAACCGTTCAGCCAGTAAAACGTTAGCAGAGATCTCCCGACAACGCTGATAGTACTATTGTTTCCATGCAGCAGAAAATTGATAATCTTGGTGAGTTTATTGCCAGTCTGTGTCTGGAGATAGTGAGAAGGTAGGTCATTGAGTCCAGGATTCGCATGTCACCCCCGAACCGAAAGTTGGTCGCACCGGTTCTGGCATAACAAAGAAGCACTCCACTGTACTAGAGGATAGGAGAAATTGACTTAGCATCTGAATGTCAAAGATTTACTGTGGCGCATGCGTGACACAAAGTAATACTGACAGGCCAACTGCAAGTCAGTAAAATACAATAAGCATCTGTAATAACGTAAATGTCAACTAATGGCGAGTAATAGGATGAAATGACACCCAATTCTGACGATGTGCTATCGCTAATTACGCTCAGGAGCTGTTCCTACATAAGAGCCTGTCAGCATTTGCGCCGATTACGAAGCTCTTCCATGAACTCGGCAGCTGTCTGAAGAGGCTTTAAACCGGGCTATGTTATATAGCAATGAAATGTCATGAAGTATTGAGTGATAGAAGAGGCCCAATTACTTCCTACCATTACCTAATTGAGATATGAACATTGCTCCAGTCATTTCCAAGTACCCGCAGTGTGAAGTGAGAATTGATCTGCAGTAGGGACCACCTGAACTACTTGTCACTGACTACTGGTGTCGCTCCCAATTCCATTTGTTACTTGTTGATCCATAGAGCATACTTGTTTCTTTTTACTGATGACGGAGGCATAAACCACAATCATACATAATTTCATGTACTAACAAGACTACAATAGTTGCTGATTGTTTGGTGCTGGAGTTGTCTCCAATGAAAATGCCTGAAAATGATGTTCGGCTTGTGTGTGGCTTCAATAACTAAGGAATACGGACAGGGTTTAGTAGTGTCATGGATGGCTACACAAAGCCCTTCAAGCACTGTAGCGCTAGCTTTCCTAAATGCAGTGAGTCGAGTTGCTCATAAGTAACATTTAATTGTATTATCACGCATTAGATTCCGATTATCAAGAATCATTGTATAAAAATATTGCTTTTGTCCTAAAACAAGACATGATGAGATCACCAGATAACGAGACTGATTGGACAGAGGACCCTCTATAAATTATAGAACTAATACAATGAAGGTCCAACTACTAACTACTAAACAGCTATTCTCGATCATCTATACAGCGATCACTAGTAAAACACTGTCGTTTTGCAATTGGCTCGTCGTCACATATTTCAAGGTCATCTTCAATGTCACTATCATATTTTTGTCCATCATTTCCGTCCTCTGATCCGTCTTTTGTTCGTTTATGTTTAGTGCGTCTGTTTTGGAACCAGACTTTCACCTATAAACAGAGAAGATACATTAGAGAAAAAGTGAGTCTCATTTGCTGAGTTGATGGGCCTACAACTTTGTAACAAATCTTTTTTTAATGGAGCACTGTTGGTACAGTCTTGATCCCCTTGAACCGATGAGTTTATCACTTTGTATAGACCGTACAGATTCTGCAGATCAGATGATGTCCGTCATGTTTGCTTTTTGTAATCAGAAGAGTGTTTCTGATGTTATAGTTGACCATTCTGTAGGATTCTGATTTCAAAAAACACTTTTACTGCATGATTCTTACCTGTGTTTCTGTGAGGCCGAGCCCAGAAGCGAGATCTTTCCTTTCTTGACCAACCACGTAATGATTCTTCTCAAATGATTGTTCCAGCTTCAATAGTTGGGAGGGCGAGAAAGCGGTTCTTATTCTCTTCGGTTTTCTGAATGGTTGCATCAACAATGGATGGCCTTCACCCCCTGTAAACAGACAAAAGATATAAATTTGGGTGTCAAACAGAGAAAAGCGCCACCAGGTGGCACCAGAGGGCCTGTAATAACTCAATGACGAATTTCTCTAATAGGCCTATAATATATATATGTAATATGACTAACTTCTAGAAAGGACACATTAAGCAGGGCTGTAATATAAAATACTGATTGCAACATTAAATCCTGTGTTCAAATACAGGTGAATTCATTAGCAGATAAAGTCAGGCATTCATAAGGATTAGGTGTAAAGCGTTGAAAGAAATCTTTTCATACAGGAATTTAATTTCAAGGAGAATTAAGTTATATTAGGCGATCGCAAACAATAAAAATACTTCAATATTCCCACCTGCAAGCAATTAATGATGGTTCAGCTTAATAAATACGCCAACTAATTGGACGTTTATAAATTGTGATATCAATTCTCAAGAGTCCAATGAAGCCAAGTCAGCTTGTCTCATTCATAAGAGCATTTCAGCTTTATTACCAAAGTGCGTTTTCTGTTGGCCATTTAAATATCTCAATTAAATGCAATTATGTGAATTTCATCAAAAATCAACTCGTCTTAAATTCTCTAATAGCTTGGGGGTGATTACGTTTGAACTCAATCACCATAATTAGTTGTAATAGTCTCGGGATAGTTGTAGGCAATTGGTATAATGATGTGCCAGGAGAATTTATCTTAATGGTGACATTTGTGAATTGATGGCTTTATAGGCCAAGGAAATCAGAGCATATCAATCTAGTGAATGTAAAACTCTTCTACTGAGCCAGTAACTAAACTAGAAAAATGCTGGTCTACTGATCACCGACCAGGATATTTGAATTGATTGTCATGACAGGAAAGATTTGCATATAAAAGTACTAGTGAGAGATGTATAGTGGGTTAGCTCAATGGCTAGAGTGCTCGGTTCAACATTGTAAGATCCTGGGTTCAAGGGATAGTTGTGCTGCGAGGTTGAGCTCCTCGTGTAATTCCTATAGCTCCTACTGCCAACATTAAATAGGGTACCGAAGTGCCCAAGTACATTTAAAAAATACTTCAAGGACTTACCCCCGAATCGCTGAGCTAGCAGGTGGTTTCTTCTTGCCATCATCCATGGATTGAGAAGAAGTGGATCCCGGTGAGCTGCTGAGCCGAGGAATAGAGAGTTAAACGAAGGATTGTGAGGAGGTAGGCATCCGATCTGTCCTGGCAACGACGAAGGTAAAGCTCCTGCAAGCGCTGGATGATTCATACCAAGACCCATAGACTCCGCCAAGTAGTGATTTTCATAAAGAGACTTCATATTGAGTAGATGAGCTCCGAGTGATGCCGCTGGATCTGGTGAAACGCTGGAAGATTTTCTCGGTGACGCCGAAGATTCCCTGTCATTTCTCATGATTGAATCAATGCTGAAAGATGCTGGTCGTTTGGCTGACACAGACATCATAACTTATTGCGTGTGATCTGCTGAGAGTTAACAAAAGATATAATCTTTCTATGGGAGCACAGCTTTTATATAGTGGTAGTCTCTGCTGGGCCCTTTATGACTAGTGACATACCTCATATTGGCAGCTGATTGGCTAATGCAAAGTTAGGTTCGAATTCTGATTGGTTTACTTCGTGAATGGTCGATCGAGTCTTGGATAGAGATCAACTTTGTGTTGACTTTTAATTACAGTACCGCAAAACTTCAATCAAATCGGCAAATTAGAGACTATTCGAAAGCTAAACAGTGTTTTTATCAACTTGTGAACAAATTAACAAAGAATAAATTGAAATCATACTTTTGTGGTGGGCAGACCTAATATATTCATGAAAATGCAGGGAGCAAAACTCACAATTTAAAAGAGTCTATTGCGAGATGACCACACCTCCCCACATACAGTAGGAGGTCCTACATAACACAGTCATTCAATCTGATTTATGAATAGATTAACAGGTCTTTAACTTGATTTTATATTTACTTAAACTAATTCTGGTAACCAACTCTCATCATTCCAATCTGTATGAAACCACATGGAGAATCTCATTTAAATTTCAAAGTATTGAGGTCATAAAATAAATGCTTGTATGGCAGCTGAGGGTTTCAGAATTTAGATAGATGCCTGGGTAAACGAGCAGGACACAAAACAGCAAGGGGTGTTATAGAGGGCAGAATGGGAGAACCGACTGGGAGGAAGGAGCAAAGTGACAATTCTGGGTAAAGTTAGGCGTTGAATGTCCTATGCATCATTCTAGGTGTTACCTGCAAGGGTGATGTAACAAACAAGGTTAGGAGAAAAGAGAAGACTGTTGAAAGAGATCATAGGGTGCAGTAGCAATGGTTAGCTCCTATCCGAAGACATGACAGGACGGTGAAGCTGGATACAAAGGACAAAATGGAAGGGAAGGGGCCAGGAGAATGGCGATTCTGAACAAAATCAGCCTCTGAAGAAAGTGCATGTATGAAATGAAGAGAGATGCCTGCCACCTGCTATAACACCACCACCACTAGGCACGGTTCAGATAGAGGCCATGCATTCGAGTGGGACACAACGTATTCACCCGTACCATCTGAGGATGGGTCTGTTAATGTGACTCTATAGTAAAATGTGACACTAATTCTCTATCAGTTTACAATAAACTCGTATCTAATTATTTCTGCGATAAGTCTAGGGATTTTTTCGTGTTTAGTAGAGCTTTAAATCACACTGAGCATGT
>Ga0224501_10001579_pt1 | contig 17627 bp, 15 predicted proteins | sample SF_Oct11_sed_USG_4_FD_169105 | JGI IMG/M metagenome (GOLD analysis project Ga0224501, IMG submission 169105) | Sediment microbial communities from San Francisco Bay, California, United States - SF_Oct11_sed_USGS_8_1 | ecosystem: Environmental > Aquatic > Marine > Sediment | place: USA... | reverse complement strand
GGTGATTGCGATCGACGGATGAGGGTGATGACCGCATCGAGGTTGTCCAGCGCGATCTTCAGGCCCTCGAGGATATGCGCCCGTTCTTCCGCTTTTCTCAATTCAAAGGCCGTTCGACGAACAACGACCTCCCGACGGTGGTCAAGGAAATACCCTAGGATTTGCTTCAGATTGAGCACTTCAGGCCGATTGTTCACCAATGCGAGCATGATGACGCCGAATGTCGATTCCAACTGGGTATTCTTGTAGAGATTGTTCAACACCACCAGCGGGATTTCATTGCGCTTCAATTCGATGATGACGCGGACACCTTCACGGTCCGACGATTCGTCTCGAAGATCCGAGATGCCTTTGATACGGTCGTCTTGAACCAATTCCGCGATTTTCTCGATCAGCTTGGCTTTGTTGACTTGGTAGGGGACTTCCGTGACGATCAACCGCTCACGATCCGTCGTAGGATCGGTTTCGATTACGACCTTGGCTCTGACTTTGATGAGACCTCGGCCGGTCTCGTAGGCCTCTTTGATTCCGCCGAAGCCGTAGATAAAGCCGGCCGTCGGAAAGTCCGGACCCGGGATTTTGGTCATCAGCTGCGCGATCGTGGAGTCAGGATTCTCCAGCAACAAGAGAAGTCCGTCGATGACCTCGCCGATATTGTGTGTGGGGATGTTGGTCGCATAGCCGACGGCGATCCCCCCGGCGCCGTTGACCAACAGGTTAGGTACTTTGGTGGGAAGGACAAGGGGCTCTTCGAGCGAGTCATCGTAGTTGGGACCGAAGTCGACCGTTTCTTTGTCGATGTCTTCCAGCATGTCTTCGGCAAGCTTCGTCATGCGCGCTTCCGTATACCGCATGGCTGCCGGGGAATCGCCGTCCATCGAACCATAGTTCCCTTGGCCGTCCACCAAGAGATAGCGCATGTTAAAGTCCTGCGCCATCCGGACAAGTGTATCGTAAATCGCCGAATCCCCGTGGGGATGGTAATTCCCCATGATTTCGCCGACGATCTTGGCGGATTTCCTGTACGCCCGATTGGACGCCAACCCCATCTCATTCATCCCGAACAGAATACGCCGATGGACCGGCTTGAGACCGTCTCGGACGTCCGGAAGGGCTCGTCCGACGATCACGCTCATCGCGTAATCCAAGTAGGACGACTTCATCTCGTCTTCGATAGCGATATATTCTAAGCGTTCATCAGGAGGCATGTTTCCTCGTTAATCGTTCTTCGTGGAGCTCCGTGACTTCCCGGCCGTAGCTACCTGCGAAGGCGGGTGAAACGTGACACACAAGAGACGGTTTCGAATCTTCCTGCGATATACGATCGCCGAATCACGCTAGACGTCAAGATTCCTGACCTCAAGCGCGTGTGTCTGAATGAAGTTGCGCCGAGGCTCAACCTCATCGCCCATCAAAATGGTAAAAATCTCATCGACGCCCGTCACATCTTCCAGTTGGACTTTCAACAATGTGCGTTTCTCCGGATCCATGGTCGTTTCCCACAACTGAGCCGGATTCATTTCACCAAGACCTTTATACCGTTGAATGCTGAGTCCTTGTTTCCCCAGATCAAGAATCGCCCTCACCACATCGGCCGTAGATAGCAGCTGAAGATCTTCACCCTTAGCCTTAAGCTTGTACGGAGGATGTCCGAGCCCGATCGCCGAAGGTCCCAGCTTCTGAAGTTCTCGAAAATCTGCGGAACCCACCAGTTCATGCGTGATATCCACTTGGTGGAGGACACCGTTCGCCTGAAGCCGGCAGGAAACCCTGTTCGACTGATGCTCTTCATCAGGAAGAATCTCGACGACCGGATCCAACTTCGGCCACAACCGTGTGAGCGTGCTCGTGACCTGCTCCACTGCCCCGGTCAGAACCTGCCGATCCTTGAGCATCTCGCGGTCAAGCCCGGGCACATCCAAAAAGGCACGCAGTATTGCGGCTTCCTGCGGTTTCTTACTGAGTCTGGTCAGTAGTGTTTCAAAGGCGATCATCTTCTTCAGCAGAGGCAGGAGGCGGCGACCGGTGACATATTCCTGCGCACCTTCCGTATACAACTCCACATCCTCGACGGCCAGGTCGGCCAAATGGTCATTGAGCGCTCCTTCGTCCTTAAGATACCGCTCGGCCTTGCCCTTCTTCACTTTAAACAAAGGCGGCTGGGCAATATACATGTAACCGCGTTCGATCAGTTCCGGCATTTGTCTGAAAAAGAACGTGAGCAACAAGGTACGGATGTGACTTCCGTCCACATCGGCGTCGGTCATCAGGATGATTTTATGGTAGCGCGCTTTTGCGATATCGAATGTGTCTTTGTCGGCTTTATCGGTCTTGTCGCCTTCTTCCCGTTTGCGCCCGATGCCGGTCCCCAAGGCCATGATGAGCGTGCGTATTTCGTCGCTCGTCAGCATTTTATCGAACCGCGCTTTTTCTACGTTGAGAATCTTGCCCTTCAACGGGAGAATCGCCTGAAATTTGCGGTCCCGTCCCTGCTTTGCCGATCCGCCGGCCGAATCTCCTTCCACGATATACAGTTCGCTAAGGGCAGGGTCTTTCTCCGAACAATCGGCCAGTTTTCCGGGCAGTGATCCGCCGTCGAGCGCGCTCTTGCGCCGGATGAGATCTTTCGCTTTACGGGCCGCTTCTCGCGCACGTGCGGCATCGATGGCTTTCCCGATGATTTTCTTCGCAACCGCGGGATGTTCCTCAAAATAGGCACCGAGCTTCTCGTTGACCGCGGTCTCGACCACGCCCTTGACGTCGCTGTTGCCAAGCTTCGCTTTCGTTTGTCCCTCGAACTGAGGATTCCGGACCTTGACGCTCACGACGGCGGTAAGTCCTTCACGGACGTCGTCGCCCGTCAGTGAATCCGTTTCTTTCTTCAAGAGATCGTTGGCATTGGCGTAGGTATTGATGGTCCTGGTGAGGGCAGCCTTGAACCCGACGAGATGCGTACCTCCCTCTTTCGTATTGATATTATTCGCAAACGAGAAAAGATTTTCGGCATATCCGTCGTTATACTGGAGCGCGACCTCCAGAATCATGTCCGTCTTCTCGGCAGTGATATAAATCGGTTTATGCAGTGGTGTCTTCGCTTCGCTTAAATGATCGACGAAGGAAACAATGCCGCCCTTGTAGAAGAAGCATTGTTCCTTGAACGGCTCTTTTCTCTCGTCCTTCAGGATAATGGAGAGCCCTTTATTCAAAAAGGCGAGTTCGCGCAGCCGCTGAGCCAACACATCGAAGCTGAATTCCAAGGTCTCAAAAATCTGGCCGTCCGGTTTGAATCGTACCTTCGTCCCGCGGCGCTTCGTGACACCCGTATTCTTGAGTGATGCGTCCGGCTTTCCGCGCTCATACCGTTGTTCGAATACCTGTCCGTTTTGCCAGATCTCGAGCTCGAGCCATTCCGACAAGGCGTTCACCACTGAAATACCGACTCCATGGAGGCCCCCTGATACGGTGTAGGCTCCTTGCTCGAACTTCCCTCCGGCGTGTAACACGGTCAATGCCACTTCGGCCGCAGATTTGTGTTGCGTGGGATGCATGCCGGTCGGGATACCACGGCCGTTATCAACGACGGTGATACTTCCATCGATGTGAATCGTGACGTCGATCGACTCACCGAATCCGGCCATATGTTCATCGACGCTGTTGTCCACGACTTCATACACAAGGTGGTGGAGCCCGTCGACGCCGGTGCTTCCGATATACATCGCCGGGCGTTTTCGGACCGCATCAAGGCCTTCCAGCACCTTGATTTGATCCGCGCTGTAGCTATCGTTCATGGAATTGGCAGACGTGTCGTTGGGGGCCATCCTGCTCCTACGATTCGGTGATAAGTGACAGGTGAGGGGTGATCGGGAACGACTGGCGCATGAGACCGGACTCTTCTTTCGCCACCGATCACCCCTCACATATTAAATCTTGATCGGCATAACGACACATTTGAATCCAGGGCTCTCCGACTCCTGGACCAAACAGGGACTCAGCGGTGTATCCATTTGCAACGACACCTTCTCTCCATCCATCACGCTGAAGACGTCTAAGAGGTATCGCGCGTTGAATCCGGAGCTGAGTGTCTCTCCTTCATAGGAAGCGGGAATTTCCTCGATGGCTTCTCCGTAGTCCGGACTACTGGAAAAGAGCGTCATTTTGCCGGGTACAAACGAGACTTTGACCGCACTGGCCTTCTCTTTGGACAAGACCGACACACGTCGCAAGGCGCTTTCAAGCTCCTGCCGGTTCACACTGATCCGTTTGCCGCCTTCTTTGGGAATCACTTGCTGGTAATTCGGGTAGTTCCCTTCCATCAGACGCGATGTCAGAAGAAGCCCGCTTTTTCGAAAGATCATCAAGTTTTTAGCAAATCCGATGAGCGGCTCGTTATCTCCCCGTTCTTCCAATAAACGCCGCATTTCTTGCGCGGCTTTTTTGGGGATGATCGCCTTGATTTCCTGTGGCCCCCCCTTCAGTTCTGCTTTCCCGACTTCCTGCTCCGCGACGGCCAACCGGTGGCCGTCCGTGCCGACCAAGCGAAGCGCCGTCTTCTTGTCCGTGTTGACAAGCGTGACCAGAAGACCGTTCAGGATATACCGAGCGTCGTTATCACCCGCGGCAAACAGCGTCTTTCTGATGAGTTCCAACAAACCGTCTCCCGACAGTGGTGTCAGTCCTTCACGTTCGATAGCCGGCAATGCAGGATAGTCCGCACTCGGAAGACCCACGATTTTAAACTGGCTTTTTCCGGCTCGAATCGTCGTCCAGTTATTGTCGCCTGCCGACAACTCTATCTCACCGGGCGGAAGTTCCTTGATGATCTCAAACAGTTTGCGGGCGGAAATGGTCACGCCTCCCGTCTCAACAACCGTCGCTTTATAGAGACCTCGCATCCCGATTTCGAGGTCCGTTGCGACGATTTCGGCTCCGTCCGGTTTCGCCTCCAAAAGAATATTGGACAGAATAGGCATGGTGTTCCGCTTCTCGACCACGCCTTGCACACGTTGAAGTCCCGTCAGCAACTCGTCCCGTGTAATTCGTACCTTCATTGTGTGATCTCCTCAAAGGCCCTTAGCATCTGAGAATTTGTTCTTTCAGGGCTTCTATCGTTGTATCTAATGCCGCATCGCTCTCTTTTGCTTTTGCGACCTGCCTGCAGGCATGAATGATCGTGGTGTGATCTTTACCGCCGAACTGTCGACCGATTTCAGGATACGATGCATCCGTGAGTTCACGACATAAATACATCGCTATTTGCCGTGGATGTACCAAGGTTTTACTTCGCCGACGTGACTTGAGCTCCGATAATTTCACATGGAACTGTGTGCATACGGCTTCTTGAATATCGTCGATGGCGACGATCTTTTTCTTGTCTCCTATCAAATCGCGAAGGACGGTCTTTGCCATCTCCAGCGTGATGGCCTGGCCGGTCAATGATGCATAGGCTCCCAATCGCACCAAACTCCCCTCAAGTTCGCGGATATTACTCTTCATGGTATTGGCGAGAAATTGAATCACGTCTTCCGGAAGCGCAACGCCCTCATCTTCTGATTTCTTTCGCAAAATCGCGATCCGCGTTTCGACATCGGGGGGCTGTAAATCCGCAATCAATCCCCATTCGAATCGTGATCGAAGACGTTCTTCCATACCAGGCATGTCTTTGGGAAATCTGTCGCTGGAGAGAACGATTTGTTTATGCCCTTCATACAAAGAATTAAACGTATGGAAAAACTCCTCCTGGGTCCGCTCTTTCCCGATAAGGAATTGAATATCATCGATCATGAGCATGTCGATGTGTCGATACCGCTTTCTTAAGTCCATCATTTTGTCATAGCGGATCGAATTAATAACCTCGTTGGTAAATTGCTCTGTGGTTAAATAGGCAATGCGAAGATCTGTTTTCTCCGCCACATAATTTCCAATGGCATTCAGAAGGTGTGTTTTTCCCAAGCCTACCCCGCCGTAGATAAAGAGAGGATTGTAGGCCTTACCTGGTTGCTCCGCCACAGCCATGCATGCGGCATGTGCAAACTGATTACCTGCTCCAACCACGAAATTCCTGAATATGTATTTCGGATTCAGCTGTATACCACGACGTGTCTTCGGCGGCTCCGCAGCTCGGGCAGTTACCGTACCTGGATGAGGATCCTGCTGACTCAGCGTCGAAGGACTGTTCACGACTACAAACATCACGGACACATCTCCCCCACCCCTCGCCGTAGAAACTGCCTCCGTCAATAACGGTGAATAATGCTTTTGAAGCCATTCGCCAAAAAATTTATTCGGTACGCCGATGTGAGCAGTCGAGTTTTCAATACGATCGAGCTTTGTCGGGATAAACCACGTGTCATATACCTGCCGAGGAACTCTTCCCTCAATATATTGCAGTGCTTCTTTCCAGACCGTATCAACACTCATATTCCAGAAGAACCTTTATACACAGGATTATGCACATCTGTGGATAACTTGTCATTAGGGGGTGATTTTCCCCGTTTCCCCGTCTGCTGATTATCATGTCTCTTCTAGTCTTGTCGAGTTTGGGGTTTCCTCTGTCCACCTATCCACAACACCCCCATGTTACACTCTCAGTTCACCCAGAACTTATCCACAACCTTATACCCGCCTAATAAAGGATATTTTTTCGTTGTTCATCAATATGATCTGCCTATTCCCCACAATTCACAGTGCTACGACTCTTTCTACTCCTACGACGATCTTTCTTTCTAAAACACAATAAGAAGAATTAGAGAACAATGATATGTCTTGCCGTAAGGACCAGTTCCAACAATTTTGAATAGGACAACGCATCATGACATTCAGCTGAGTCGGATTGCGTTAACCCACGTGGTGATGACATCACTACGACAGCACCATCGGGTGATCCACAATCATTTGCAGTGAATAATGCAGGAGAAAGATCCGTTGCGTTTCGACGAAGGATGTATAAATCTGTCGATTTCATAGAGAGATCACGCTTGAGCCTAAAATACGATCGTTCGGTCCACAGAGTGAAGGATAGAACGGATTTCAGTATCATTCTTATAGGTTACTGAAAAATCAGTAGAAATATATGATGTATCTGCTTCTATCTGTAGTACGAACGGCAGCTCAAGATGTCGGACGGAAGGGAGATATTTCTCCAATATGTCACCGTCAACGATATCGTCCACATCATCATGTAAAAGCCGATTCGCCTCACCAAGAAGAACCACAGTCGTCACGTGAGTACCTGCAACAAGACCGAGTGCGATACGAAGCGCCTCAACCGGTCGATGAGTCGTTCGTGGATCTTCTTGAATGACAACAGCTATTGTTTTTGACATGCGTAACGTACCGTTATGTAAAGGATAAAAACGGATCACACGCGTCAATAATATTTGAAAGAACGACGAGACCAGAAAGTGAAACAGAGGAATCAAGATCTGCTGTCGGGACATGGTGCTGCTGACAACCATACGCGCAGGCAAAAGTCTTAACCCCAGACCTGGCCAATTGCTGATAGAGGGGAGAGTGCAAGTTTTTGACACCTTCGTCGATCAGGTAGAGATACACATCATGTCCGCCGGTGAGCGCGGCTTGAGCAAGCCCATGGACTATCGTCGCGCTTTCATGAGAAGGAGGGAGAGCAAGGAGTATTCCCACCTTATTGGTAATAGATGAATTCACAAAGTTTCTTAAGAAAATTTAATAGATTAGATACTTGCCTGTGGATGGCAAGGTAAGGAGTTTAGGGATAAAAGTCAACGGGGAATGGGTCGGTCAGGAGGCTTGGAGAAGGGAGGAAATCCTTGGTATGAGATGGGTCAAATCTATATCGTGTTGATCTTTTGTATTCATATCGCGGAGGAGGCCGATTCCTTTTTCAACCTCATCGTCACCAAGAATGAGAGTAAATCTCGCCTTCAATCGATCCGCCTGACGTAAATGGGACTTTAAGGAACTTGATCGATAGTCGGATGCCGCTGAAATACCGGCGACTCGTAGTTGGTCTAGAACTGAAAACCCTGAGGTAGAACCGCAAGGACCGAATCCTGCTACATAAACAGTGAGAGACTGAATCGTCGATGTCATGGCTTGTTGGTCAAGCATGAGTGCCATTCTTTCCAGTCCGACGGCAAAACCGACGGCAGGTGTCGAAGGGCCCCCAAGCATGTGAACAAGGCCGTCATAACGACCCCCTGCGCCGACGGCATTTTGTGCGCCGAGATGTGTTGAGGTCACTTCGAACGTCGTAAGACAGTAATAATCAAGGCCTCGGACAAGCCGGTGATTGACGTGATAGGGGATACCTATTGCATCAAGACCGGTTAAGACCGCGGTGAAGTAGCTACGAGCGTCTTCGGAGAGCGAGTCCGCAAGACGAGGAGCAGCTTCTGTGGCGGACCGGCATGTGGCAACTTTACAGTCCAAAACACGAAGAGGATTTGTTTCAAGCCGGCGTCGGCAGTTCCCACAGAGCTCTTCATGGATCTGACGAAGATACGTGACAAGAAGAGGGCGATAGATCTCCCGATCAGGGCCCGACCCGAGATTGTTGACTTCCAATGTGAGAGCCGGGAGCTTCAAGTCTGAGAGCATTCTCCACAATAAAGCCATAACTTCAACGTCGGCACGCGGGTCCGCAGTACCGAAAAACTCAACTCCAAATTGGTTGAATTGGCGAAGCCGACCGGCTTGTGGTCGTTCATGACGAAACATAGGCCCTGAATAAAAATACTTTTGAGGGACGGGATCGGCTGCACGGTTATGTTCGATGTAGGCCCGAACCGTTCCGGCAGTCCCTTCAGGACGTAGAGTCAGTGATGTTCCGTCCCGATCTTGGAAGGTATACATTTCTTTTTCAACGATATCGGTCGATGCTCCGATACTGCGCGCAAAGAGAGTCGTCACCTCAAAAATGGGGACGCGAATTTCATGAAATCCATACAGGGTGGCCCATCGCCGTGCGGTTTCTTCGATGAATCGCCAACGAGAGGTTTCTTCCGGGAGAATATCTTTGACCCCTCTGATCCCCTTGATGATATCCATGGCGAACGGTCCCCTCATCGATAGCCGGCACACACCATCGCGGCGGACTATAGCGGAACGGCGCGTTCTCCGGCAAGTCAACGAATATATTCACAGGCAGACACAATCTTGGATAAGAGCGTATCTGTCGAGAGAGTCGTTCTTGCGCCTGTGGGTCGGTGGCGATATAGTGCCCCTGTTATACGTCCAGCTCTAGAGATAGGTGTTATATGAATCAAGATCAGTCGGGCCGCCGTGTGGTGGCGATCGGGCCCATGCCACCGGAGAAGTCAGCCTACGCGCTGGCTCGCTATAGCCGATCGCCTGATTCGATCGAACGGAGTATCGCTTGGGTGCATGGGCACTCGTCAGAGAAGTTTTGGGAGCAGTTTTATTTTGATTACGGCCATGCGTCTATTGCCGACCTCGGACATGTCATTATCTGTTTCGAAGAGATATCGGAACTGGCCGCGATCCGATTGGAAGATGAGCCGCTATGGGACGGGCAAGCCAAATCAAGCCGCTATCAAAACTTCGCATCGAGCCGATGGTTTATACCAGGGCACATCCGTGGCAGTGAAACGGAAGCGGTTTATGAAGGCATTCTCCGCAGTCTATCGGAAGTTTATCGACTTCTGCATGATCCGTTGATCTCCTATCTTTCCGAACAGGAACCACGGCCGGAATCGATGAAGCCTGCTGATTACCAGCGGACGATCGCCGCTCGCGCGTTCGATGCGACTCGCTATCTCCTCCCGCTTGCGGCCAAAACGAATGTGGGCCAGGTGGTGAGCATCCGCACGTTGGAAAAACAGATTACACGTCTCTTATCTTCAAGATTGACGGAGTTACGCGCTATCGGCGAGGAGTTAAAGGACGCATGCGGGCGTCCTCCTGTCAATATCTGGAATGAACTCTGCGGCCAGACCGGTGTAACGGCCGATCCGTTGGCTCCTACATTGGCTCGTCATGCAAGGGAGAATGTTTATCAAGAGTCGGTCTATTCGGATATGGCGCGCTATGCGAAAGAAGCGTTGCGCGGAACAGGGCTCGACCAACCGGAAAATTGGGATGCGGTAGAATCCGTCGAATTGATCGAGGCGCATGACCCTCTGGACGAAATCGTCGCGACGTTGCTGTACCGTGTCACACATGCTCCGTATCGAAACATTTTGGCGGTGGTTCGGGAGTGGTCCGAAAAGCAAAAGCAAGACACCCTCGACGTGGCGACAAAGCAGCGAGGACCGTATGATGAACTGGTCAAAGAATTTCGAAGCGGCTATGCCTTTGTTTTCGATGTGCTGATGGACATCGGTGCTTGGCGCGATCTCCATCGTCATCGGCGATGCCAACAGGTTCAGCAGAATTTCACGACCCTTCACGGGTACGAGGTTCCGACGCCCCTTGTCGCAGCAGGGTTGGACCGCGAGTACCGCCAGGCTATGGATGCGGTGCGTCACGACATTGAGTTGCTCAAGAAGCGGGACCAGGAGGCGTCGCTCTATGCGATCCCATTTGGTTTTAAAGTTCGGTGCCTGTTCAAGATGGATTTTGCCGAGGCAGAGTATATCGCCAAGCTTCGTTCCGGAGTGAAGGGCCATTGGTCCTATCGGACGGTTGCGTGGAAGATGAAACAGAAGATGGCCCAACGATATCCTGTGCTTGGTATGCATATGCAGGCGACATCGCCCGATATCGAAGACACCTTACATCGATAATGTCTTCAGGCTGAATATGAGTACCCATCAACCACAATGTGATGCCGCGATCTTAACGGGGTCTTGGGAGGCACTGTTTGCCGAGGCCCAGACCTGGAGCAAGGAGGAGGAAGCGGCTGAATGCAGGGACCCGCGCCCGTATTTCGCCGAGAACGTCGTCCATTTGTTACAAGGACGGTTTGCCGAAGCCTGGAGAACCCATGTGCGGTGCCTCGAAGCCGAAAGTGATATCGAGACGGTCGGAGCATGGGTGGAATCCCTGGTGGACGGGCAATCGGAGAATAGTCATGTGCATCTCATACGAGGCCTGTTTCTGGCACAATCTGGTCAATCGGAAGAGTCGATGGCCTCCTACAAAGAAGCAGCCAGATTAGATCCGCAGTCTGCCTATCCCCACTACTTTCTTGCACAAATTCATCAGCGGGCGAATCATCTCGAAATGGCGATTAAGGAGTACAAAGAAGCCGTGAGGTTAAATGCGGCCTACGTACCCGCTCGGACTAATCTTGGGGTGGCTTATCAGGAGCAGGGTCGACTGGAGATGGCGATCAAGGAATATCGCGAGGTCATCAAGCTGCAGCCGAACGATCCCTTAGCCCACGCGAATCTCGGTTGCGCCTTGGCCGAGCAGGGAAAGATGGAGCCGGCATTCCGATCGTACAAGGAAGCGATCAAGTTGAATCCCAACGATGCGGAAGTGCACTTTGCGTTGGGTGGGTTGTATGAAACCAGAGGCCGTCTCGATCTGGCACAGAAAAGCTATCGAGATGCGCTCACCGCCGATTCCTCGTTCGGCGCCGCGCATTCCGCCTTGGGTTGGTTGGCGTTGCAAAAAAACCGGTTGCAGGAAGCCCAGGAATCGTTCAGCCGGGCTCTCACGAGCAATGCGGAGGATGCCGGAGCCTATCATGGCATTGCGGAGATCTATGCCCTGCGGGGCAAGCGGCAAAGCGCCATGGAGAATTACACGAAGGCGCTGAAGTATTACCGTGACCCGGAAAAGAGAAACCAGCTGATGAACCAGCTGTTTCAGGAAGGACAGGTAGGGGATTGAGCGGTCCAGAGGACATGCTTCCGTCGCATAGTGTGAGGATCCTCTCGTTCAACGCGTATTTGTGTAGATGAAGAAGAGGCTGAACGAGCGATCAGAGTTCCCTGATCGCCCCTTGCAGCACGGTAATCTGCGTGATGGAATCACCGGAATTCGTGAGTTCGTCTTTGATCTGGTCTTTCAGGTAAGAGGTATACCCGACACGGTCGACAAGAAGATCCAGAAAACGCTCCGGTGGTATCAGACTCTGAACCTTAAGTTCCTCTACCGTTTCGTCACTGACCGGCACATATGTACTGCCGATATGAAACACCACATTGTAGTACCGTCCGTTGCCGATACGCTCAAACCGTAAACCTTTCACCACTTCCTCCTGTGGACTCCTACGGCGTCATGATTCCCCGTCGTCAACTCCTTTGGAGGACGGGAATTCGTAGGCCATGTTACGTCGGCGGCGAGTAGCGCCGCATAAATCGTGTTTATTTTAGACGGGTTCTAGTCGCGAAGACAAGTGCGTGCCGCGGGCCTAGTTGATCAATAGGATGGGAAGCGGTTCTCATAGTGGACAGCCGCGCTGACGCGCCATTATTATAACGGCTCCCATTTTTCACCCATCTTCGTAGGAAGCCACGACTGCTCGGCCTTCGCAGCCGAACTGCTTCCAGCCTTCGTAGCCTGTGGGCTACTTCGGCGGAGTAGGCTCGGCAAAGTAGTCGTAAGCCGAGGGGCTCCACGCGGAATACAGAACAAGGTTCATTTGGTGATAACAGCAAGATCGTTGATCGAACGGTGCATCGCCCGTCTTCAATCGGAGCGGCAGCATGTCATTGATACCGGGAGAGAAACCCCTGTCGTTGCTTCACAGGGGAGGTTTGTTCGAACCGTAGGGGATCTCCATCTGTACGAATTCACCCTGCCTGATGGGGAATTCTTCACGGTCGACCTTCCGATTTCCATTGTCCCGTCCGATGAAACAGAACCGACAGAGGGGATAGTCCTTCGGCAGGTGGACCAGACAGTCCTGGTGCAGGTGATGGATACGCTTGGAGACCCCGTCCCGTCTGTGACTCTGATCCCGGATTTGGCAGGGAGCCTGAGCCTGTCTGTCGCACGATTGGAAGACATGATCGCGAAGGTTGATACCTACAATCTTGGGCCAGCCGAACGATTAGCGTCTCTTTTTCAGGCAGACGAACAGGGAGAACGACGTATTCCCCAGGCTTCGTCGGTCTTGCATATGGTGTGGTTGGATGATCGGTTGCTCCGTCGCCAAAAAGTGGCCGGTCTGGTGATGGACCTGATCCGTGCGAACAAACGGATTCTGTTGCTCAGCCCTGATCATAAGGAATCAGACGAAGTGGTCGGCATTATTGCACGCGCCATGAAAGCCGGAGGACTCAATTCAAAAACGTGGGTCTGCCGGTATGAGATGCCGATGGTGTCGGAAGGCAGCGGCATCGGTCTCCACGAGCTTGGGTTTGAAGCGCAAATGCATCGGTTTTACGCGCAGTCGAAGGCTGAAAAAGCCTCTCTCCGACGCAAATACGAACGGTTCCGAGAAATCGCTCCGATCATGACCTACAAGGGGCATAAACAGAAAGACTTGGATGAAGTGCGACTCCTTGAATGGCGGCTTGTCACTCGTCTGAGAGATCTCCAAGTAAAACTGGCCGAAGTGGAGAAGACGTTCACCGACTATGAGACCCTCCCGCTCTTGCAGCGTTTGACGATGCAGGCTGTCGGAAAGAACGTGGAGTCTCTGAAACAGTACCGCATACTCTATCAACAACAGATCAAGGGATTGGACAAGGAGATCGATCTGGCCAAGGCACGTATTCGGGAATTGGTTCCTGAAGCCGCCATCTCAGGGGAATTGCGTCAGGAGTATGAGGATCTCAAAGAGGCCGTCACCAAGTTGGGCGGAACAAAGAAGATCCGTGAATTGTTGGCGGCCGAAGCCGATCCGAACCGACAGGCATTTATCCAAAATCGCCGTCTTGTGGCGACAACCCCCCTACGGGTGGCGAGCGATCCACTCTTCAGCCGTGTGCGGTTCGATGTCTTGATTGTCGATGAAGCACCGCATATTGCTGTTGCCCCCTTGATGGCTGCGGCAGGACTTGTTCGCGAACGTATCATCCTCAGCGGGGACCCCAAAGAGATCGACACGACCGGCCAGTGGACCCTCTCAGAACCACACGTTTCTGCCCCTGAGCCGGCACCGTAGGTGATTGCTTGACGTGGGCCTAAAGAATTCAGGATAATCCGGCTCCTCAGGTGTTCAGCAGCCTATATGCCGAAGTGGCGGAACTGGCAGACGCACTAGATTCAGGTTCTAGCGCCCTCACGGGTGTCCGGGTTCAAATCCCGGCTTCGGCACCACCCCTCTTCACCGCTCCTACCAAGGGGTTTCAGCGTTTCAGGCCCCTCATGTACAACAACCGATAACACCCCTTGGGGCGTTGTTTTCGGCTGAATTGTCAAGTGAAGGGTCCAACTGTGGAACCACTGCAACTTTCAATAAGGGCGTTCCCGGGACTTCTCAGGGTTTCGTGGACACATCGTTAAGCAACTTTTGATACTGCTTCAATGCTTCCGAACTGACACCACTGAGGATGAACGTATATTTCAGTCGTACATGCTGCGATTGCCATCGATTCCCCATGGGGCGTTTTCCCTGTTTTTACGAACCATCCTAAGGTGTCCGTAAAACTCCGGGAAGTCTAAAAGGTCGTTTGAGTTTTGCACGTTTTTGCACGTTAATAGTCTGCTTGCCCCCCTTTAGAGGCGACTGCCCCCCTCCCCCTGGGAATGCCTATTGTCCCCAGACTGCTAAACTCTAAGGTGACGACTGTGTTGGTTTCTAGTCGTGAGCCCGACTATCTGGATGAGGAAGTACATCTTGGGACTGAGTCATTCGTCAGACTCGCGGCGTGACGGTCGCTGTACGGAGCCAACGCGAGGGTCTGGCCGGTGTATGGAATGGCAATGACGCGGACGGCTAGCATGATACGCAGTAACTGTGATCGTAGGGGGAAGGACGATGGGGAAAACCGTCGAGTACAAGGGATACAGGATTGAATCTGTTCCATATCCCGAAACGAACAAGGGGAAATGGCGGATTCACATCTTCATTTCCGTTCTGCAACCAAGCGACATTCAGACTCGTGAATTTTCAACCCATGTGTTTTACGAGACAGAGGCAGAGGCTGATGTTCATGGGATTACCTTTGGGCAGCGGATCATCGACGGAAGGGTCGTGGGTCAGACTGTCTGGGATATGAAGTCCGAGGACCGTCGGGTTATACCACGATTCAAAGTCCAATTCCGTACGGCATTTTGTGTACCACCGACGCTCGACAGAACGGGTAGTATCCTTGACCTCTCAGCAGGTGGGTGTCGAGTGGAAAGTTCGGTCTCGCTGATGCCAGGCGTCTCGGTGGAACTCCGCATTTTCGTGCCGGGCTTGGAATGGCCGTTGATGATTGAAGTTGCGACCGTGCAATGGATAAGCGGCCAGACGTTTGGACTGGCATTCTTTCAGATCAGTGAATCCGAGCGGCAACGTTTGGAGCAGGTCATCAGGTCCCTAGTGAACGCTCCTGCCTGAATTCCTCTGCAAACTCACTCGGCAACAGAGTACATGACCGCTGCGAAGCGGCGTTCCGCAGTTCTGGTACTGGGTAACGTGAACGGCGTGATTTCAGTACGAAGCGCCATGGAAATATGGCAAGGCGTCAGAGTCCTTAAGGTGCAGGGGCAGGTTGTCTCGATGCCTCCTCCATCCTCTGCACAGGCGACTGTCAAGTGACCGCCCTGTCCTGTTGATTCACGCTGTAGTCTGCCGTACCCTGAACACCAGCAAACACAAGGGCTTATGAAACGGTGCGCTACAGGGGGATACGGTGGACCACGCGTTGCGCTCCCATCAGGTTTTTGCGCCCACACGGGTGTCCGGGTTGAAATCCCGGCTTCGGCACCAAACCAAGCTCGCTCGTACCGTGGCCTCTTTATGGAGTTATCGTAACTATTGGTCACGGATAAACACCTTGAGGGCTTCTCGTTTCTCTTAGTCCTGCCGACGGAAAAGGATATTCACCATTTCTTACGTATTCGCGGTTGTCTGTATATTTGATCGAAAGTGGTCAAATGTGGCGACAGCGCCTAGGGGTAGAGTTGAGGCCCACCACCAAAAGAGGAAACGGGAAGACCCTTCAGCGCTACAAAGATGCCCCCAGATCCTCGCTGTCTCTTTCACCCGCCTTCGCAGGAAGCCGTGGGGCTCCATCTGTCATAACTGTGAACACTCCGTCTGAACTCTCTTCGGGTTGATGTGCTAAGGGAATGAGTCGTAATCCACTCTATGAAGGAGCCGGCTATCATGGTCGTACCCGGGATTTACCGTCACCATAAAGGTCAGCACTATGAAGTATTGGGAGTCGCTACACATTCAGAAACGGAAGAGGAATATGTCGTGTACCGGGCGTTATACGGAGATCGAGGTCTTTGGATTAGACCCGTTGCCATGTTTACCGAGAATGTGGAAAAGGATGGCGTATCCGTTCCGCGTTTTTCACGCATAGACGAGAACGTCGCGAAAGACGAGAGTGTCAGCACGAGTCCGTAACCCGGAGCCCTATCCTGCGGTCTCACAGGCCTATAAAAACCACGTGTGACGAACCTGACCCCTCCCGTACGATCTTACTCTTTGGCGATCAGGACCTGCATCGCCTTGCGAGCGAGCTCGGCTTCTGGCCCGTTCGGATACTGGTCGAGAACCCGGTCGAACATGAGGCGCGCTCTGTGAGAATCGCCGAGCATGGAGTAGGTCTGGCCGATCTTAAACGCCGATGCAGCCAGTTTGGGACTCGCAGGGTTATATGTGCGGACATTGTAGAAGGAAGCAAGGGCTTCATTGTAGCGGCCTAAGCGGTACTGACAATCTCCAATCCAGTATTGCGCGTTTGCGGCTAAAGGAGATTGGCGATGCAACGCAATAAACAACCTGAAACCTGCCAATGCCGCTTCGTAATCTCCATGTTTATATTCTTCCATCACGCGATCATACAGTTGCCCTGACGCGTCGGGGAGTGTTGGAGAGGCAGCCAGCGAGGTGGCCGGGAACCACAGCATGGATAGGACGAGAAATCTCCAAACCAGTCTCACGATCATATGGACTCTCCTGTCGTATCGTGTTGTGACAGTTGTCTTTTGACTCGTGCAATCAACCTCTTGTGATGGAATGCAATCGCAATACCACGAATGGCGATGAGGCGAAATCATATGAATACATGCACCTTTCCGCTTCTGACCCATCGTTGCTCAGAGAGATGACGTGGTGAAAAGGACACGCGTCATGGGAAAAAACCACAGTACACTGTCGGGGAGGTATAACGAAGGTCGTGGAAGTGACAGTCTGTCGGTCCTGCGGCCTCGCAGACACGGTCACAACAATGTCTCCCGTCCTTCCACCAATGCCCGGCGACATCATGAAGGATTTACGACAGGTCTAGCCGACGTCGTAGAGTACGGAACCGTCTCCATAAGGTTTCAATTCATGGAACGGCACATGCTTGTTCTCGTCTACTTACGACTCGGATGGGATACTGTGTACACAAGTGCTGAGTAGACGACTACCCAGAGGACACTCGTTGCCAACACGCCAATGATCAATGCCACCATAGTCCGTACCTCCTCCAGTTGTGATGGTGTCACTCTACTCCTGCTCCATGAAGGCTCTGTGAGGAGAGGATGAATAATTCTTCATGGTCCACCCGTCTGCGCGGGCAGCCGTGGCTTTCTGTAAATACTGATAACATGTTGAAACATAAGTGATTATATGAGCTTGTCGG
>Ga0224501_10001578_pt1 | contig 17640 bp, 9 predicted proteins | sample SF_Oct11_sed_USG_4_FD_169105 | JGI IMG/M metagenome (GOLD analysis project Ga0224501, IMG submission 169105) | Sediment microbial communities from San Francisco Bay, California, United States - SF_Oct11_sed_USGS_8_1 | ecosystem: Environmental > Aquatic > Marine > Sediment | place: USA... | reverse complement strand
AATTTATCATTTTATCACTGTCAAGATGAAAGTGAAAAATGTTCTTTTGTCCCCGTATCATACAGCAATATACTCTCAGCACTCTAGGCTCAGCGGCTATCATTCTATGTATGTCTACTGCTTGTTGGGTTTCGCTATAATCTTGGCACACTGTAATGTTCCATTACAGTGTTCATTCATGCGGTGTGTTTGCAGATGTTCGCTGACGGGATCGGGTGTTGGTGCCGAGACATTTGGGGTGAAGTTCGTGGACACATCTGACCTACACATGAGTGAGGTGGAGATTGAAAGGTAAGTACAATCCCCCGGTGGGTACTTATCTTGTCAAGCAATCAGCTGTGAGTGATCCATGACTCAGGTGTCTATTTGCATATACATTTGTGTGTATGAATACTTTATGCCTGTTGCAGTTTCACTCTGTGGTTTTTTTTAATTGCAGATACTTTGCCGCATTTCCGGCTCTTGGCTGCCCCACCAGGAAGTCACCTTATGTCAAGGAACTTGCACCCACCGAAAAGCCCGTCACAGGTAGTTACGAACCACAGCAACGTGTTTCCACCCGATATGACTGATTGGAATGAAATGGCTAAGTCTAGTTAGGTTGCTCTGACTAAAAAACAACCGAGACTGTCCAACTGCTGGGCAGTAACTTGTCGACATTGCTTGGGAACGCCTGTTCTAGGTCGCTGCCCTTTAGTCGTGTAATCCTTCATCAATCAGCTGTTTGTCTTAAGATATCATTACATAAGCTCGAAGTTAGCTAGACTAGTCTTGCAGCATTGCTAGTACATTCTTAGGGAATTTTGCCTCTGCATGCCCTACCTATGACAGCGTGACATTCGGTCGAACCATCGGGGCTACTAGTACTGCCCCTAGATTACTCTGAATCCTATCTTATTCTAGAAAGAATGCGTCCAACTGTCCATCAGAACTCTTGTATTATGCTAAGTGACTTGTGCAATCCCCAGCTATGGCGTTCACTAGAATGTAAGGGTTATTGATTTGTTTCTGCGTACGTACATTATGTATCGAATAATCTACAGGGCACTGAACCGTTTACCCCACCAAAGTTCATTGATTGCATTGATTAGGTAGGTTGGTCTAATATCTCAGCGCTCTCGAATGAGCATGGAGTACATACTCGACTCAATGGCAAGATAGAGCAATTATATACTGGGGCTAGTATGACCTCGCAATGGTGTGCAAAGTTCAGTAATAGGACCTTTATGTATGGGTATGAGCGCATTTAGATGATCTGGGTCGACTTCCTACCCTGGATGATCAGTCATCAGAATGTAATTCACTTTATGAATAGAGCAAAATCACGCTGGTGGGTACATAGTTAAATCACTGTTGCGACTTGCGACTTTCAATTTTAATTCAATGGTGCTCAAATTGTCAACACAGGGTAGACATAGCAGTGCGAGAGCTTGTTTGTGCGCTCAATACCTTATCTAAGTTTTCACTGTGACAACTACAAACTTTATGTTCTAACTCGTAACTATCTGTAAGATTGAACAATGAAGGAATGCTCTGTCATTAGACTAATGTATGACGTATATAAGAGCGCTCGCTTTGCGTGAATTGTTGTGTATTGGTTCCCTTGATACTTGTACTTGGGGCTGACGTATAATGAACTTGGTAATTATTGCTATGGACTCTCTTAGCTGAATATAATCTTGATGATTGTTTAAATTGTTCTTTCTTTTCATAGGTGGCTTGTGTACTGCTAATACGAATATTATCTGGGAAACAATAGGTTAGATTATGGTGTTTAGGTAGAAACACAGAGGGTGGTTGGGGGTGTTAGTACCATTGTAGATTGCCCTCTAGTCAATGGGCATCAGCCGGTGTTCGGGGTTAGGCTAACGCTTGGCCACTTTATTGATTGATTCAGGCCAAATCAGCTGAACATAGGAATGCTAAGTGGGCTTTGAAAGGCCGGCTGGCGGGGTGTCAGCTGATTTATATTGTTCAGTGTGGGTAGGTCATGCTAGTATCTATTACGCATCTGTAGGTTGGTTACTGTCAGCATATATCTTGATCACATCAGCGCACAGCTTATTCCCCTGGTACTGTCACTCAGAGACGCTTCATTGATCTTTCAGAGTTCGAGCGTCAAGCTGCTGTGAAGCTGACAGAGTCTCTTCAAACTAATAATAACTATCAGCCATCATACTACACTCGAGAGAATGGCGTGCCACCGAGGCCCGGCCGCAGAATTTTTCATGTTCCTATCAAGGGAAGAAAATCAAAACCATGCAGAGAAAACAAAAAAGATGCCACCAGAGAAAAAAAGAAACAGCAGCCAAGACTTAAAGAGTCAAAACCCTGGAAGAATCTCAAAGATGTCACCCCTCGGCGCCATCTAATGACAGGGAAAGCTGCCGTGCAGATGCCGGATGAGCCTCTTCTTACAGCAGTGGTTGAAGCCACACCTGTAACACAACATGACTGGCTGCAGTTAACACCAGAGGAGTTTGCGTCGATCCTCTCGGAACGTACCGAGAACTATGACTTAGATTCATCACAGCTTCAACATATCTGGGCTAGCCCCAATGATATCTCTCTCCCCAATGGTGACTCTCTTCCCGATGGTAACCCTCTCCTCCCCAATGGTAACTCTCTCCCCGACGGTAAAACCACAGAAAATGGCTTTTTTCCTTCGTTTTCGATCGACCTACAAACTACTAAAAGTACTATATATGGTGGTAAAACGTCAGAAACGTGTGACTTATGGAATGGTTTCATTCCAAATGAGGTAACTGCAACTGCTTGTAATATAGGCCCCCTCGCAGACGATTCAGATTATGAGGATATAGAGGAAAAATTGGCATCCTTTCGTTTCTGCGAGGAAGTTGACATTATGCCCGATTGTCGACTAAAAGGACTTCTAGAGGAAAACCCTTTCTCAAACATGATTAGAAATACAGACTATGCAAAGGCGTCGGCGTCGGCTACACCTGGGCAGCAGATGAGACCGTGTAAACACTGTCAGCAGTCATACGAGATCTGTCTTGATGTGGAATTACCCACAGCCTCCAGACAGCAACACTGTATTAGTATACTAGGTAAAACCGATTCCAGGTTAAACTTTGATTGGACTCAGTACAATCCCCCTCCATGGTTGGTATTCCCAGAAGAGCCGTCGGAAAGTAACAGATCACCGCATCGTACAAGTTGCGACTGCGATTATTGTCGCTCTCGTATCTGGAGACGGCACTGTCGTTGGTGTCATACACCATTATAACTTGATAATTTCTTGTTATTTAAAGAGCTAATCAATATTATAGTCTTATGTGAGCTTTTAAGCTCTACCATGTCGTTTAGCAGTAAAATGCTATGACAATTTTTTTTCTTAATTTATTTCAAAGACATATAGTTTTATTTTGTGTTTATTCAGATCATGTCACTCCGATTATCAAGACGCGAGTTATTTTGTTTATTATGATAGAGAGAAAACTGGTATGTTATGTGTGTATGACTGCATATTATATAATTGCATGGATCCATACGCATTAGTAGGCAGTCACCTATCACTAGGACTGGGTAAAGTAGGTGCTCAATGTTGTTAGATATCACATAGTGTATCAATAAAACTAAACATGTCAACATGTGACTATCCTTCTTTTGTTTACACTATTGAAACATCTGTCAATAGTTGGCCTCACAGCTGTTGTTCAGTGACCCTGTTTCATGGAGTTGGAGGATAACTATGCCCTGACTGCTCACTGGGCACTGTGTGGACCCAGTGACTCTTTATGTCACTGGTTGACCTGCTCTATCAAGTAGATAAGTGTGTATCTGCCTCTCGCGCATGTTAGCAAAGCATGCACATCATTTAAATAGTACGGGTATTCTGTCTGGTCTAGACATTATGGACAATCTCATGCTTATTTTCGATGTAATATCTGCGTGTGCGAATAGCATTGATTGATTGGTTAAATTATGAAGGTGTGTATGCTACCTTTATTGTGTCAAATTTGGCAAACAAGATCGACCCCTATATCACAGAAAACCACCCTCAACACATTCCATGGTTCATTGATATCTAATTCGAAAGTTGATCATCCCGATCCACTTCAGTTATTTACCACATGGACACCTACTGCATAGATTGCAGAAGGCACCTTTAGTGTATGCCAGAGGCAAAGTTCTACAACACTAGCGGGCCTGCTTTTATGCAACTGACAATCGCAGTCTAGGTAGCCAGAACAGGTCGCCTGGTTATATTAGCTCTTTTTGTAGCCTAGTTGCCGCGTTCTTGGGGGGAGGGAATGGGCGAGAGAAGCACCCACTACCCGCCCGAAGAGTCAGGTAACTGGCCTATCTTTTTGTTGAGTCGTATTGGAGTTGTATATTCTTGAGAAGCCGATTTATAGTCGAAAATGAAGACAATTAATCGCTACTGAGTATAATTTATTTCGCCACCAAATCTCCAAGACAAACTCTCCCAAGCCATATGTTTCACAAAGGCATCACCTGAAACAAATGAACCTACAATGAAATAAAATTAGCTAACTCCTAAAAAGAACCATGGTAACAAAAAACTGTGTCAAGATGGCGGCTTATGGGCAGGCGCGAGCTAGCGAGTGAAGCGTCAATCTCAGGTAGGTTATTTGGTTTTATTTTACTCACGTTTCCGTCATTGTTGGGTGATATTTTGGCAGTCCCTGTTATTATAGAATAATTACGTTTGTGACTGAAACAATAGCAGAACACAGTTCCAGATCAGTAGCGCTGACTAAAGTAAAATGTCGCAGATTCGTCACTTTCATTGAGTTGGTCAAAATCGCGCCCGGTGCTGCGCTCTGTTCTGCCGGTGGACGTGCCTATAGAACGAAAATTGAGATATTTCAAAGTGGTAGTTACTCCAATGATTATAGCGTTACCAAAGGGGGCTTAGGTAAACGCACACAGCTCACTCCTACCACGACGAACCGGGGGCGTGAGATGCAATGAACTCAGTAACCCCACACTCCCGAAATCATGTTATTTACCATCGGGCCCATGAACCCCTTCTTTGCAAACAATGAACTTACCACCCATATGAACATTACAAACTTTTCATCTAACTTGCATCAATGTAGAATGAGATTGGCTTTACTCCCGGCAAGTTCCACTTCTTAACTAATTGTCCCGTGACAAACTTTCTCTGTAGACCCGCTGCCGCTTGCCAATATGGAGTTTGCGCTCCTGGGAAGGTATAGTGGGCCTTAATTGCTTAGCCTCAGTCACAGTCAATTTTATATACTCCATCTTTCATACTTTCTCTTTGCACCTGCTAACACCTCAATTGCGCTGATCATAACCCGAACTTTGGAGATCTCAACAACTCTCCCTCGATCAGGAGATGCGACTCGCGAAGCAGTGCAGCATCTGTTCTGCTATGACCTAGTTACTACATATTTTGTCTTAGTCACCATTTATGATTTTTCGCACCTTTGAAATATTTTAGAGAAGTCACCACATCTCCTTATGCTGATAATACACGTAGCCAGCCAGCCATCCTGTTTCTCTCTATTTGCCTTGTATCTCTATGTTGACATTGTTTGACGTGTCTGACATCATCCATTGGTGAGCTTGCTATGTGCCCTCGTGAAACTTTCCATCGAATGCATCAAATATGTGGTTAATCCTGATCAGCCGACCCATGTGATTTTCTGGTGTTAATCTGTGAACTTGGTCTGATTTCACTGTTGCTGGTGATGTGTAAATGTTTCAATATATAGGATATCTCAGTTGCCAGAACATTCAACCTGTGATCATCAGTTTCTAGGCGCACCGGCCTTCAGTGTTAGTAGTGTGAACTCCTGCTGTTGATTAGTAGCTCCAGCAACTACACCAATGGAAATCCAGTGGCCAAATTTGCAGGTTATTTCGGTAAAGCAAAGAAGGTGGGTTATCTCTGATCTGGGTATCTCTTCTGTAGACGCAAAGCAAGAGGCTCACCAGCCATGGCTAAAATAAAGACGTTCGCTCGAATCAAGCCATCAGAGTCATTGTATGATGACTTTGAGTGTACCAGGAATCGTCTCTACATGAGAATACCAGATGGGTGTGGTAGAGAGACAACTATTTATAACAGGACACGCGCTCCGATAGTGAATCATGAGTTTAAGTACTCTGCAGTGTTCAATACTCAAACCAGCCAAGAAGAGGTGTTCAATGCTTCAGCCAAAAGCATAATTGATGGTAATTGCTGACTTTATTTGATGCGGGGAATGAGGTAAATTGATATGGCCATGTGAGGGTGGCATCTATATAGAAATACGACTAGAGTAACGTTTGTATGCATCTTATTCTACATGAATAGCGCATCACACGGGTGCTTCCACAGTCCATTGTATGCCTAATAAAGAAGGTCTCCTTTATTTTTGTCTACTCCGGCGCTTGGCCTCGGACCTCCCAACCCTGAGGCATGTCGAAACAGTAGAGACTAGGAATAATCTGAAGAGGTCATCCTCATAGTGGGTATTCAGCGTGACTTGGACTTAAACCCAGGATCTTTTGGCGTTGACCAAAGCGCTCGAGTTGTTGAGAACTAGTCAGTGTGATCCGCACCCAATGAGGGGCAAAGACCAAAAATGGCTCCCTAACTAGAAAACTCTAGTCCTAAGTCTCTAAGCCGCCATTCACCCCTATTATAATTCCTTTATAATGGTGGCTGTCCATACTTTTCTTTATAAGGTTATAACTTTTAGGTTTCTTGGAAGGATATAATGGCACAATATTCGCATACGGACAAACATCCTCGGGAAAAACTTACACAATGGAGGGAGATTTAACTGACTACTCCAAGAGAGGGTTGGCACCCAGGTAAACGCATTACCTTGAAGCTTTGTTTTCTTCAGTTGAAAAACTTGATACATTCCAACTTTATTTCAATAGTATAAACATACATTTTGCCAGAAATGTATTCTGGTTGATATACGCAATTGATGATCTTGGTACATTGTAGGGGCATTTCTCAAATATTCAATGCTGTCAACACGCGCAAAGATGCTGGAGAATCCATACAGATTACTGTTTCCTTTTTGGAGATTTACCAAGAGACTGGATATGATCTGCTTAAAACCATTCCCAGCAATGGTCCAGGCCCATCAGCATTTGCCAAGGTATTTCAAACCGAATCAACGGTGATTTGTCTTTTTTTCTATTCATATCTCCATAACAGAACAGCTGTCAGGGGTGGTGCAGGTACCCCGCAGGTGCCCTGTACAGCTGTCAGGAGTCGTGCAAGTACCCCGCAGGTGCCCTGTACAGCTGTCAGGAGTCGTGCAGAAATTGACCGATTGAGTCTTCGACTCAGAGTTTTCCGGGGTGAGTCATTAGGAGATTTTCTGCTTGCACCCGTGTGCCCCATAGAGAAGGTAACTCTATTGGAGGGCCTCCTGTATTTAATGCTAGGATTCAATTCCGACGAGGGTGTTGTGAAAGACAATGTGTTGGTATAAAAAAATGTGAAGTCTCCTATCTATCTCTACATAACTCATCTTTGAAATAACAGGGTCCAGCTCAACAACGGTATAATAAGGTACAGTTTGCATGAGCATTTATTGCATATAAACATGTGCATTTTTTGTTTATGAGATATTGTACCAATAGTATACTAATTCCTGCCCATGGTCTGTGTTCTCTGCATTCTCTCATTCATTCACAAAGGTTATGTAGGTGTCCGTTGTGGATGGGCCTCAGAACTCCGCGATTGTGAAGAATCTATCCATGCATGCAGTACAAACAGAGGAAGCTGCCCAAGGTATACTTGCACAAGGTATGTCTCGCAGTCATCTCTTCGGAATCCTCTACCTCAGAATATTCACCTGCTGCAGCTATGTAGTGTTTTCAGTGAGAATGGAAAAACACATCGACCCTTTATTGTAAAGGACACGCTAGAACTAAAGTCGTTCATTCCTTGAATTGAAGAAATAAATATAAAACTCTATATTGGTCACCACCATTGGACCAGAGGCCATTTTAAAGAAGTGGTCACTGTATGCATTCTCAAAAAAAAGTATAATAATTTATCAATGACAGCATGAAAATTAATGTGTTCAATTGTTTCTCCGTGTTTTAGTGGTGATATTATTAACTCTGCCCGTGTTTCAGTGGTGATATTATCAACACTGTCCGTGTTCAGTGGTGATATTATCAACACTGCCCGTGTCTCGGCGGATAGACAGAGCAACTATACGTTCACTCGATCGGCATCCAGATTGATATAAGGCTAAATATTTGTTCTCTTCTAATTACTGTATTGATTTAGAGAATGATACGCTCCCAATATTTCATTCTTGTGCTCCTGTGTTGTATGAATGGCTTTAAATCACAACACTGTAACAAGATCTGATACATTTAGCAGGGTTCTAACCAAACAACAGGGAACTCTAATATTATAAAGCAGTGCCAGCCCTGTGCCCGCAGGTGCCTGCAGGTGTCAGCCTTGTGCCCGCAGGCACAGGTACACAATTCATGATTATTTTTTTAGCATCAGTTAGACTCGTTGCCAAATATGCAGACAGCAGTCTGTTATGAATGCAAAATGCGTATTGAATCACACTGTGCATCATCCCTAATATGGCAGGTGCAATATACAGTACACGACCCATTCAACCAGATAGCGCACATTATGCACGCATGTAAATTAAGGAGACTCTTATTCTGACTATAGATATTGTTTGCACGAAAATCAAATTATCATTATTGAACATAACTGCCATGACCTGAATTTACATCCAGGCTCCAACGGCGTCAAGCCCAAAGGTCTACCAATGAGCTTTCCCACTATCCCATAGTAATAAAAAAAACACCAGGGATTCGCGTACAACAAGAAATATAACTAAAATTGGCAGATGAAAATTTCATATTTATAAGCGAGTTAATCATATTTTTATGCAATTGACTTTATTTCCTTCAGGTATGCTAAACAGGAAAGTAGCAGAGACAGCCATGAACCATAGATCATCTCGGTCACACGCAGTATTCACCATCTACCTGTCTAGCCGCAAGGGTGATCTAGTGGTCAGGTATGAACCAATGATAAACATATAGATGGTATTATCTGTCGATATGAGCAATTCTCTTATCTCACCTATTACCTGAGATCGCAATGTTAAATCAAGTAGGTACACCCATGGAGTTGCCTTCTCTATGGGGGCACCCAGGTGTAAGCAGGGCATCTCCTTATGACCCACCCTGGTTAAATAGACTCGATAGGCCTGTTTCTACATCACTTATGACAGCTCTTCTGTCCTGAAGACACGAAACTGCTTTAACCGTTGCTTTGATTCAATTCTCATCTTGACATATGTGAATGATGGGAATTAGACCCATGCACATATAACGGTGTACCAAATCGATGGTTGCAATGAATTCACGTTTATTGGTACCTTTTTACCCATAGTTGATATTAGGTAAGTAAATGCATGATTGGGAACCAATGTGATTAGGTTTGAGCTGTTTAGCGGTTGCCTTCATGGCTATTTATAATTCACTACACAAGTTTCCAATTTCTCTAAAGATTAGGTAAGGGTTAATGTTTCCTGTGCTGTTCTGTAATGAACGTGTGCAAGTATGCCAAGTCCCAGTCAGGCTGAGAGATATTGAAAGACAGTCTGTCTCATGGTACTGATAGACTACCCAATTTTCTGGCCAACTGAATGGACATCATTTATATAAATATACGGATCAGCAATCGCCGATCACAACACCAAACAGTCTGATCTGCTTCTGATGTCACAAATAGATGCAAACTGCATAAGAATCCCTACAATTATATCACGCATTGCCTACCATATTTACATGTATGATGGGTAAACAACTCCGGTTTTAAGTGTATCCTTTTTACGAAATTATCCACCTTTTCTATGAAACTTGCGTTGAATCCAATGAAACTGTTCGCTATTATGTGGCCAGAATAAGATCGTTTGCACAGTCAGCCTTGTACTACCAATCCATATAGCCATAACAAAGATGGCCTCTGATTTCCCGGATATAGGGTTTCTGGGCTGGTAATAGAAGTCCTGCCTGCATAAATGGTAAACAATTTCAGAAACATCTGTAGCTATAACTGTTCAGACAGAAAGGGTCCCAGACCGGGTCAGCACTATCGTACCAAGTTCCGTTTAGTCATTCAGAAAATCAAGCAGTTTAACAGTACCATCATGGTAATCAGTCTCAGATGCTGGTGAATTCGCTCTTGCTTTAATGACTAATGGATGCTTTTACTATCCAATCACAGCTAGGATTGCTTGAAGTGCGCGACTGCAATTGATGAATGAATGAATGAATGAACGAACGAACGAACGAACGAATGAACGAATGAACGAATGAATGCATAAATTAATGCATGAACGAATGAATGAATGAATTGAAAGAATGAATGATCGAATGAATGAATGCATAAACAAACGGACGAACGAATGAATGAATGAATGAACGAAGGAACGAATGAACGAATGATGTTCAGGGATATGCTGAAGACTTATGCTATGGTATCCTCCAGAAAATGAGACTAATATGTCTCATTACAATGGTTACCTCCTGTTTTCTTTCTAGGTCAAAAATGCATTTTGTGGATTTGGCTGGATCTGAACGGGTGTGTAAAACAGGTGTGAAAGGCCTACAACTTTCCGAAGCCAAGTACATCAACTTATCTTTGCATTACTTGGAAGGAGTTATAATAGCTCTAAACCAGCACAACCAGACCACGGGCCGGATACATGCTCAGACTGCTCCGTCTGGTGTTTCTAAGAGCTGGTCAGCAAGCTATAAGAGGCCTTACAGTGCTGCGGATGTGAGCGGGAAACCTAGACATATTCCCTACAGAAACTCACTTCTCACCATGCTTCTCAAGGATAGTTTGGGTATGCTTTTTCTCTGTACATGCATTGGTTTAAGTAGTGTCTTAGTTCAAGCAATGGATTAATAGATAGTGCCATGGGCTTAGAATGAGAGGTTCCCGGTTGACGCACAACTTTGCCAATCTACCCTCATGAGTTTATGGTTGCAACATTAAATTAGCGATGCTTCTATTTCATATTTTAAAAGGATAGAATTGCTATACTTATGGTAGACAGGTGTAGGGCAGAAATGTTTAGAATAAAAACCTCAAAAAATGGGGCAACAGAACTTTAGACAAGGATTTCTTCATATTCTCAATAATCTTATCCTCAACATTTGCAGGTGGTAACTGTCTCACATCAATGATCGCTACAGTCTCTTTGGAGCAAAGTAATCTAAGCGAAAGCATTTCTACATGCCGATTTGCCCAAAGAGTTTCTTGTATATCTAATACAGCCAGGTGGGTGACAGAATGCCGTTGATGCATGCCTCAAGGTGTGATGTAAAACTAATTATGCGGCCCTGTGATAGCTCAGTGGTAGAGCACTGGGCTTGTACCTATGAGTTTAAGGTTTTCACATCTTATCCTAACACGAGAACAAGCCTTATTGTGGGTGGAGCATTGATACTGACTGGCTCATGGTACACCGTACTAAGTCGTTACTTGTAAAACAAGTATCTAACCCGGCAGATTCACCATAATGGTGCAAAGTTCATATGAGAAAAAATGTCTCAGAATGAATTTAAATTACATGATTTACTAGAAGATCGAATGGTTGATGTGGCCTATTAACATTCTTATGAATTTCAGAATTAATTTTATTTGTATTTGCGAAAGGATCGTGTCTACGCGGTGATTCACACTTGGCTTAGGGGAGTTTAAGACTGTCATCGAGGTATCATATATTTACATACCCCTATTCTGTAGAAAAAATGAAGAGATTGATGATAAATCTATGATAAAGAGATTGAGGACGAGGGTAGCCGAACTAGAAGCTGAGAATAATGCTCTAAAACTGGGAGGCACTGGTGAGTGTTTGATGATAAGGTAAATTTTGCCAAAGGCAGGTTTCTCATGACCTGGTATAGTCATGGTGTCGTCGGATGGTACTGAAACTGGCTTTCCATACCTTTCTCGGGTTCCTGATTGGTGGTCAGTCAACCTACGCCATTTGTTTACACACCAATTGCTGAAACTTGGCTACTCTTCATGAGAAGGGAGAGGTGGATCTTTAACAACCATGGCATGACCTTGACCCACACACCACACTAGCAAATTTGAGTGAGAAGTTTGCTAAAGGCCCTAACCAAGAGAAACCCCCTCAAGCACTGAAAAGTGAACTCAAAATCCTTAGATTGTAATTTCACACTTTTAGTGGCTGAGGTTCTCTGACCTCCTGAGTGCATGATAATCATGAGGGAGGAGATACTCTTTATCCTTTCGATTCCTATGAATTTGGTTGATGCAGGTTCAATAGAAGAATTGGAAGATTTAGAAAGGAGACAACTGACAAAAGAAGATAAGAATCTGTGTCAGGCAGTTGTCCAAGATTTCCTGAATGGCAAACTTCTAGATCCAGTGCTAGCAGGTTTGTTCAAGTCTTCTGAAAATGAATGGTCAAGATTGTCCAGTACAGACCTTTTATAGAGCTATGTATGCCCACATCATTAGCATTCAGGGCTCCTGTCTGTGGGATATGTTCAATAGAAGAATTAAAGGGTAGGCTCTCTTGTGCGCAGTAGCAGTACTGATTGAGGATCAGAGCCTGCTCAATAAGTCATGATAGCTCAGTGGGAGAATGGATCTATCTCACTGTTAGTCCTCCCCAAAGCCCGGTTGCATTTCTCGGCCATGGCGGAGTATTTCAAGGGATTTTTCCCTGACCGATCACACGCGGATGCAAGCAGAAAGTCTCCTATTGAAACTCCCTGGGAAATGCTGAGTCAAAGACTCAATGGGCCAATTTCTGTACCACTCCTGCCAGTTGCTCTGTCATGGAGACACAAATAAAAAAAACCTGTTCGATGACGGCTAGTCCTAGAGAACAGAATGAAGGGAGGATGAAAAGAGATTACAAACAAGGATGGGGGATAGCGCAGCAGTAGAGAGCTAGGATCGCAATCATGAGAGCCTGGGTTTAAATCACAGCCATGGCGGACTCCCTTTGTGAATATGAGGTTCTTACATTATTCCTAACTCAAGACAAAAACAAGCCTCACTATGAGGTGGACCTTCGATACTGTGTGATGGATTGCAATCCTCGTTGAGGGGGTTTGCGATGCATGTCTCTACTGTCCCATAGGGTTCATATGTTACAGATATAGAGTCTTCGAATGGCTGACAAACTAACTACTTTATTCAATGACTAAGCTTACGTACGAGCAGGCGACCAGCTAGCTCAGGCCCCAAGACCATTCTCTCGGATAATATATATGCAAGTTTGCTAAGGCCATTGTGTAACCACAATGCACTCAAACAATACTCATTACTGAATGGTAAAGGCTCTAATTTTGAGGCCGATCAAAGGCTATTGTCCAGACCATACGTCACTACGGGTAACAACTGGTCCACTCATGATGCCCCATGCTAACCAATAACTGATGAAAGCAAATATATGTAACCCATGCAGCAACTTTACGATGACCGCGAAGACATCATACTAGGAAAATGCAACAAATGGAATGATGGCTTGGAAGGGATGTGAAAATTACCTTTTACTTTTGATGATTATGTGATTACTCTTAAACTAGATTTGGTTCCTAATTACAGTGTTACCAGTGGCGAGTGTGTAGTGTGCTGGTAGGTGCAGCTTATTCATGTCCAGCTTATTCATTCACGCACTGCATACCTCTGTCACACTCCTCTGCCATTATCTCAGTTGCGTGCTATAGATCATCATTCTACACGAGCTTTTTCAAGTCAGACTGGCTTCGAAGAATCTGATTTTATGCCGATGTGTGACTGAACACACCCTTATGTAACCGCCTTATCCTCTGTATTGGATTTGCTTCTTACATAATAGTCCCACTGGGATTCCTTTGTCAACATACAGAATTAGAGCCCTCATAAAAACCCTCTTTTGCCTCTATAAGGCTCCATGTTTATCCAGGTGCATGCGCATCAATCTCCTGTACCTTCTCTGTTTTATCTCTCATTGCGAACTCATGATTTCAGGTGTTACGGATCCATTTAAGTTTCGGGAATGCATGAGTATCTTCAAAAAGCTGATAAAGGACTACAACGATCAGTCTCTTCGTCTCGCTGAAAAGCTGAGACAGCAGCCTAGTCATGTGCAGGAAGCGTTCTACACAGGGGGACGCTACCATGAGGCGCCATTGGCTAAGCCAAGTCGACGACAGGAAGTGTCATTTAGAGACGATGCCAACACTCTTGCAAGGTATTGCAGTCAGTTGTTTTCAATGGAGTCGTCTATATTTACTATTGAGGGAGGACAACTCCGCAGTAAACTCCATTGATTAGAATTGTTAATCCGAAGTTGTCCTCCTTTGCCGTTAGATGTGCAGTGTTTCCATTAAAACATTGCTAAAGCACGAGCTTCAAAAATAAACACAGCCTTTAAAGTCCGGCACACCCCCAGCACGGCGTGCTGAGAGGTGCACCTCTAGGTGAGTCATTTGAAGCAACCATTAGCTCGATTGCAAAAGAAGTGAAGTCAGTCAGGCACATCTGGTGCTGTGTTTGCTAGCCAGTCAGAAGAAACTCCTACCGCATAGCACCGTATTAAGTAATGAAGGTCTCAACCAGAGGATAAGGGTCCAGATCACTCCGCTATGGCTCAGGATCCGTTGTCATTAGAAGGTGTTATTTGGCTTGCCAGATGACCCCTATACTCAGAAATGAAAGGGTCCCATTTATTTTATCCATAGCATTATGCAGAAAATCTCTTCATTTTACAGGCAGGCTTATTCAGGATATCGCAGGTCAGCTGCCAGTAATCAGAACAAACAAAAGTCTACCATCTTTAAGCCAACCATTTTAACCTCCAGTAACACAGCGGGGAGGAGGCAAGAAGCATGGCAGCAGAATGGGTCAGGTAAGTTTCTGGTTCGTTCACTCCTAGACAATTGAATTCACAATCATTATACAATGCATAACCTTTACTACTTTGCGAATAATGGGGACATATGGTTACAGTACTAGCGCAACTTGACTATTAGTAGCTGAGAGATTGCAAATCTTTTAGTTGTTCATGGTCTTCAAGTTCACATTCATCCACTTTAGTCATGAAGTCTGTTCTCCTACCCAGGCTAGGGTGTTAATCAAATCTGAGCTGTCAGAATTTACCTAAGTGGGTGTCCATGCGCGCGTGTGTCTGAAACCTCAACAGAGCGAGTATTCGGTGTGTAGAGTGAATATTCGGTGTGTAGAGCGAGTATCCGGTGTGTAGAGCGAGTATCCGGTGTGTAGAGCGAGTATCCGGTGTGTAGAGCGAGTACCCGGTGTGTACAGCGAGTATCCGGTGTGTAGAGCGAGTACCCGGTGTGTAGAGCGAGTATCCGGTGTGTAGAGCGAGTATCCGGTGTGTAATGAGCGAGTATCCGGTGTGTAATGAGCGAGTATCCGGTGTGTAATGAGCCTCCATACCATGTTCCATTGTATCCTTTTTTGTTGTTCCAGCCCCACCACCCGCAACCAGACCTCGGACCCAACCAGATCTTCAACAGCGGGACCAGCGATACAAATCCTCTAATTCTGCCTCAGGAGCCAGGGCTGTAGTACAGACACCATATACCAAGAAAAGAGTATGTCAGTCGGGCGGTCGGTTGATCGGTCATCAGTTGATCAGTTATAAACTATAAAGACAATTACCCATGCGAGTACCTGACTGATCCTTTTGTAGCTGTTTTTATCCAGCTGCAATTGTCTGCACAATTGTCTGCTGCGCAGATAACCTTCTGATGTTCCAGGTGTTAAGAAATTGGTTCAGAGCGACAAGTTCCGCGTGCCATGAACAGGTCCCGCGCCAATTTCGATGAAACTACAAGAGTATAATTCCCTATGTTTCTGTAGGTGTCAGAAGTAAGTCAGTTGAACAAACAGGTTGAATCGAGTATTCTTCAAACCATGAATGAGTCTCAGCATCTGAAAGCTTTTAAAAACACTGTCATCATTCAAGAATGCAAAGTCTTGGAGGACAGTCTCAAGTAAGCAAAGATCCCAACTAGATGTTGCACAATCCTGGCACCTTTTCATCATTTCATCGTAAATAGTAAACGATTAGTACGTTGTAAATGTTCAGTGATTGGCTTGTTAGGCGTGATAGAACTGTTTAATGTGGGGGAAAAAAAGTTGCAGAAACTCATAAAATCACTACAAAATGAAGCAACTTTGTTTCGCTATATCTCCCTTTTATAAAAGTTCTCATAACCCGAATTTTCGCTCGGATAAATATGCAGAAAATGTAGTTACCCATCAGTAATTTGGTGAATCTCATTTTAGGAGAAAATGTGAGATGTCAGCCTATCAGCTTGCCGAGCAAAAAACCTATGTGAAGAAGATTAAAAAGACTTCGGATGATCTGTATCTGATTGAACAAGAAGTAGGTTCCAGAATTTACTCAAGTTTGTATTAAAATGTTGCAGCACCATGCAACGAACCTTTATACATAGTTTATTAAATCTTTGATCGTGAAAAATAATACATTTTCTATTTTCTTATAGGAGCTTGTTGAGAAAGCCCTGACAAAGAGATTGGATAAGCTGGAGGCTGAGCTGCACAATGTAAGAGAGAAGCTCTTCGATATGCAGAGGGAAGACATCGCGGAGAGCTCTGAGTTACCAACTCGTTCTTTGAAAGATAAATTTGGCACAATGGTGAAGCGTGACGGGCAATTGGACACTAGTAAGGTGAAAACAACTCTGGAAGCACAGCAGAAACTGCAGAATAAGGTAAAAGTAATAAGAAAAGAGTTGAAGGTTGTTCTTTAGGCAATTATCGCATGGGGAAGTGGCTGGTAGAGTCCCAACTTGTACTGGCAATGGTGAAACTGCGGTCGGGGTGCCACTCCTCTTTGTAACCGTCTTCACCTTCCCCAGTTTTGAATAGAGCCAGGTAGCTATTGTTTTTAAATCCGGCACACAAGCTGTCTTGAACTTGTGACCTTCAACACCAGTGGTGAGCAGTCTACTACTCAACTACGGGGCCTTTCTAAAACGGTTATCTCTAGCATTAATGGTCAGCCTATTAGGAAACCATTTGAATAGGATACTAGATGAGCCTATTCGTGATTTTCTTTTAGATTCAGAAGAAGGTGGAGCAGCAGCGGCTACTAGTAATCGATAAACAGCTAGAAATTAAGGAGTTATCTACTCGACAAAAACTTGAAGAATTTAAACGCAAACTAGCTGAGGCTCGCAATGGGCAGCGACCAGCTACAACAGATGAGAGTTTGAGAACTGTTGACGAGACAACAGAAGTGACCAATCACAAATCAGCTTTTGAAAGGTATGACTCCGGCAGGAACAGAGCCGAAAGGGAGTCATCTGCTCGCATGGTTCGTCCCGATAGACGAGTGCAAACAGTGCAGGAAGTACCATCACAAAAAGGACGACCGGGCTCACAGATTTACCAACCTATCCCTGACACAACATTTCAAAAACGAATAGAGGAGGAGAAAACTCCTAGACAAGTGTCTGTTGACGAAATCATCAATAAATATAGACCGAAACACAAGTCACAAGATGATGAGATGACGGCAAAGGAAAAAGCTGCAAAAGTGGATGAGATTCTTGCCAAGTATCGCAACCAAAAAGCTGGAAATGAGTCGATAGTTGAGA
>Ga0224501_10001577_pt1 | contig 17640 bp, 9 predicted proteins | sample SF_Oct11_sed_USG_4_FD_169105 | JGI IMG/M metagenome (GOLD analysis project Ga0224501, IMG submission 169105) | Sediment microbial communities from San Francisco Bay, California, United States - SF_Oct11_sed_USGS_8_1 | ecosystem: Environmental > Aquatic > Marine > Sediment | place: USA... | reverse complement strand
GGCGCGAACTAATCGTCAAATACTCGGCCAGCTTGAGTCTGTTCTTTACGAGAGAGATCGAGAACAACATGCTATTAACCAGCACGCCATTGTCAGCATTACAGACAGTGATGGCGATATCACCTATGTGAATGATCATTTTTGCCAGATTAGTGGTTACACCAGGGATGAACTGCTGGGTCAGAACCATCGCATTATAAAATCCAGTATCCACAAACCTGAGTTCTATGAAGATATATGGCAAACAATCACCAGTGGCAATGTCTGGCAGGGTGAAATCTGTAATCTTGGAAAAAATGGGAAGTACTACTGGGTTGAATCCACCATCACCCCATTTTTAGACCGTAACGGCATCCCCTATCAGTATGTCTCGATTCGTACGGACATTACAAAAATTAAAGAAAAGGAGCTAACACTCAACGCGATTTTTGAAGGTACTGCCCAGACTACCGGTACTCTTTTTTTTGAACGTGCTGTAGAAGGCCTGGCCAAAGCATTGCATGTTCGAATTGGTTTTATTGCTCAAAGAAATTCCCAGGAAAAACATTTGCTTGACACGCTCGCCTTCTGGGATTCCGACCATATAGCTGAAAATTTTAGTTATCCTGTGGCAAATACACCCTGTGAAAAAGTACTGCGCAACGAAACGGCTATTTACACTGATAACATCACAACACTTTTTGCCAAAGATTTGTGGTTAAAAGAAAACAATATCAAGAGCTATATAGGCATTCCCCTGCTTGACTCAGAGGGCAAGTTGCTAGGCCATATGGGTATTATGGATAGCAGAGCCATCGAAGATGCCAATGAAAAACTGGATTTACTAAATATATTTACTGCAAGAGTAGCCAGCGAAATTGAGCGCTCCAAATCATACGAAAGGCTTCAGTTAAATGAGTCCAAGTACAGGACGCTATCAACTAACATTCCCGGCATGGTTTACCGTGGCCATAAAGACTGGAGTGTTGAATTTATATCGAATAATGAAAAACTCTGTGGTTACAGCAGCGAGGAGTTACAGACTAGTGAAACTAACTGGCTAACCCTGATCCATCCTGACGACAGGCCAAGGGTGACTGAGGAAAGTATTACAATTACTCAAAAACCAGCCACACTGGTACAGCAATATCGTATTGTCCACAAGAATGGTGAGATACGTTGGGTTAGTGATCACAAACAATCACTGTTCATTGATGGTCATTTCTCAGGTGTCGATGGCGTAGTATTTGATATCACCGACCGAATTGTGGTGGAACAGGCACTTGAATTACACAAAGAACGTCTGCGTCGAGGCCAGGTCTTTGCCAACATAGGTACCTGGGACTGGAATATTGAAACCGGAGATCTGTTCTGGTCAGAACGTATTGCTCCCCTATTTGGTTATCCTACTGGCGAACTGGAAACTTCTTATGATAACTTCCTGGAAGCTGTTCATCCTGATGACCGACAGGCTGTTATTGATGCCGTTACTGATTGCATAGAAAAGGACATTCCGTACGATATTGAGCATCGCGTTGTCTGGCCTGATGGTACGGTACGCTGGTTGCATGAAAGAGGTGCAGTAACACGAGATAAAAACAATATACCTGTTCAGATGATCGGCGTAGTACGCGATATTGATGAGAGAAAAAAAGCCGAAGCTGCATTAGCTGAAAGTGAAGAAAAACTGAGGCGTTTCTACGAACACTCCCCCGTTGGTATAGCGCTTAATAAAATGGATGGCTCATTCATTGAGTCTAACCAGTCCTTCCTGGACATCATTGGTTACACAGAAGAAGAATGTCGTAACCTGACATACTGGCAATTAACCCCAGAAGAATATGCCCCTCAGGAAGAACAACAGTTAATTAGTCTTAAAAAAACCGGTCGATACGGCCCTTATGAAAAAGAATATTTCCATAAAGACGGGCATCGTGTACCAGTGCTATTGAATGGCAGTATCATGCACGATAAACATGGAGAACCTCTTATCTGGTCCATCGTACAGGATATTTCCGCACGTAAACAGGTAGAGATATCATTCAAGGAAAGCCAGGAACGTTTTGCGTTTGCTGTCGAAGGGGTCGGTGATGGCATTTGGGACTGGAACATGATCACGAACGAGATGAAATTTTCTCGGCTATATATGGATATGCTTGGTTATACCGAATTCGAGCTTCCCCACCATGCAAATACATGGATTGAGAGTGTCCATCCTGATGACCTGGAACGAATTCAGCAAAATCTACAGGATTATTTAAGTAATAAAACACACAATTACCACGTTGAACTACGCCTGCGCTGTAAGGATCAAAGCTACAAGTGGATACTGTGTCGCGGAGAAGTAGTCAAACGTGATAACGATGGAAATCCTGTTCGCATGATAGGTATTCATAGCGACATCACAGAGCAAAAATTAGCCCGCATAGATTTGGACAGACTAAAAACAACCCTGGACATGACCAAAGACTGTGTCTTCATGTTTGAACCGGAGAATCTCAGGTTCTTTTATGCCAATCAGGGTGCTGTCAACCAGTTTGGTTATAGTGAGACCGAGCTACTCAGTATGACACCAATCGACATTAAGCCTGATTTCGACGAGAAAAGTTTTCGAGAGATGATTAGCCCACTAATTAAAGGCGAACTTGATTCCCTGACTTTTGATACCATTCACAGGCATAAAAATGGCTCAGAGATTCCCGTTGAGATTGCTGTGCAATATATTGCACCAAAAGGTGAAATGGCACGTTTTGTCGCTATTGTTAGAAATATAACAGAGCGAAAATTGATGCAGGAGAAAATGCAACAGCAGAAGAAAATGCTGGATATGCTGCACAAATCAACGACTGACTTTGTTAGCAAGGGAGATTTCCGTGAAACCATGGATGCAATGTTAGATACATTGCTGGAAATTACAGGCAGTGAATATGGCTTTACTGGTGAAGTATTGATTGATGATAAAGGCTGCCCTTACATGAAGACACATGCAATTACTAATATTGCATGGAATACTGAAACCAGGAACCTTTACGACAATGCCAAAGCAAAAGGTTTTGAATTCCATAACTTAGATACCTTATTCGGTCATGTGATGACCACACGTGCGCACGTCATTAGCAATAACCCATCATCAGATCCACGCTCAGGCGGACTACCTAAAGGCCACCCTGTAATGCACTCATTCTATGGCGCCCCAATCTTTTATGGTAATGAAATGGTTGGTATGTATGGTATTGCCAATCGTAAGCAGGGCTATGATGAGTCACTACAGTTATTCCTGCGTCCATTCGATGCCACTTATGGTGTAATGATTAACTCAAAACGTATGACAGAAATGGAGCATCAGAATCGAATTGAATTAATCAGCGCCAAGGAAGAAGCAGAACGTGCAAATCGGGCAAAATCCGAGTTTCTTTCGAGTATGAGCCATGAATTACGCACGCCGATGAATGCGATTCTTGGTTTTGGCCAGTTAATGAACTTTGATGAAAACCTGGACAGTGAACATAAAGATAGCGTCAATGAAATATTAACTGCAGGTCATCACCTACTTGAATTGATTAATGAGGTACTTGATCTGGCCAAAGTTGAATCCGGACAGATTGAGCTTTCCATGGAACCTGTTGCTATATGTCATGTTATCGAAGAATGCATGTCATTGATCGCCCCGCTAGCAATCAAGCATGGTATTGCAGTACACGAGTCCTGCCTGCAGGGTATTGCAGTGCGTGCTGACCATACTCGATTAAAACAGGCAGTAATAAACTTGCTGTCTAACGCCATCAAATATAATCATGATGGTGGCAAAGTCACTATTGATGCAATGCAGATGGGTAACCGAGTTCGCATTCTTGTAAAAGATACCGGCTTAGGTATAGATCCAGAAAGACTTGATGAATTGTTCCAGCCCTTTAATCGACTCGATGCCGAAGGCTCAAATATTGAGGGTACCGGTATTGGCCTTTCGATAACTCAGCGTATCGTTGAAATGATGGGTGGTGAAATTGGCGTACAAACTGAATTGGGTGTAGGTAGCACCTTCTGGATTGAACTCCCTTCTGAGGAGCATATTATAGATGCGCACATAGAATCTGACACAGCCATTAATGTTCAGCACCACGTTCATCATACTAGAACACATACCATCCTCTATATTGAAGATAACCCGGCAAACCTTAAGCTGGTTTCACACATTCTTGGACATCGTCAAAATATTAAACTACTCACAGCCCATACCCCTACGATAGGCATTGAACTGGCACTAACCCGTCAACCAGAACTGATTTTGCTTGATATCAATATGCCCGAAATGAATGGCTACCAGGTACTCAAGATACTTAAATCAAATTCAGTACTCAGCAATGTGCCAGTGGTTGCAGTCACAGCAAATGCAATGGAAAAAGACATTCGCCGTGGCAAACAGGCAGGGTTTCACGACTATATAACCAAACCTATCGACATCACAAATTTCCTGTCCATTATCGATGGCTGCCTACAGAACAATGACAAAGAATAGCTAACGGGCTTCAGTGTCTGTCTCTGGTCTGCATATCGTGGTCCACAAATAAACATGCAAGTTTGCTAATAAACCGTTAGAATACCGATCCCTTCTGAATTCGGCCCCAGTCCACGACGATTATGACCAGCAGAAACCCTCTATTAAGCCTTTAAGTAATACCCCATGAGTTCCGAATATATGTCTACAGATAATGTCACCACTTTTAATCAATTAGATCTTAGTAAGCCGCTGCTTAAAGCACTGGATGAAATAGGATACGAAACACCCTCTCCTATTCAGGCCGAAACGATTCCATTATTGCTGGATGGTAGAGATATTATTGGCCAGGCACAGACCGGTACCGGAAAGACTGCCGCATTTGCACTGCCCCTGTTGTCAAATCTTGATTTAGGACAAAAAGACCCGCAAATCATGGTGTTAGCACCAACACGTGAACTGGCTATCCAAGTGGCAGAGGCCTTTCAGACCTATTCCAAGCATATGAAAGGCTTTCACGTACTGCCCATCTATGGTGGCCAGGATTATCGTGGTCAGATTCGCTCGCTAGAGCGTGGTGTCCACGTAGTGGTCGGTACACCAGGCCGTGTTATGGACCATATGCGCCGTGGCACACTGAAACTCAATAACCTGCGTGCCCTGGTTCTGGATGAAGCCGATGAAATGCTGCGCATGGGCTTTATCGATGATGTGGAATGGATTCTGGAACAAATACCCGCTAAAAGGCAGATTGCGCTGTTCTCGGCAACTATGCCGACACAGATTCGCCGCATTGCGACCAAATACCTGAAAAACCCTGAACAGGTAACGATCAAGAACAAAACAACGACCGTTGCCGCCATTCGCCAGCGCTTCTGGCCGGTTAGTGGTGTGCACAAACTCGATGCCCTGACCCGTATACTCGAAGCAGAAGATTTTGATGCCATGATTATTTTCGTGCGTACTAAAAATGCCACGGTTGAGCTGGCTGAAAAACTCGAGGCGCGTGGTTATGCTGCAGCTGCAATTAATGGTGATGTAGTACAGAAACTGCGTGAGCGCTGTATCGATAACCTGAAAAATCGCAAACTGGATATTCTGGTTGCCACCGATGTCGCCGCTCGTGGTCTTGATGTACCACGCATCAGCCATGTCGTTAACTACGACGTACCACACGACACCGAATCTTATGTCCACCGTATTGGCCGTACCGGTCGCGCAGGTCGCAAAGGTGATGCCATCCTGTTTGTGGCACCACGTGAAAAACGCATGTTGCAGGCCATTGAAAGAGCAACCAATCAGAAAATAACGCTAATGGAACTGCCTTCGACTGAAATGATCAATGACAAACGTATTGAAAATTTCAAACAACGTATCACCGATACCCTGGCGAATGAAGAACTCGGCCTGTTCCCGGAAGTGATCGAACAGTACCAGCAGGAGCACAATGTGCCAGCTATCGAAATTGCAGCAGCACTGGCCAAATTGTTACAGGGCGATACACCGTTATTGCTGCAAAATAAACCACAGGGCAAGTCAAAGGAAAACTGGGATAGAGATGACAGGCCGTCTGACAGGAAACCTGCACGTGGTGAACCGCGTGATCGTGCCGCCAGAAAAGACACGCCGTTAGAAGAAGGCATGGAACGTTACCGTATCGAAGTTGGACACAACCATGAAGTCAAACCCGGTAATATTGTCGGTGCGATTGCCAATGAAGCCGAGATCGACAGTAAACATATTGGTCGCATCAATATTCATGACGACTACAGCCTGGTTGATCTACCCGAGGGCATGCCTAAAGAAATGCTAGACATGTTAAAGAATGTCTGGGTCTCTGGTCAGCAGCTTAAAATATCATTGTTTGAAAAGGGCCAGGAATACAAGAGATCCGAACCCCGTGGTGCCGGCAAAGGCAAACCCAAGCCAAAGAAAAAACCAAAATCAAAAGATAAAAAGCCGGCAAAAAAGAAGGTACGTAAAAACAGACCAAAGCCATAATTTATGGTCAGTGAGTATTTTTGATTTTGATATTACCTGCCTGAAATACTAATGAGTTATTTATGATCGAATAACTCATTAGCAGACTGAACTATTGCGCTGTATTTTGAATATACTCTTTTGGAATTGAAGCCAAATTATAGACATTACCACCCTGCTCTTTGGCAAATAATTCAGCCTTCTCCTTCGTTGCAAATGGCACAGCCTCGGGCGCACCCATACCGCCCATTAACTTACTACCTGTTACATACCACGCCTTACTGGCATCTATCCAGTTATCTTCGCCCGGGTTATCCCAATTGGCATCAGTCATATCATTGACATATATAGCTGCAATATTCCGCGGTTCTTCCGGCGACAAGGTAAATGCAATAGTGTCACGCACCGAGGTAAACCAGAGCGCTTCCGATTTATCGTCGAGAATAATTTGGCCCTTTGGACCTCGATGATAAAGCACCGTCATCAAACAATAATAGCCACTGGCCTCTCGTGTCAGTGTTTGTGGTTTTGGCATTTCGACCTGCGGGGCTTTTTCACAGGCAATCAGAAAAATGAATAGTGTTGGAATAATAAATTTATATATGGTCATACTTTTGGACATTTAGTAATTAGAGTTCGCGGCGTTGAAATTTTGTTAGTGTAAGAGCAAGCGGCACCAGCACCCACAAAAGTAAAATACTGAACAACAGCACTGCACTGATGCCTGCCTTACTGGCAACGCCAGCTATGCCTGCTGCCTGGCCTATACCTTCAAAAAGGCTTAGATTGAGGATTCTATAAGCATCAGTCGGACTGATTATCATCAATAGTGAGAATAGCTGCTGACCAATTACCTGTTTATCATCAACTAGCAAGGCACCGAAGAGCAATAAATCGTATAACACGACAAATATCAGCCAGAGACCAATCGCTGCACCTGCAGCCGTTGCCCTTTCTTTGACCAGTACGCTAACCAGATAACCGAGTGCAATAAAGATAGCACCCAGGATCAGTGAGCTAAACATCATCATTACATAGGCCTGCCAGCCATCAAGGCTGCCACCGGTAACGAGAGTCACGATTAGCATTGAGCCACCATAGCCAGCGAGAATTGCGATAAACAGTATTACTGTATGGCCAATAAATTTACCGATAATGACCTGCCAGCGTGATACTGGGTAGGTAAGCAATAACATCATCGTGCCACGCTCGAATTCCCCAACCAATGCGTCAAAAGATAACATCAGGGCTATCAGTGGAATCAGGTATACACTCAGGCTGGCAAGGCTGATGACACTGATATCAAGTGCACTGGCACGAATAGAACCAGTTGGGGCGGAACCCAGTAGTGTTAAGGCCAGTGCCAGCGTACCCAGCACGATGATAGCGGCGGCAATCCAGCGGTTGCGTAGACCGTCGCGAAGTTCCTTGAGTGCAAGACACCATAGTATCCTCATGGTCGATCACCGTTCATAAAATGGTTATAAACCTCATCCAGTCGAGGTGGTGTAATCTGTATATCCTGTACGACTTCACCAAGTTCCGAGATGCGATGAATCAGCGGCATTTTTTCAGCATTAAAGCAGGTCAATTGCAGACTCTGGTTATTTACCTTGCCGATGCTGACAGACGAACCCAGACGCTCTGCAACTGCACTTGCCTCTCCCGGTGTAACCGCGATATTGAAATGAATCGGTAATGATGCCTGTCGATATAGTTCATCGAGAGAGCCACTGGCAACGATCACACCCTTCTTCATTATAATGAATCGATTCGCCCTGGCCTCTACTTCACTCAGGGCATGCGATGAAATCAGAGAGGTTGCTCCCTGGTTGTGTAATTTATCGATCAGTTCATAGAAGTGATGACGCAATGATGGATCAAGACCAGTAGTAGGCTCATCCAGAAATAGCAATTGAGGCTTGCCCAGCATCGCCTGTGCCAGGCCAAGGCGTTGGCGCATACCTTTTGAATATGTCCCTACCCTTCGACTGGCGGCATTATCAAGCCCTACCAGCTTCAATAATTCTTCGCATGTAACCGGTGGTACATTTTTCAGCCGTGCATAAAATGTCAGCACCTCGCGGCCTGTCATGGCTTCGTAAAAGGCGACGCTCTCAGGAAGATAACCCAGAATTTTGTGTTGGGCAACAGCGGCATTAAATGCAGGATTACCACCAAGTACTTCAACCGTGCCTGAAGTTGGTCGCGTCAGGCCCAGCATGAGTTTCATCAGCGTGGTTTTACCGGCACCATTATGCCCTACCAGTACTACACACTCACCAGCCTGAACATTTAAGCTGACATTCGATACGACGGTTTCACAGCCATACTGTTTTGTAACAGATTGCAGCGAAATTAGGGTTGGCGTATTCGACTCAGCCATTGGTTGCCGCTCCAAGATCAGATGGATAGCCGGGTGGTTCCATCAACGGTGCGCTATCATTGACACCACCGGGGTGGAGCCCTGGAAATTCAGATTGAGCCCATTTAATAATTTGCACAGCAGGGCTATTCATTAATAACTTTGCCAGTGGATGTCGCCAGATAATCTGGTCAACCAGGTCATTCGGCTTATAGGGTTGATCGGCAATTCCATCATTGTCGATATCAAATGTAGTATTGTCACTCCAGTAGTTGCCACGCCCATTCCTTGACCATTCGATATAGCGCGTGCCGACGTATTTCACCTGCGACTGGTTATTGAGAAAGGCATTCGAGTAAATCTCATTGCGTTCAGAGCCCGCTGTAAAGTGAATGCCAATATTACATTCTTCGAAAGAATTATTCATTATCTGGTTATAGTTGGCATTATAGATAAATACACATTTTTCTGAACCACTTACACGATTACCATCAATGATTGAATAGTTGGCAAAATTAAAAAACAGTCCTCGCTCACGATCACCTGATGACTGATTATTTTTAGCCATGATACGATCAGAAAACATTAATGCATAGCCAACATGGTTATTAACTGAAAAATTATTACTAATTTCGCTGTCATGGGTATACATGTAGTGCACCGCAAAACGTAAATCGCTAATGTGATTATTGCGAAATGTATTATGGTTGCTACTGGTAACAAAAATACCGTCACGACCATAACGAATTTTATTATTTTCTACAATCGACCCCGCTGAATTCCACAGGTATACGCCATTGCCACGATCATTCATACGGTGATGCTGGCTGCCGATAATAACATTATTGCTAATTAGTGCTGACTCTGGCCCTTTAAGATAAATACCAATCTGGTTATTTTCCAGATGATTAGATTCAATACGGCTTCGATCTCCCGCATCGGTAACAAAAATACCGCTGTCTTCTTTGACCAGGTTAGTGCCTGAGTTCTGTATATACAGACCACTGATAACAACATCTGGTGCAGAGACAGTAATAACATGGCCCATGGCCTGACCATCAACAACACTATCTCCATTCCCTAGGATCCTGATACTTTTATTGATATCTATCGAACCGAGATATGTGCCTGAACTGAGTATGAGTTCATCACCTTCCTGTGCTGAATTGATAGCAGTCTGTAAAGTATCTTTTCCTGGTATTACCTGCCACTCTGTCGCCAGTACCACGTCAGATGCAAAGCACAGGTAAATAAATAGCCCACTAACCAGTCTGGAAAAAATATCCAGACTGGTTAACGAGCTTTTCAGGTGTCGCTTAAAAGCCAAAGATCAGTTAAGCGGGTTCAACCAGCATACGGCCACGCATTTCCATATGTAGCGCGTGGCAGAACCACTGACAGTAGAACCAGTGAACACCGGCACGATCCGCCGTAAAGGTTACAGATGATGTAGCCTGTGGCCCAATTTCCATTGCAACGCCATAATTGGCCATGGTAAAGCCATGTGCCAGGTCATCAATAGCATCATTGTTACTGATGATAACAGTTACTTCATCGCCCTGTTTTACAGTGAATTTTTCCATGCTGAAATTAGGTGCAACAGAGGTCATATAAACGCGAACCTTCTTACCATCACGAATGATCTTTGAATCTTCAGTTAGTTTGACGCCGTCTTTCTTGGCCTGTGCACTAACATCAGCCCACATAACATCACCCTTCTTCCAGATGGAATTAGGATTAACCACATCAGCACGAACAATGATGCAGTCATGTGGCTCAGCAAAGGTAGGGCCATCGTGCACCAGCTTCTGTTTTTCGCCGCTAATGTCTATTAGCTGCTCATTTTCTGGTTTCAATGGGCCGACGTTTATGTAACGATCCTTGGAGAATTTGTTCAGCGAAACCAGCCACTTGCCATCGGCATCTTTGGTTTCACCCATGGATGTATGGTTATGTCCAGGCTGATAGTGCACATCAAGTTTGTCGAGAATCGGATTAACATCCTTACCGTTATATTTATCGATAGCCTTCTGGATATTCCACTTAACAGCCTGACTATCTAGGAACAGGGTGGTATAGGCATTACCCTTGCCATCAAAGGCGGTATGCAGCGGACCTAAACCTAACTCTGGTTCGGCAACGACGACATCACGTGGCTGAATCTTATCCTTGAACAGATCAGGCAGGCGACGTACATCAATCACTGTTACGGTTGGTGACAGCTTGCCGTTAAAGACAACGTGGATACCATCAGGCGCGGTATTACAACCATGAGGGCTATTAGGTACTGGAATATAACGTGTGTACTTGGAACCTTTGCGACCGTCGAGTACAGGAACACCGTTAATCTTTTTGAAATCCCCGGCTTTTACACCTGCTTCAATAGCCTTGATATCAAATACCACCGCCCAGTCACGTTCATTTGCCATCATACCTGGCAGGGTAACTGCCTCTTCGCTGTTGTAACAGGTAGAGAATGCATACAGGCCCTGATAATCTGCATCACAGTTATCCAGGTTGCCGTCAACCATAACTTGCCAAGCCACCTGCATCTTATCGCCATCAATAGCAGTGAAAATAGCATGATATTTTTCAGGCTCATCAAGCACACTACCATCATTAGGAATAGGTACACGGTGCTCACCGTTGGCGAACACATAACCGGTACGTGGGTATTTCTGGGGGCGTAGCCCATGAATATCCGCCGCATTTGGAATTTCAATGATCTTGTCACACTTCATCACGTCACAGCGAACACGCGCAACACGTGTATTTGCCTTGTCATTCATAAACAGGTAACGACCATCGTAGGTGCCATCAGTAAATGACATATGTGGATGATGCAGGTCACCATTCAACCAGACGCCACCACGACCATTGGAGTCGAGGAATTTTTTTGTTTCAGGTAACAGGCCATCACGCAGGATTTTACGGCTTTCATTAGTAAGCCCCCAACCTGATGCACTGCATCGATTGAATACAGGCACACGCATCAATTCACGCATAGAAGGAATACCCAGAATACGCAGTTCACCGGCCTGTCCACTACTCCAGAAACCGTAGTATTCATCCAGATCGCCTGGAGCTACTTCAGCCCTGTTTTTTGATGCCGCGACTGCAGCTTTGGGTGTCATTCCCGCCAGGCCGGTCAAACCAGCCAGAGCACCGATACCTGCCATTGCAGTTAGTTTTGCCGAACCACCAAGCAGTTCGCGTCGTGTAATGCCTTCATTTTCAGAATTACTATTTTTATTTTCCATCATTCACTCCTCTTTAATTACGCCTGCACGCATGCAGGCTGATTTTTACACCCTGGCTATACATTCTATTCAGGGCCGTCATTACATAAAACAACTATTACCACTTAACTACTTCATTAACTAATTATCTATATTTTTGGCTTCTTTTGCAGCTCTGACTGCAGCTGTACGGCTTGCCTGGCGTTCTTTTTTCAAGTTCGCCTGAACAAGCACGGGACAATCATGCTCATCATAATAGACCACCTGACAGTGCAGGCAGTAAAGGCACTCATTAACATTAATCTCGCCCAGTGGATGAATTGCCTGAACCATGCATTCATTACCGCAGCGCTGACATGGTGTACCACATTCCTTATAGCGTTTTAACCATGAAAACATCCGCATCTTTCCTGGAATCGCCAGGGCGGCACCCATCGGGCATAGATATCGACAATAAAAACGCTCGATAAATAAGCCAGGCAATATCATCAGTAGCGCAAATATGACGTAAGGCCATTCACGAATAAATTTTAAAATGATGACTGTTTTGAATGGCTCGACCTCGGCAAGACGTTCAGCCCATTCAAGTGAGTGCAATGAAAAACCAAATAGGATTAAAAAAATTAAATATTTAAATGTCCATATGCGCTCATGCACAAACCAGGGCACGACAATTTGTTTAACATTAAATGCCTTGGCTATTTTATTAAGCAATTCCTGCAATGCACCAAAAGGACACAGCCATCCACAGTAAGGCCCACGCCCCCAGAATAGCAACGCGGCTGCCACGGAACCCCATAGAATAAATATCAACGGCTCCATCAGGAAGTAACTCCAGTCAAAGCCAGTAACAAGTGCATTAAACATGGCCAGAATGTTGACTACTGATAATTGCGCATTGAAATACCAGCCGATACCAAACAGGGTAAAAATAAGATAACCGATACGAACACGATCAGTAAGTTTAGGACGCTTAACCAGCCAGTCCTGAAAAAAGAAGATAAAGGTAAGGACAGCCAGGGCTATACCAAGAATCACAATTTCAGGAACTTTGAGTTCCCACATTTTTTTCCAGATTGGTTCGCCCTTTTGTGACAAGGCAGATCCTTCATCCTGATCCTGGAATTTTTGTTCTGTGAAAGTTAAGTATTTATCGGGTGTTTTGTAGTTAAGATCAAAGGTCAAAAATACTTTTTTAGTTGGTGCAACATCACGACCTACCAGCAATTCCAGTTTCCAGGTTTCGGCTGCGTTAAAATTTAACTCAGCCGGTGTTCTAAATAAATCGACATCCTTAAGCTCTGGCGCACCTTCTGCTGCGATATCACGTAAACGTTTGTGGTTGCTATCGTGAAAACGAATAGCGGTATCTCCCTGAATAATCTGGAAACGATCAAAAATGCCGCCACGAACATAACCTGAACCTTTAAATGAGTAACGCCCTTCGCCTGCCAGTAAAACTGCCTGTTCACCTGGCTGTATTTTTTTCAACAGATTGCGGTATTCATTTTCACCAAGAAGGCTGCGACCGATACTCGGTACAGAAACCACTGCTGCATATAGCTCAACAAATACCTCATCAGCTTCACCCTCTTCAGGAAAATCACGGGCGATAACTTCATCCGAGGCTTCAAAGGCACGATTGATTTCTCCGAGAGAGATTTTGAGTGACTGGACTGAACCATCTGCAACAAGATCGGCCCAGCTAGAGACCATATTAACCTCAGCATTCACCGAGGCAATTGGCCCAGTTTTCTTCCGCTCTGGTGTGAGGCCTGATAATTTATAGGTTCTGGCGACCTTGATAGCAGTACGCAAAATCGTATCATCCATCACCATCACTGTTACTGTGGCGCCGGTGACAATATCGATTTTATGATCCTGAGTACCACGTACCAGCTTTCCCACATCCAGACCTTCATAGGCCTTGAGAACACCAATAATTCGCTCTTCAGGGATGCCGATCAGGACAATTGGTTCATGATGCTCAACTAACAGTACCTTCTGAATAACACCCTGTAAATCGAGAGCAACAAGCTGATGTATTGGCCTACCCGAATAACCTGTGGTATTCATAAAATCTGAAGTCAGGAAGACAAAACCCAGTTGTTTTCCCTGTTTATAAACAGGGGCCACCAGTGGGTCACCGTCAGGCGCGCCGAGTTTATCTGCTCCCGGAAAAAGTTCATCAGGTGTAATACCATCAAGTAGACGGGGCAGCTCAGAATCCGCATAGGCAACCCCTATCAGTAATGACTGTAGGAGTATGACGATAGAAAAGAATCGCAAGACGACGTGACAATTTAAACGCGGCGAATTGAAACTGGATAATTGAAGCTGTTTGAACCACCCCCTATATCCAGAGAGATAACAGGGATTATTTTGTTCGATTGTAAACTTAAAACTCACGTAACAGCTGCCCTAAATAATACCTGCGTAGTCTGCGACATAATGCCACATGTTACTTGATTTAGGTCAACTACATTAGTGATATAAGAAAATTAAATTATTACTATATACATGTTTTGCAATATTTCATTATCAATAACACCATATTCACTTTTAACCGCAGAGTATAATGAATCAAATAAATCTTCCCTGATGAAATACGACTGTGAATGTTTCAAAAATATTACTGTATATTTTAGCCATCACATTGTCTTGCATACAGACAGGCAATACCATGACCAGTGATTGCAATACAGAGGCTTCATGGCAGCAACAGAGATCTGACCTGATAAAAACCAACCTTACGGGCATTGGGATAATAACAGCCTGGGGCTTAGCCAAGTGGGACTACTTTAGCAACTCACCCAAATCGGCTGATGAAGACTGGTTTCAAAATAATACTGATGAAGGCGGCGCTGACAAGGCAGGTCATATGTATACCAGCTATGTCACCACCCATGGGCTCTCCTATATGTTCGAGACATGGTGCTTCAGAAAAGATGATGCTGCCTTATATGGTGCACTGTCATCGTTAGCAATACTCGGCTATATGGAAATCGGTGATTCCTTCAGTGACTATGGATTTTCCAAAGAGGATTTTATTGCAAATAGCCTGGGTTCACTACTCGGTTACTATTTATATACCAGTCCTGAGCTGGCAGACAAGCTAGACCTGAGATGGGAATACGGACTACATCCCACAGGCAGCGATTTTACTACAGACTACGAAAACTCCAAATATTTATTTGCCCTCAAACTGAATGGCTTTGAGACCTTTCATGACACCTTTCTTAAACACTTTGAATTACAGCTAGGTTATTATGTACACGGCTTTGACAATCAAATTGATACCAAGGAACGCAACCTGTTCTTTGCTATCGGATTAAATCTCACCGATCTGTTTAAAAGGCACTCCTATAGAAAAACTGCGGCTGTTTTGAAATACATTCAAATCCCTGAGACTAATATGGAATTTGAAAGAGACCTGAACAAATAGCTTCAACAATTAATAATTTACCATGTACGTTGAGTACATCCTGTAATCAGTCTAATTACCAGGCTTAGACTGACTCAAAAGTATCATTGGTTTGATATATATCAATACCCATACTGCCCTCGCCGGGTAAAAATCCTGCACTCCCTCTGTTTTATAGAAGACTAACAAGCGATTACGCATCACTGCCAGCATATAAATTTTGAACCTGGATAGACACATCAATACATTTGGGCAGGCGATGTTAAGACGCTATGGTGAACGTGTACATAAAATATCCATCGATGCCAGCTTTACCTGTCCAAATCGTGATGGCAGTTTAGGCATAGGTGGTTGCACGTTCTGCAATAATACCTCCTTTAGTCCTAATGGACGACAACCTGCAGAAATCAACCAGCAAATAGACGCAGGAAAATTTATTATTCGTAAACGTACTGGTGCACGAAAATACATTGCCTACTTTCAGGCCTATACCAATACCTACGCTGAAACTGAATTGCTGCAACAACAATACAACCGTGCCCTTCAACAGGCCGATGTAGTTGGTATTTCTGTAGGCACACGCCCCGACTGTGTGGCTGACTCAGTGCTAAATTTACTGGAAAAATACCAGGACGATGGCTATGAAGTGTGGCTGGAACTGGGACTACAATCAGCATTTGATAAAACACTGGAGCGTGTTAACCGCGGCCACGGTTTTGATGCCTACCGATCAACATTAATACGAGCTCGTCAACGAGGCATACAGGTCTGTACACACCTTATTATTGGCCTACCCGGTGAAAATGAGAAACATTATGCAACAACCCTGGATAGAGTGCTTGAACTCGGTGTCGATGGGCTCAAGCTACATCCATTGCATGTCGTTAAAGGTACGCAACTCGCGAATGAATGGCGACGTGGCAAATACAGGCCACTCGGACTGAACGAATACGCACGCATTGCAGCAGACCTGATCCAGCAAACACCACAGGACGTGATATTTCATCGTCTAACTGCGACTGCTTCTGAAAACATATTACTGGCACCTGCATGGTGTGCGCATAAATGGAAAACTTTAAATCTTATCGCTGAAGAACTTGAGTCTCGCAACCACTTCTATCAGCCGTCTTTAATTATCGACAACCCTGCAGTGTTAATGCAGGCAACAATTTAGCGTAACCAAACCATGAGCAATACAGCCAATTCCATGGAGCTCGTCTGCCCTGCTGGAAATTTACCGTCATTAAAGATTGCTGTTAATAATGGTGCTGATGCAGTTTATATAGGATTCAAGGATGATACCAATGCACGACATTTTGCCGGCCTTAATTTTAATGATCAGCGCGCACAGGAAGGCATTGCCTATGCGCATCAACATGGTAGCAAGGTATTCGTTGCTATCAACACCTATCCACAGCCATCTGGCTGGAAGCGCTGGCAGGATGCAGTCGACCATGCAGCCGAACTGGGAGTGGATGCACTAATCCTCGCCGATATTGGTGTGATGGATTATGCCTCTGAACGCTGGCCAGAACTTCGTCTGCATCTTTCAGTCCAGGGCTCTGCAACCAGTCATGAATCAATTAATTTTTATCACCAGCACTTTGCTATACAACGCGCTGTTGTACCACGTGTACTTTCACTCAAACAGATAAAAAATGTCGCAGAAAATACCCCGGTGCCAATCGAGGTATTCGGATTTGGCAGTCTATGCGTCATGGTCGAAGGCCGCTGCCTGCTTTCCTCGTATGTTACTGGTCAGTCGCCCAATACCTATGGCGCCTGTTCACCAGCAAGTGCAGTGCAATGGAAAGAAACCGATGCCGGTCTGGAAACCCGTCTTAATAATGTACTGATCGACTGTCATGGCAAAAATGAATCAGCGGGATACCCTACACTGTGTAAGGGGCGATTCAATGTCAATCAAAATACCTACCATGCTATAGAAGAGCCTACCAGTTTAAACACCATGGCATTACTGCCTGAGCTACAAAAAGCCGGTGTTGCCGCCATTAAAATAGAAGGTCGTCAGCGTAGTCCTGCCTATATCGATAAAGTTTCAAAAGTATGGCGTCAGGCTATTGATGCCTGTCAGCATGACCCTGAGCATTACCGGCCACACACAGATTGGCTAGCCGCTTTACAGGAAGTATCAGAG
>Ga0224501_10001575_pt1 | contig 17644 bp, 13 predicted proteins | sample SF_Oct11_sed_USG_4_FD_169105 | JGI IMG/M metagenome (GOLD analysis project Ga0224501, IMG submission 169105) | Sediment microbial communities from San Francisco Bay, California, United States - SF_Oct11_sed_USGS_8_1 | ecosystem: Environmental > Aquatic > Marine > Sediment | place: USA... | reverse complement strand
AAACCTGGATTCCAGATGGACAAATCTACATGTACAAATCAACATAGGTCTAAGGTAGTCAATACCACTCGGTACATTGCATGCTTTCATGCTATTACTTTCTGATCCTTGTAGTGAGATGCTTCTCGGCCCTGTTCCATCTGGATTCTTCTTCATTCCCAAACACAAGGCGAACTCATATTAACGCAAGAAATGACTATGTACAACAGTTTATTCCGCACATGAACCGAACCATGGTTTATGAACATTGAGATGAAAGGTGATCTAAAAGTTCTTTTCAGTTTTCTTTGATAATATTGATGATTAAATGTCACCGTCTTTTAATATCACTACAAAACGTAATCCAGCTCATATCGAAGGTATGTGTTCCGGTCATCATTATCCATACGGGGATACGCCGGGATCATAGCATGCTCCGCTCCAATGTAGATAGTGTTATATACTTTCCAATAGACATCCCGTACCTTGCGTGCGGGATGGAATAATCCCTAAAACAGGAATGTCCCGTTGTTATCAAACTTATACAGCTCACATTAGTCACTATGCCATTATTTATTCTTACACCTTCAGTAGAGGGGTACTCATCAACATTTGCTGATCAGCTGAAGCATCACTCACCTGTACAGCGTATTGCATGACCCTAGTAGGTCCCAGGCCCAGTCGCATGCCTTCGATCGCGCCCATGAAAGCCTGTACTACGTGGGGAGAAGTCTCAAACACATTAGGCCAGACATAGTTGAGCAGATGGTTGAGCGCGTCCTCACATCCAAATCCATACACTCCCAGGGCCAAGTGCTGTATCGTGTACATCGCAGTCTGTCTGTGAACCAGGTCTCTAAAATACAGGGGGAGAAACATCAGGGATCTAGCGGTGCAGATGTGGGCAGTGCCAAGCATTGAAAATGGACCTGGATTTGCTTACCTATCCATGAGAGCGTCCTCCAACAGTCCGGTAACAGCATAGATATAATCTTTGCCCATTTCACCGATATACTCAAACATGAAGCTCAGAGATTTGAGAACACCGTTCTGCACATTTAGTTCGGGCACCCGATATTCATTCATGAGTCCAGGCAGCACAGTGAAGGGTGAGCAGGTTTCAGCTACTATAGCTATAGCCACAGTAGTGCAAACTCTGTTCTGTCTCTCCTGAACCTTCAGGTTATTCAGCAGGGTAGCTAATACATCGTGAGGTCTATGAATATAAAATACATTATTGAGTCTGTCTGGAGAATATTCATTGGTTGTCGTTACATAACCTGCTCCAAAGGCATTACGAATTGCTCTCAAAAGTAGAATACATGTTCCTGACTACAGAAACCATCATTGAATAGGCAAAAGTGAGATATGTACCGACCCAATAGCTTTGGCGATGTATCCAAATGTGTTCACAGTGGCCCTTCTGATGGCCTTTTTGTGCGCTTTGAGTAGCTCGAGAAGTTCAAAGCAGATTCTCATCCACTCTCGAGCTGGTACAAATTCAGATCCACGGTCGGCAATTCTGCCAACGAGATCTATGCAGTTTTCTTGCACCTTCTCATGCCTAAAGTAGAAAGAAATGTTTACAGATTTACCAGACAAGGAGCGTACGCAGTTAATACATAGATTACAGATACATAGATAGCATATTACCTGTTCTTGAGAATAGGGGTAAGCCTAGGTAGAAGGTCCTTGATGGGCGGTGTCATCTTGGTCATTCCGATGACGTTAACAATGCCTTTTAGTGCACCAAGAATACTGCCGAGCACCTCAGGATACTCCTCTCCCAGATACTCATACAGTACGACTCCCAAATGTCCCATCAGCTTTTCCTATCAAACAAAATTAAATTCAGTCATTGGCCAAGTGGGCGGTCCATGGAATGCAGTACAGGGTGATATATGTCCGATAACTGTCCTAGCCCATTGGGGTGGGTGGCTGGTGGAGGTTAGCTGGCACACCCTGCATCCATGGCCACTAGGTACCAAATTTAAATAAATCCGCTATTGATTTAAAGATACACAGAACTAACAGCCGTTGACCACAGGTGTTGTCCCGATTCCATTTCCACTCGCTGAAACTAGATTACTTAAAGTGGAACAAACCAATTTCTATCAGATCATTCTATGGACTCACCTCCTGACACGTCTTCATCACTACAGCAATGCGTGAGATGAGATCGGCGGCTTGCTGTCTGACCTTAGCGGACTTATTATTCAATCGCCACAGTATGGTACCACAGATCTGGGGAAGGTATGGCTTACATCTCTTGGCCAGTGAGTTCACCACCACACCGAAACCGTTCAGCATAACCACATCCTACAGTGAATAATGTTCGTTGTTAAGAGTTTATGATCCTGCTTGAGATCAATGGGATAGAAATGAGCTGCTGACGACGATCAATGTGTAAAAACATTTTTATACAGATAAATCGTCTAAACTCTACAAATAAAAAATGAAACTAACCTCTGTGGTCTGCTCCTGGAAAGCATAGAGGATGCCGTCAATCAGCTGTTCCTCAAGACGACTGTCGATGTCACTGGCACCGAGATTAGCCATCACCTTCTCTATTGTCTCCATTACCATCTTCCTGTACTGCTCAGACTCATCTTTGAGATCGTCCACCACACGATTGATAATCTCAGCGGCTCCCACTTTGTTAGCGATCTCTACTGTGGTATCCACCAACTGGAGGACCAAAAACAAAATTCACATAATATGTATCTGGACCCATCTATTATTCGAGGGGTGTTATGAGTCAGAGTGGTGAAAAAGAGGAAGTGACTTTGAATTTTTGTACTGACCTGTCTATAGTTACGTCTATCGAGTGCCATCCTTTGATTCCAGAAGTGTTTGAAAAATGAAGGTAGAATTTCATCTTTGATATACTGCGGCTCTACACCATCTGTGGCACAACATTGCTTTACCACCTGTTATGGTAGATTTTTGAGAATGAAAGTTCTTGTAGCATAGTCGACGGTCCGCGATAATATCAACTTAGCAACCCATAAGCAACCTGAACCATAAATACCGACAATATATATAATTTCAATCTAAATGGTCTTAAATTCAAACAAAAAACATTCTTTCGTCTCTTAAATGTAGGGGACTAGGGGTCATTGGGATTGTTGGCGGTTTTGACATTAAAGGAATGAAACCAATCAGTAACAACGATGTCTAAGACACTGATGCTGCTGAGGGAAACTGACCTTTAGTACAATCTTCTTCATTTCCTCATCAGGAGATTGGAACTCTCGGATAAGGATCAGCATCACTTCTCTGGTATAGTAGTTAGCGTATTCTGCGTCCATAAGCGGAATCAAGTAACCAATAGCTTTCAGGAAGGCGGCCAATCCTGCAGACAAATATGCATTTTAGCGAGTTAACAAAATCTCAGTACTGATGTGACTGGAAAGTAAGCCTCTTATATGCAGTTTAAAGTTTATCATGAACTTGCCACCACTCACCAATTATAAGTAACTATGAAATCAACACTGAGCATCAACTCAGCAGTCATCCTAGTTTATAAATGATAAACAGGCATACATACCTTTTCCTCTGAACTGTCGGATACCCTTCCATAGAGGTTTGAGGACGGAATCGAAGCTCTCAATACCATAGGGTGTAGCGGCTTCGGCAAGCGCAGCAAGAGACAGAGCGGTGATAGTTCGCACCTTCTGTTGCTCATCCTGTAGACCTACAAGTAAAAATTTTCACTCAATGACCGAATAAGTGTATCTTCAGTAAAATGTATACGTACAATAGCGCACAAGTCACACCCATGCCTGGATAGAACTAGTTCTGTACCTTTCCACACCACGCCGGAGTAACACCACTTACCGTGTTCAATGATTTCGACAAGACTGCGGAGGTGGGGCAGTACCGCGCAGCCCATCAGAATGGAGATCTGTTGCACAATTTTGATACCAGTATGCCTGGCCTGCCATGACTTCTTACTCCTGCAGACAGCTTTCAGGAAAGGCAGCAAGGACGGGATACCGAGTGCGGAGGCTACCACAGCGAAGGCTCGCGCTGTCGTGTTTCTTACATACTCATCCATGTTGTCAATATCGGGTCTCATAGTGGAGATCATAGTTGCGAGTCCGGCGGCCTGCAAAAGTAATCAGTACTGGATTGACTACATGGGTTAAGCCACGGTTGATGGTAGATGCACTTACGGAGTTGTGTTCCCCAATTCTTAAAGGGACACAACCCAACATTCATTGCAGCGATAGCAAGTGCGACTTTTTATCCAAATGAATACCTGTGACTTGAATAACTATGACCCGGATGTAGTTATAAGAAGTCCTTTTCTGGGTTTTCCCATGCCCTAAAAAGAGGCCGTTGCATTCGGGCTTCTATCATTGGGCAAGAATAATTGCACTAACGCTCGCTGACAGAGGTGAAAAATTGCACTCTGAATTCCTAAATTTCTTAATTTTTGTTGCACTGTTGCATTGTTCTCTATTTAGACTTGTGTAACTGTAAGTCCAGTATGCGCCTGAAAGACATTTTTTCTAAGCATCAGCATGTGAGTCGAGAAGTCAATGCAAACACCAACAGTTCTTTGTTAATTTCCTATGTCCTTCTGTTGCGTCGATGGTCTGAAAAGTGCTCCAAGTATGTGTACTGGATAGGGCTCTATCTTAGCATCCACTTCAGCTGGGTATTGGGCCCATTTGTTCGTGGTAGGCTTCGAAATTGAAAAACAAGAGGCACTTGGTCGTTATTAATTAACCCAGTTCAACAAAATGTGACACGGTTCAGACAGCAAAGTGATACTGCTCACCTTGGCAAGGTTCGATATAATCTCTCTGCCTTCCACTCTCGCATAGTAGTCTTCATCAATCAGAAGGGGTTCAATCACCACCAGTATCTTATGCACATAGGGCCGCACCAGGTCATCCAGTTTATACAGAATCCGATCAATCACCTACAGCCCAGCATTTTAGAGTGAAACTGTCTGAAACAAATACGCTGGACATATTAACAAGTGATAATCGCAATAACCATTACCTTGACGAGCAGATGTCTCTCCTGGTCTTCCAGTGTGGGGCTCATCAGCAATGGCAGGATCTGGTTAAACAATGGACCAGCGCCCATTTCCCGCGCCTTGTCTGTGATCTGTCGAAGAGCCGCCTTCCTCATAGGTGGTGTTCCATTCTTAATTTTCAGCAAAAGTTTCATGATACGTCGATCCTTCTGCTCTTCAGCGGACAAGGACTCTTCATCCACATCAACCTGATCAGAAAAGCAGTGCATAGAAGCAATTATCGCGGCTTACGATCATAAACAGCATCATGGATCAGAAATTCATTGATATTCAGGGTGTGACACTCACCAGCAGCTTATCGAAGTATTGCATGTCATCAGGTTTCAGTGTAGGTAGGTTTCCTTTTGGCTGCATGTCTACGATCATATCCTTGTTTGATCCATGTTCCGGTGTGCCTTGCATCTTGAAGCCGGGAGTGCCTCCCATCATTGGTGTTGGTGTGGCTATCAGCTTTCGAGCAGGAGTCCGTATAGGCACATATCCAGCCGGGGGCTGCAACACCTTATATCCCTCAGGAAACATGGCGTCCAGATCTTCATCGGAAAGTGGTCTGTTTCTGTTATCAATCTCTTTCTGCCAATTCCACGCCTGCATCTGTTCTGGTGTCATAGCCATCAGATGACCTGTGAAAAGGACAAAATGTTGATACAAAACTGATAAGCTGTTCCTGATCTATAGTGAGTGTACTCGGTCACACCATGAACTGTCAATCCAGGTTTTGACCATTACTTACCTGGAGTTGGGGTAGCCATATTCATAGCCTTGGTGCCAACAGGCGTGGTTCCGCTAGGAGTTATGCCTCCAGGGGTGAATCCACCAGGTGTCGCCCCACCAGGGGTGAAGTTGCCCGGCGTTCCAGCTCCAGGAGTGCCAGCACCAGGAGTCATTGATGGGGTCATGGCACCTCCTGCCACCGGAGTCTCGTCCCATCGTGAGCGCCTCCTTGAAGCACCAGCTCCAGGGGTATCCTCTATCTTATCATCAGCACCACGGTTAGCTTTAGGTGTCTCAGCCCAACCAGAATGTGCCGGTGTTTCTACAAAGAAATTAGATATATCTTTCTATTACGGACATATTCATAGGCTAAACAGCCTAGGTGATTCCTGCATATCATTCAGTGTAAGTCGGCCATGTAAAGTGACTGACCTCCTGTGCCTCGTGGTGTCTCGTCCCAGCGGTTTCTCCTACCAGATGGTGTGGCACCTGTATGACCCGGAGTTGTCGGTTCTCTCCCAGGAGTCATGCTCCCGCTGGACAGATGAACTGGAGTCTCCGCCCAGTGCTTTACAGTACCAGGGGTCTGCGCCGATCCAGGGGTTGCATCACCTACAAAGTCAGTGCATGGTTTTATAAACATTCACACCTAACTACAGTGCCAATACAGTGAATTCAGTGAGGTAAACACGGTTAGTATACACTACGCACCTGATACGCGTCCGGGCGTTTCAGCCCAGTTAGCCTGTGACGGTGTAGTGGGAGCTTCGATCCTGCGCTTTGGAGTGGGCGCTGACTCGACCTCACCAGCAGCTTCGCGAGCCTGATCCCAGCGCCGTTTCTTTTTTTGCTGTGCGCTTACCTCAGAATAGCTACCATTAGCGTGCAACTCCCCGGCTTTAGCCTTCTCCTGCATTCGTTTCTCCAAAGTTTTCTGCATTTATAATTGACATTATCAGGTTATTGCGTGGCTATCGGTGGCAACAGAGAAAGCATGGCGGTAACATGGGAGTAGTGCGAAAGGGAATGCGCACCTGATCTTTGGCAAGGCTTTGCTCCTGGATGATATCTCTGTAGGTTCTCGCTTTCTGTGTGACATCTGGAGTTTTACCGCCTGCAAATATAGAGTAACCCGCGTTATTATCAACAGTATAATATAAAAAGGCAAAGAAGGAAAGCACACAATCGGTCAGGTGAACCAGCGGCTTCCCCTTTATACTGCATTCTTTCGTAATACAGCGGTTAAAGAGGTATGCCATCTGGCCCTGTCCTGTTAAAATACAGCACTGAACATTGTACATGGTAAGCCAAATATGTCCCCAAAACAACTTTTTACAACCATGACAATGTTCATTGAGAGAGGGCAACTCAAATGACATGCTGCATCTTCGATTGTGCGCCTGAGAGTTTATACAGATCCTGTTCGGCAATAGCTAATGGATAAGGACATCCATAGGCTATTGCTGCTGCTCACCATCCAAGTCCGTTGCATGTCCAGGCCATCATTTGCTATGACTACGGCATAGACCTCTGTGTATCTATAAATATTTTCAAAAGGTATAACAGCACCACGGACCCTTGAGGGGTCCAGCGTATGCATGCTATCTTAATTATCAGATCATACACTTAGATTCATGCTGGTTTTCTAGAACCCTAACGAAGATGCCTTATGATAGGTGGCATAAATGACACAAACAAAGAGAGATGAACTACTGAATAGCAGGCGAATTAATGCCTTGACCATTTACAAGGCTATTCAGTAGTGGAGACAGTTGCAGGCTGTCATGGCGTAGGGCAGCGTTTCCCTTCAACTCTCCATCAGGTAGCCCGTGTCACCTAGTATGTGGAGGAAAGAACAAAGTTTATATTAGTCTCACAGTATCATTACAGAAACGCCAGAGAAAAGAGCCCTCGGGACTGCCGTCGTCCGAGCCATATAAACCTTTAGCTGCAGAGAGTGAGTGGTTGAACTCGATATCAAGCAAAAAATATTGGCTGCAGGTGGACAGGGACTTCTCTGGCACATGGGGAATGACTGACCCGGAAAGGTAAGACCTACCGTCAGCAAATGGATCATGACGCACTGGAGATAGCATCATCTTCGGTCGTTGCAGCTTTTTGTAGTCATTCTCTCTGTCTCGTATCTTTTCAGCTCGATGCTCAGCAAACGGGTCATAATCCTAAGAAAGATACAGCCTGCATGTTAACAAAAGCTCAGACAATAACAAGTCTTGACACAGCTGCCAGACAGCACGGTCAGATATCGAGAAATGATAATGAGCAAACATGAGGTTGTCATCAGCCTCTGTCTGATTTTGCTCACCTTATCTGGCGCTAAATCATTCAGTACATTGAGTGGGGCGGTATATTGTGGCTTTCTACCAAGCATGGGATTGGTAGTATCGTCATCGTCCTGTAAACAAACCATAAGTTAGCAAACAACCACCGACTTGTCCACTGCAATAATTGGAAGATACCAGCGGCAGGTATGGTTATGCATGAACTTTCAGCAGGGACATACCTCTTGGTCATCATCCATCCCGATAGAATCGACATACTGTGAGCTTAGGCCACTGAGTTTGCTTGATGTATAAATATCCGTATCAAAATGACCTTCTGATCCAAGCCCAATTCTCTCGGTCTCATTTTCCTTGGTCTCTTTGAGAGCTGTTCGACTGGCTTGCAGCTCTTTGACCTGAGCTTCAATCTCTGTCAAACATGGGACAACAGGTCATGGTTGGTAAAAGTCCTCAAATTATACTAAAACTGGCTTTTGCGTCTTTCAGAGGGACACAAGAGTATTCTAACATGAATCGCTGACACTGAGTAAAGAAAAAGCAGCAAAGCTGCCTTTGGTAGCAGACTGTGAAAGCAGTTGTGTGTGTGTCCATTCGATTGATTAAAACTTGGACAGAGCAAATCACTCGATCACTCGCTTGTGCGGTTCTCAAGCACAACAAAAGTCACACCAACAGTGTGACCCACAGTCAAACTCACAAACTATATGTATTTAACTCATAAATCACAAAGAGTAAGACTAAATAACTGAAGAAATAAAAATATTGTAATCCAATTATTTAGATTTACTGAACTACTCGAAATTGAACTATGATATTGTCTATTGAACTATTGGAGTTAAGTTATGCGACAGCGACCCGCCCTGAGGACAAGATAGTCGACACCAATCTATTCTAGTTTGCTTAAGTCGTGTACGCACTGACGCAGTCACAGTAGTGACAATCACATCACGTCCGATACGTGATGGTAAGAACTTTGAACTTCTTAACCAATTCTCTTTAGTAATATACTAATTAAATTGAAATGTAAATACACTACACACCACAGTCCACAGCCACTCGCCCATGACCCAGCCATTCACTGACTAAGTCCGTAAGTAAATCACTGCATCACCCACTAATTGTGGTGGAACCAGTCATCTGGGTCTGACTTAGTCACAATTCGTTGACTCAGTCAGTCCGTGACTGTGAGTACTGACCGAGTGAGTCAGTGACCGAGTGAGTCAGTGACCGAGTGAGTCACTCACTAGACTGACTGAGTCGAGCGAGTGGATTGGATTATCATGGAATCGTGGACTGGATATATACGGACAGCGGCAACAGTTTCAGAAATGAATTTGTACGTTTATATGGGCTCCCGGTAATTTCTCAATCTCTACAGTAGATAAGTCCTGGCATTGTGCAATAACGTCAGTTAACGCAGACACCTTAATTAGGCATTTCTAACAACGGAAAAAATCTTTTCACTCACCTTGATGCGTTCTCGGCGCAGCCATTTTGTTTTCTACGGATGTCATCGAACTGTCCCACAATGCAGCGCAAAATATGCAGGGGAACGCAAGTTTAACGTCGGCAGTGGGGGGGGGGTCAGTCGATCTGACTCTTCGGTATGCGGCGGGGGCGCAGCAGTAGAAGACTAGTCAAAAGTAGGGGTGATCGAATTTTTTTATACGCCCAACACAGCTATCAAAAACATGCTCATAGGACATCGGCCCACCGCCATTGTCCACTCACCTCCCTTCCCGTAGTACTAAGGGTCTGCATTGTTAGGTCACCTCGCTGGTGAAATTTTATGACGTAGACTGTGAACCCAATCAAACAATCCGTACCTCACCAGGTAATGAAGATGTCTTTCCAATGTTAAATTGCGTTGGATCAATATCGTTTTCTAAAATATTTGTACCCCTTAATTATATTGTACGGATCTACTGTGGATTATAATATGCGGCTACACTCTAGGGCCTACCTTCATTGTTTCATTACACAGAAAGAACATTTGCAACCTTTGATCTGGCGCATTAAAATCCTTCATTCCCACCCAAGGTTAAATACCTTCTCATTTAGTTTTCTTGAGTTCAGTTTACGAATCCACATCACACATGTATAACAGTCTCAGATCTTATAATTGGTAAAATACAATAATAAGTTTCTCAAAACTACTGATCAGACTTTGATCTCCTCACACAAAAAAGAATGCAACAATACAGTGGGAATTAAATGTACACACAATAAATAAAACTGCTGGTCCTACAATTTTTGCACAAACTCCAAAAATTGACTTTCCTGGATCATTATACCAAGGAATTAAAATAAAAATTTTAACAATGATAGTGAACAAAATTTCATGCACAATGGAGAAAAAAAGCGCGAAAATGTTCTCAGTTCATCTGCTGATGGCTGATTATCAAACATAACAAAAGCACCTTCGGTAGTCACCAAATAAACATCATTGATAATTACATATGTTGGTTGAGCATTAGCATTTTTTCTGCTGAACCTTCAAGATTCATCTAGTCCTCATCCTGATACAGTTGTGTAGCCATGATATCTCCAGTCGAAATCGTCTGACACGCCATTTCTCGCGTCCGTGGTTCGGATGCACCGTTGCTCAGCTGCATCTTTGCTGGTTTGCTATCGGTCGGCACAAGCATATAACCTGGAATTAGTTGCTTGTTATCCTTCGCCACCGACTTCTGCATGTATTTTGACTCGGGCACCATAGATAAAGAAGGCACTCCCTTGTCATCCCCTGATCCCGGGTGTGTGTTGACAGTCCACACGGGTATGCAGCCTGTATTACTCTGCGTGGCATCAGCGTACGCGTACTGATCACCGGCTCCACTATCGAGGTTCGGCAACAGCGTTTTGATCTCATCATCAAGGCCGGTTGAATTAAAGCCCGTCAGCGTGAAGGACGATTCTGTGCCATACATGCTTCTGATATCCTCACCATCTCTCCAAACGTGCGTCGCTCTCCATCTCGCTCGGCTACCACGGGCGGCTCTCACAGCATTGAATCTCAAAATTTCACCAATCTTGAATTTTTTAGACAAGTCATCATAGCCATCTGGTAGAATAGAGCGATCAAAGAAGACGTGCTCATGTTTTCCCAGATCCACAATACCCCACAGTTTGGCTAGGTGATAGATGGGTCCTTTATGATTGCTCAGTGTTCTGTACGCAGCTGTGGGTGTTGCGCCCTTACTCCCAGTGTTGGTACAAGTTACTGATGCTGTCTTGTCATTTAGGGAATCCGACAGATTGGAGGCGATTGAGCTGCTCATGCTGTCCGGGTCGGTCTTCGTGGAAGCGGGGGAGGTGTTTACATCAGCATTAGGCGTATTCCCACTTGGACGACTGCCGGCCATGATAACATTGAGTTTTGTTTTCTTCAGTGTTATCATGTCGTCGATAAGCAAGAATATATTCGGAAATTTGGTTACGAAATTGGTTAGCTTAGTAATGTCATCTGCCAGGATATTTTGAATGGGTTCAGCCGCATCAGCTACTCTAAGCATAACAGCCGCTGCCGCTATTTGGCCACCTGATGTCTCCACAAGCTCTTTAAGAAACTTCATAGTCTTGTACTCGCTAGCTGTCATGGTGATCGGGGACGGTTTGGATTTACTGTCCCGACTTAACGATTTAGATGCTGTGGTGGAATCAAGGCTCACATCACTACACTCACGCTGAAGCCGTGAATGATTCTTGATGTCATCAGTAAGGCCCACTAGCTCATCTTGGTCGATGATAAAAATATCTTTGTGTTTTAGAAGAAAACTCTTGAATTCACTTTGGGGTCCCACTACTGATCGCATATCAATAGGGGCTTGTGACAAGTGACCAGCTAAACTCTTTATGGGCAATTTTGACCCTTTCTTAGCCAATTTGTCTTGGAAATACTGCACAGCCTTCAGCTCGAGTTCAACTGGAGAAAGCTGCGGTTTTGCTGGCTGTGCATCTTGATCCCCGCCTGACATACAAGGAATTGGAGCACCATGGTTGTTAACAGACACCATGTTTCCTACAAAAAGACAAAGTCAAATGAACTAAATAATTATGTGCAGATATACCATGCAATAGTACCTGCAAGAAAGTAATTAGGTTGATAGTTATTCGTGAATCACACTACGCAATAGACTGTAAGCACCCACGAATCGATCAGTACGATTTTCAGGCTATAATAGAACATGCTAAAATAGAAAATTAGAAAAAACTGGCATACAAAAACCACTGTGACGTGAGCATCAGATAAAAGGTAAGCTAGATCAGAATCTGGTGAAAACACTAACCTTCGATATGAAACAAAGATGGATATTTGCCCAGGAATTGTCTCAAGCCATCCTCATTGCCTCCAGCAGCTAGTCGCATTTCCGAACTAAAACTTTTGGTGCCGAATCTTCCGGCCATTTGGCTGATGGTCAGAGGAGTTGAACTGTTCATCAGGACCTCAATGAAGTACAACATCGCTTTTTGTCCTGCCTCGTCAGCCATTTTCACTTTATAATGCAGGAAATGCACGAAAGAGCTTTGAAGCTATCTTTAGGATGTCGAAACCTCAATCTCAAACTTTGACCTAAAATAGGAAACTAGGGTAACTAGTCACATAACATGAAATCCAAGAGAATTCAAACATTCTCTCATCTCTGATATCTGATATAGATAGTATAGATGACAGAATAAAATAGTGTTTGCACCATTATCGAGAGAACTGAAGAAAAGCAGTAAATGAATGCTGCAATCTAAAAGTTGTCAGTGTCTGTGTATTAGTCAAAATTACTGAGTGCGGTTATTACTTCCAGACCTAATTTTAATAAACACCCCAAGAGGCCCACCTGAAATAATGCTGGTGACGAAAAGGAGTCTCAATTTCGAATGCAAAGCATCCTGTCAAAGCATTACGTTAACAAACGTGAAGCCAAATATATGCTTTGTAATAGTGCGCAACAGCATTATCACTTGTGTGTATTAGTCTGTGTGACTAGTAATGCCCTACTACTCCTCAGCTTTGTGACTGTCTAGGCGTGCTATTTGTTACTGAGAATTTGTTTCTCAGCTTGATAATTGGCGAATAATTGCAAACTTCTATGCAATATAAGAGTAAAGCAGTAAGTCAGTGGATACCATGCTGAGCTTAGAACCAGAAGTCCCTGGGCTGGCTTTACTGGGATATGATCCCATCTTGTTTTTGATGGTTGTGTTCATCTCACACATCATGACCGATCTAGGTACTGTTGTTTAGTTTTACGTTATATAAAGCTAAAAACTCAAAAGACATGTGACGTATATTAATAGACCACCACTAACGCAACATGAAACTGCACAGTTTCAAACTTGGAGGTTTGGCGTGTAGATGAATTCTTGTGAGGTCTGTAAGTGTAATGTCAGATCTCTCCCTATCAAGGGCTACACATGTCCATATGATATAACAGCATTAATTTTCGGAAGCCACTTCTGCTGTGCCAGCATGAGGTTGATATTAGATTTACAGTCTATGGAAAGGGTTGGTTAACCCATCAGTTTTATTCTTCTGCGTCACACGGCTCGCATCAACGCTTTGCGTTTCTAAGAATACTTTTCATGTGTTAGCATCGTTTAGGCTGGCTGCCTTTGAAACACAACCGACTCAAACTTTACTTCCTTGTAACTTCAGGTGTAAAACACAATCAGGCTCACCTAAAGCTTCATTCAACCAGTGTTTAATACGATTTAATCTACACATTACACAACACGTCATTGGCGGTGTTGAGATTAGCGGTGCATTGCACCTGCAAGAGCAATTTATTAACCAACTGTGTCTTTTACCCAGTAAACACAGTTGCGCTGAGTCAGTGGCTAACAGTGTAGGGTATGTATAATGTATGTCACAGTTACCCACCTGAATTAAATATCAGTATAAAATATACTAATCAACTACTCTCGAAGTTGGTGGCTACCCTTGCCTTGGTCAGTTTGTGTCCAGGGTTTTATTTCTCGGTTATCACTTTACCATATATCATAATAATATATGATATACTAACTTAGTAACTACTACACTCTACACTGCAGTTCTGCACACTGCACAGGCTTCAAAATGGGTTAGTATGAGTATGACTATGACCATTAACTAAGTAACTACTTTTATTTACTAACTTAAAACTGAAGTAACTGTAGTAAGTTAAAGTAATTCACTCGGTGACTGTGTGTAACTCTAACTAAGCAAGTGTAAGTCAAGGTAATTCAGTAACGAGTAAGTCTAATATGATTAGTCTAATGGTAACTTAACTTACTTAAAGTTAGTTACTTAGTTACTAGTACTAGTAGTAGTAACTACTTTCAATAACTTATTTACTAGTCTATTGGTCTAAAGTATTAACTTAGTAACTAACTGTAACTCACTCACTGACTCAGTAACTTGTAACTGTAAGTTGTAAGTGACTTGTAACTTGTAAGTTGTATTACGATTTACATAGTGAGTGTATATCTATATGGAAATACATTAGGCAACTGTGAGACCCACTTACTCTTTAAATTACCGAGGACAGTGAACTTGAGTGACGTAACTTACTTTTTTCCAGGGCATCGAAAAGGACGAAAACAGACACTAGGAGTAGGATAGGGACGGGCGTCCCGATTGCTCGCAGCTGAGCTAGTCTGCCACTTAACAAGTGATGATTTAGCACATCATACTCAAATGCAGCAACAGATTGGTACCTTAGGTTTATTTTGTTGTACATTTTCGATCAAATACTATTTAAACCAGTCAAAATCTCATTGAACAGCTTGTTTATTATTAGAAAGTACGCTATTATTGAGAAAATAATTAGACGAGAATAAATTATTTCTGGAGGTCAAGCACTGAAGCATCGGGATTTGCACACCCACAGGCTACCGGACAAGAGTACAGGGCGCGTGCGCAGTTCGCGGCGGCCAAGTGAAATCTAGCAAAGGGATTTTCTCATTTCAAACTATTGCGCTCCCTCGTGTATCCCAATGAAAAATGCCGATGGTATGTGTGGACTGCATAATTGATTAATTAAAATTGCCATTTCGGCAGAAATCAAAGCGACTAGTTAACTACTACTAATTGCGCTAGACTAGTGAACTAGTACTGGTAGATTACTCTGTTCAGTCACTGCTCAGTCAGCCAATGGACTAAATGGAGTGAGAGTGAGTCAGTGACTCACTCAGTCACTGACCGAGTCGAGTGACTGTGAGTACGGACTGAGTCAGACTCAATGACTGAGTCTGAGTGAGGTACTGCTGTGTCTACAAGTGAGTTGACTGTTGTTGACAGTTGAGTACCTAACTCCGTTACTGCGAGTGAGCGTAAACTGAAACTAAACTCTAGAGTAGACTAAACTCTAAAGTCAATTATTTACTAGTACTAGTAGTACTATTGTATATTAAATTTTAATTAATAATAAGTTATTCAAATAAGATAAATAAATTAAATGGCCATCTTAGTCTTAATCTTATCTACTCTAGTCTAGAACTTCTAGTTCTAGATCTACTTCTAACTCTAAGTCTAACTCTAGTCTAAGTCTAAGTAAGTAATAGTTATAGCAACTAGTAAGTTCTAGTACTAGTAGAACTAGTATTTAGAGTTAGAAGTACTGGTACTACAACTAGCTACAACAAAGTGATAGTAACATACATACAATACATACATGATACAAGAACAGTAGACGTAATGCTTGAGCCTTGACAGTTGTCAACTCACTCTCAGTGGGTTGTCAGTTGACTTGAGACTGCGAGTCTAAAATCTCTTATTTTCTACTTCTAAGTTCTAGTGCTAGACTAGAGTAGAATATACAATGACAATGTATACAAGTGTGACTCACAGTGAATGACTCAATGGGTGACTGTGAGTCAGTCAGCGACTCAATTAACACTTGCAAAAGCTCAAAATGTCGGTGTCGCTTGATTTGTTCTATAATAATAATAAATCATGAGATGCATTTGCATTTGGTTGCTATATTGACAGAATCCAATGATAAAATTTGGTGATTAATTAAACTAAATAATACAGCTAGTGATTGAACTTGAAGCCTAAAACTGACCAAACCAAACTTACTGTTGCCTGTTGGTGTATTAGTATCACCATATGCACTCAACTCTCTATTTAGCCATGTGTTAAGTGCTAACCAGTCATGTGCATATAACCTCAGTACCACATAGACTGTAGTGTACCCCTATTGTTAAAGCTAGCATGTTTAAATTAATATTGGGGGTACTAATGCAGAATGTTCTCAGCTCATAAAACAATGTGACTTGTCACTACTATGTTTAAGGTAGCACAATTAACCCTTTGAGATAACGCTGTGGCAATGCACTGGGCTCTGCGATCACATGACCCTGAGTTCAAACCCTGATCATGACCGGCTCTAGAAGACAAGCCTCACTATGAGGTAAAGCATGGACACCGACCTTGCCATGGTGCTTTGTGGTAAACGTATCTGGTGAACAAACAAATATCCACCGGTGACTTCACCAGCGCTATTGTGGCTTCACTCACAATATTGTGACATTAATTTGAGCATTATTTTATAGGATGTCTTATGGTGTAGGCCTGATTATAGATAAAACTGGTCATTTGATGTTACACATGTATTTTTGTAGAGGTGATTAGTAACTGGACTCCTTCGATAGTCAATCGTCATGGAGGCAGTGTATTCAATGATCGGTTTTGTATACTCCATAACACTCTGTCTTTTTATTGATGCCATCGTCTTCTTGTGTGTCGATCGGATATGTAAAATCCTCCTGCAGGACTGCCAGTAAGTAATAGTACACGTTTGGAGCAAGTGCATCCGTCTCCGTGTCCGTTAACCTGGATCTCATTGTTTTGAATAATTTTAGGTATTCTTTTCAAAATGTTGAATCTGCCTTTTAGTTGATGATCCCCTCACCCATGCAGTACAAACCTAGGACAAACCCGTACATTGTTCTAAGTTCCAAATAAACACTATTGGGTGCTACTGCTGAACTGTGACATAAAGTGAAAGATTATTCTGGCATTTGCATGGATCCATTCTAATCTGCTAAGTGCATGTACTTTCTGCAGAGCTTTGATTTACATTTTTCTGTCGTGAATTTTTGTCACTGGTTTTTCAATAACTGGATGGCACTGTATTTTCTAGGAATCTGTCACAAAAACGTAACATTTGGCTGGTGGAAGCTCTTGTATTATATGGAGCAGCAGCAATTAATAGCTACCACCACAGACCGGTGCTGTTGTTAACCTTGGCCACGCTGACCTTTTGCTCGGCCACCATCACTAGATGGATTGATTTCAACTCATACTGGGAATGGGTGCTCACATATTGGAGCGAATTCAAGGATCAGGAAGAAAGCATGCAGGAGCAGCCAAGTTTTCTCTCTGGGATGCAACCGCCACAAGAATATAAAAATCAGGCAAGTCCTAACTTATGACAGGAAATTAATCGGTATAGTATTTAACAGGTGCAATCCCATCCTATTTTTCTGGCATGTAAAGCTGGCATCTTTGACATTCAGCGCAAAGTGCCTGGACCCACTAGCTGGCATTTCCTTCTTTCTATGTAATGCTGTTTTTTTTCACAGGTATCAAACGACCAATATCGGGATTATCTGAGACAGA
>Ga0224501_10001574_pt1 | contig 17645 bp, 18 predicted proteins | sample SF_Oct11_sed_USG_4_FD_169105 | JGI IMG/M metagenome (GOLD analysis project Ga0224501, IMG submission 169105) | Sediment microbial communities from San Francisco Bay, California, United States - SF_Oct11_sed_USGS_8_1 | ecosystem: Environmental > Aquatic > Marine > Sediment | place: USA... | reverse complement strand
GATATGGCCGGTTATGAAAAGGCCATGGCCGCGCAAAAGGATATGGCCCGTTCAGCGAAAAGTTTTGCCGTCGATTATGGCGATCAACTGGATATTAAAACCGAAACCGTATTCAGTGGTTATGAATTACTGAAGGATCCTGGCAAAATCGTACACTTATATATAGATGGTAAGCCGGTGAAGAAGATTTCAGCGGGCGAGCAGGGGTTGGTGGTGCTGGATCGGACTCCTTTTTATGCAGAGTCCGGTGGTCAGGTCGGTGACCATGGCGTATTGGTGAGTGGCAAAGGCAAGTTCCAGGTCGAAGATACGCAGAAGCAGGGCAGTGCGGCCTTCGTTCATTTTGGCAAAGTGCTAGAAGGAACCTTTGAAGTCAATTCAAAAGTCGATGCCGAAGTCGATTCAAATGCCCGACAGGCGACTGCCTGTAATCACTCCGCCACGCATTTATTACATGCGGCCTTGCGCCAGGTGCTGGGTGAGCATGTCACCCAGAAAGGCTCTCTGGTTGATGCGGAACGTCTGCGTTTCGACTTTTCACATTTTGAGCCGATAACATCTGAGCAACTCCAGGCCATTGAAGCCATGGTCAATGAGCATATTCGTCTTAATCATGAGGTGCAGACGCAGCTGATGTCACACAAGGAGGCGATGAAGAGTGGTGCCATGGCCCTGTTTGGTGAGAAATATGGTGATACGGTGCGTGTGTTGGCAATGGGTGATTTTTCTGTTGAGCTCTGTGGTGGCACCCATGTGAAGCGAACAGGCGATATCGGTTTGTTAAAGATTGTTACAGAAAGTGGTATCGCGGCCGGGGTGCGACGCATCGAAGCATTGACTGCAAAAAATGCCCTGCGTTATGTTGAGCAGGGTGAAAACCAGCTGCAAATGATCTCCGGGGCACTCAAGGCCACGCGGGAATCTGCAACTGACCGTGTACATCAGCTGTTGGATCGCAATCGTCAGCTGGAAAAAGAACTGGAACAACTCAAGGCCAAGATGGCCAGCAGTCAGGGCAGCGATCTGGCCAGTCAGGCTGAAGACATCTCAGGCACCAAGGTTCTGGCAGTAAAACTGGATGGTGCCGATCCTAAAAGCCTGCGCTCTACACTGGATAAGCTCAAAGATAAACTCGGGGCATCTGCAGTGGTGCTGGCAACAGTCAAAGACGGCAAGGTGAGTCTGGTGGCTGGGGTAAGCAAGGATAGAACTAATCTAATCAAGGCCGGCGATCTGGTCAATGTCGTTGCCGAACAGGTCGGGGGCAAAGGCGGAGGTCGTCCCGATATGGCCCAGGCGGGTGGCAATCAACCAGAAAAACTCGACGCTGCACTTGCTGCGGTACCAGAATGGATTCGTTCCAGACTAGTTTCCTGATCTCAGCTCTTTCTTTCTTCCTTCAAGTAGTGTTTAATTTGCGCCCTTTACATTTAGCCGGGTAGGTATGGCTCTAATAGTTCAAAAATATGGTGGGACTTCGGTCGGTGACGTTGAGCGTATCTCCAATGTCGCTCAAAAGGTGCAGATGTCTCGTGAAGCAGGCAATGACGTTGTCGTTGTGGTCTCTGCTATGAGTGGCGAAACCAATCGACTTATTGACCTGGCGAATCAGATTTCCGAAAGCCCCGATCCACGTGAATATGATGTACTGGTCTCTACGGGAGAGCAGGTCACAATCGCTTTGCTGAGTATGGCCTTGAACAGACTGGGCTGTCCGGCACGCTCATATACTGGTTCGCAGGTGCATATTCTGACTGATAGTTCACACACCAAGGCGCGTATCCTGGATATCGATGAAGCACAGGTTCGTACTGATCTTGAACAGGGCAATGTCGTCGTGGTCGCTGGATTCCAGGGGTGTGATGAACACGGCAATATCACGACACTGGGCCGAGGTGGCTCAGATACGACCGCCGTTGCGCTGGCCGCCGCGTTGAAGGCGGATGAATGTCAGATTTATACCGATGTAGATGGTGTTTATACCACTGATCCTCGAGTTGTGAGCAATGCGCGTCGCCTGGATCGCATCACTTTTGAGGAAATGCTGGAAATGGCCAGCCTCGGATCCAAGGTTTTGCAGATTAGATCGGTTGAATTTGCAGGCAAATACAATGTACCGTTACGGGTTCTGTCTTCCTTTGAGCAGGGCGATGGAACTCTGATTACTTATGAGGAAGAAAACATGGAGCAACCCGTAATTTCCGGTATTGCTTTTAATCGGGATGAAGCAAAATTAACCATCCTTGGGGTGCCCGACCAGCCAGGTGTCGCGTACCGTATTCTTGGCCCCGTTGGTAAAGCCAATATTGAGGTCGATATGATTATTCAGAACGTCGCCGCAGACTCGACGACGGACTTCACCTTTACGGTTCATCGAAATGACCACGACAAGGCGCGAGCAGTACTGGATAAGGTTGCTCAGGATTTGGGTGCCCGAGAAGTAAAAAGTGATAACACAATTGTAAAAATTTCTGTCGTAGGCGTTGGAATGCGGTCACATGCAGGTGTGGCAAGCACCATGTTTGAAGCGCTGGCGAACGAAAATATTAATATTCAGATGATTTCTACGTCTGAAATTAAGATTTCTGTCGTGGTGGATGAAAAATACCTTGAATTAGGCGTTCGCACCCTCCATGATGTTTTTAATTTAGAGCAGTCCCCTGATGTTTAAACCTAAATTAATGTTGAAAATGTCAAGACCTTTTTAAATTAAAGTTTAATGTAAGTTGGTCGATACCACGAGGGAGCGTGCCAAGTTGGCAGGAAGCATTGTTGTAGTAATATAGTTAGGAAATGATTGTCCGGGAGTATATGTAATATGTTGATTTTAACGCGACGAGTAGGTGAAACGCTCATGATTGGTGACGATGTTTCCGTTACGGTTTTGGGTGTGAAAGGCAACCAGGTGCGCATCGGTGTGAATGCTCCCAAAGAAATCTCTGTGCATCGTGAAGAAATTTACGAACGCATCAAAAATGAGCAAAAAGAGTCTAACGAGGCTTAAGACTACCCCCAGTCTTGGCTACGAACCCCTTTACCTTCATCTTTGGCCCTAGTATCCTTGCATCCCTCACGGAGAGATGGCCGAGTCGGCTGAAGGCGCTCCCCTGCTAAGGGAGTATGGGGTTAATAGCTCCATCGAGGGTTCGAATCCCTCTCTCTCCGCCATATATAAATAAGGTCTGGAACTTGAAATAAGCCCTGCTTATCCGTATAGTTCCGCCTCCCATTTAATTGGGTATTAAATAACGCGCCCGTAGCTCAGCTGGATAGAGTACCTGGCTACGAACCAGGCGGTCGGAGGTTCGAATCCTTCCGGGCGCGCCATACACACAAAAACGCCTCCCTTGTGGAGGCGTTTTTGTATCGTGGGGTATTAGTTTTATTTGTTGGCGTCCCGGAGACGATTTGAACGTCCGACCTGCCGCTTAGGAGGCGGCTGCTCTATCCTGCTGAGCTACCGGGACAATGATTATTAGTCATAGTATACCGGGATATTGAAAAATCTCGCTAGTCTAGTTGTAGCGGGCCAGGGCTTTTATCTGGCAGGTTTCTCGGTTGAGTTGAGCGATAAGTTGCTGGATTGCTTCTTTCTGGGATTTTTGCAGATTTACAAACTGGGCACCAATACATACAGGGGCGTTTGGAGAATCTGCCCGGATCGATCTTATCTCCAGATCAATCTGGATAGGTGAAAAGTTCGCAATCATCAGGATGTTTTGATTCAACATACTATTTTTCTGTAGAAGGTTAGCAAAATTAGCCGGTATAGATGCACCGATACCGGAGAGTGATATGTCTGTAACAATGGCCTGATCAATTCTTTTCTCGGGGCTATTGATATTTAAGCTGGCGTTGACCCAATTAAGCGGTATCCGATAATGTCGACGGCGCTGATGATGGTTGATTGTTGTAGGCAGACTTAGCTGATAGACATAGCCGCCGTTAAATTTTGACCTGGCCTCTGTTTTACAACTAAAACTAATGCTGATCCCATCCAGGCGGGTATAACAATGCAGGATGGTGTTTTTATCTAAATGTTCATAAGTCTGGGGAAAAGGCTCATCAAGAGCAAAATTATTTTTTCTGGCATTGATGGATAATATGCTGCTGCTATAGGAACCGTCTTCACCTTCTATTTTGATTGTTAATAAGGATTTGTTCTCGACAATTTTTATGAGTAGAGCAAGAATCTGAGGTCGAGTATGAATTTGAAATGGTTGTCGGTTCACAACCTGTTGTTACCTCAATAATAAAAATGTTGTAGTTTTTATTCTGTTCAGGCGCGAGCAAGGCTTGAATTAAACGAATGCGGTACATTTGTACCTTCAGCATCATACAATTCACCTTCGGTCTGTGCATGTCCGTGTAAAATACTGAGAGCAGCCTGAGTTTGTCGTTTACTGTTATCGATAACAATGCCGTTTATTTTATTTTGTGTGTCGCATGTGGAGGCGAGCTCTTCGACCATTTCCCAAATTTTATGTAAGGATTCAGCTGTGCTGCCAGCTATAGTGTCGATAAAGTTATACATAGATTGTTTATCAAGATGGAAGCGTGCTTTTTTCAGAATTTTACTTCGTGACGTTTCCAGTGCTTCAAGCTTTTTGCTGAGCTGTTCTTTGCTTACTGCAGCCTGATGCATTTTATCGATATCAGAATTTTCCAGGGCAGAGTGTTCATTATCGAGAACCATTGCGAGTTCTGAAAGTGTTTCATACATTTCACGCAATAGAAATTCAATTCCGGCCTTATCCAGAGATGCTTTCATTTTTACTTCCTCCCGTTAGAATTATTTTTGGAATGCAGATTCGAAGGCAAGCATCTTATCCGCGACTCTTTCCGGGTTTACCTTGTAGCTACCACTCGACATGGCATTTTGTACTTCATCGACTTTGCCTTTATTGATTTCAGGCTGTTGCGCTAATTGTTGCTCAAGTGCTTGCAGGCGTTCGGCGGTATCGGTAAGGCTGACCTTATCGGCACCACTCGCTGAGCCGCTACTTGTCATCGACGAGCTTGCTGAGTCCTTTGTGTCTTTTTTGACATTACCAAGCCCGCGATCCCCTGACTGCTGGGTTCTTGATGAATTGATTCCTGAAATGTCATTAGCCATCTTTATTACTCCTGACCTAGGCCACTCTTTTATAGCGGCATTAATCTGACAATCTTTAGTTCTTCAACATAAATTATTGATTATTAAAGATTCACTCTTACTGTGCCAGGGCCTACTACTTCACCCTGGAGATCACGTTTACTCCGTACATTACGTATGCGTATAGACTGTCCACGAAAACCATCCATCATTGCCTTACCTTTTACCCGGATTGTAATGCCCTGGGACTCAGCAAGGATGGTAATTAATTCACCACGTTTGACCATATGCCTTTGTTTGACAAAACTTGACTGTAAAATACTACCCTGAGCAAGGCTCCGACGTAACCGCATACCTTCAAGTTGTTCAATCGAGGTATAGTAATTACTATTGACCCGCGATAGATCACGTTTCGCGACAGCAAGGTCACTCTTATGCAGCACAGCCCCTCGAGCTAATGCACGCTTACTGACAACGGTTTCACCAAATATACGAATGTTTACCGGGAGGTAGATCGTCCAGCCTTTGGCACCTATACAACGTATACCAACACTTGTTACCCCTGATTTTCTGGCCCCGACCGGGTAGAAGGTTTCGAGCCGTTGCTCACAGGCGGATAACTGCAGATGCGGATCAATTTTTCCAACCTGAGTATTAATTGAGTATGATTTTGGGAATTGCTGTTTCACAAATTGTTCAATATTTTGCCTTATTTCGTCATGTTCCTGCATGATTGTCTGCTGAGCATTTACTGAGGTAGTAAAAGTCATACCCAGACAAAATACAGAACAACTGAAAATTAGGGTACACCGGTGAATTTTGTTCACCAAAACTGACAATAATGACCTTTGTCTGTTCATAATACCGTCCTCAAGTCAAAATATTGACTTTCTTGCAAACCCTGCCGGGGTTTGGTTTAACTCTATGATATTTATGTTAATTCAAAGTAATTCCATTCATATTTTAAGCTAAATTACGTGGTGAACTGATTCACCAGACTATCTTGCCAGTGGAATTTGCAAGAGACATGCCATGAATTCATGGTTCAAGAGGCCGTGAATTTGAGCCGATAAGGGTTGAAGCATTATATATACCTTTAATAGACGGAGACGAAAATGGCAGGTCTGCTCGATGGTGTCGACCAACGAACCCGGCTCGCGGGTGAAAATCGGATGGAGCTTCTGCTGTTCACGCTGGGGAGTGCGCAAAAATTTGGTATTAATGTGTTCAAGGTGCAGGAAGTCATTCAATGTCCGAGCCTGACACGTGTAGCGCATTCGAATCCAGTTGTTCGTGGTATTACAAATATTCGTGGTAAAACAATCCCAGTGATGGATTTGGCAAAGGCGATTGGCAAAGAGGCTATTGAGAACATCGATGAAAGTTTCGTCATCGTCGCTGAGTTTAACCAAAGCGTACAGGGTTTTCTCGTCGGGGGTGTCGATAGAATCGTTAATATGAAATGGGAAGACATCCAGCCGCCGCCAGCCGGTTTGGGCAAGAATAATTTTATGACGGCGGTGACGAAAGTCGATGATGAAATTGTTGAAATCGTCGATGTCGAAAAAATACTTGCTGACCTTATTCAGGTCTCTGTAGAAGTCAGCGAAGAAACAGCTGCAGTGACACAACGCGAGGCGCGTCCATGGCGTGTTATGATTGTGGATGACTCTTCAGTTGCGAGAAAACAGATTCAACGCACACTGGAACAAATGCACATAGAAACAGTCCAGGCGAAAAATGGTAAAGAAGGATTAATGATGTTGCAGGAAATGGCAGCAGAAACCAATCAGATAACTGATAAAATTGATGTTGTCATTTCTGATGTCGAGATGCCAGAAATGGATGGGTATACCTTAACTATCGAAGTTAGAAAAGATGACCGATTAAAAGATGTACCGATAATTTTACACACCTCCTTGAGTGGGCAATTTAATCTAGGTATGGTGAAACAGGTTGGTGCCAATAGTTTCATCCCAAAGTTTGGCGCAGAGACTTTAGCGGCAGAAGTAAAATCATTTTTAACCATGCAGGATGAATGAAATCATCTTTTCTGTTTCGCGCAAGAGAGATAATGTTTGCGCATTAGCTCATAAATTTTAATTTATAAAAATAAAGACGGATAATAGTGACAGACGAGGTTCTCGCAAAGGAGCAGTATGATGAGTTCAGATTCTTCCTCGAAGAAGCCTGTGGTATTGTCCTTGGAGAAAATAAACATTATCTGGTAACCAGCCGACTAAATCGTTTAACGAAAGAGTTTTCCTTTCCCAATATCAGCACAATGCTAGATACCTTGAAGCTAGGTGCAAATAAAAATTTGAAAGAACGCATTATTGATGCGATGACCACGAATGAAACAAGCTGGTTTCGCGATACCTATCCGTATGAAATCTTACGACAGGAATTATTACCCGAACTTGCGAAGAAAAATCTGGGTGCTCTTAGAATATGGTCTGCCGCATGTTCAACGGGGCAGGAAGCTTATTCAACAAGTATGATTCTTTCAGAATTCCAGGCTTCGAACCCAGGCTCTTTACCCAGCTTTATTGAAATTGTCGGTACGGATATATCACCCACAGTATTAACGATGGCCAGGGATGGAGTTTATGATGAAATCAATGTGATGCGTGGTTTATCCGAGGAGCGTCGTGAACGATATTTTACAAAAAAGGATCAAAGCTGGGAGCTGCGCCCAGCAATCAAAGGTATAGTCAGGTTTGCAGATCTGAATTTATTAAGTAGTTATTCTTTATTAGGGAAATTCGACATCATCTTCTGTCGTAATGTTTTAATCTATTTCTCATCAGAAAGTAAAACGGACATTCTTAATCGTATGGCCGCAATTATGAATCCTGGTGGTTATTTGATCCTCGGTGGGTCAGAGTCACCGACGGGCTACTCACATGCCTATGAGATGGTGCGCTACTCACAGGGCGTTATTTACCGTCTTAAAGGTGGTTAAACTCCTCATTTCAAACTGAACTGGCTTGATCTTGCCGTAGTTTTTGCCAGATTTGCCGCAATTACAAATCTAATATCCAATAAAATCATGTAGTTATGATGTGGCATGGCTGTTGCAATCCCAGAGTGTAAACAATTAACTGGGAAATGCTCATGCAATTCAGTTTCGAAAAAGCACTTGGTATTCATGAACCGGCTCTTCATACACAGAGTCGCCGTGCACAGATTTTAGCGGCCAATGTTGCCAATGCCGATACGCCTAAATTCAAGGCACGTGATATTGATTTTCATGCGGCTCTGGAACTCGCGCAAAAATATCCAAAAGGCTACGGCCCATTAACAACTTCAAATACTCGACACATCCAGCCAGCAGGATTCCGTTATGGTTACGAAGTGCTTTATCGGCAGCCGCGTCAGGCATCAATTGATGGTAATACGGTAGAAACCGAAACTGAAATGTCAGAGTACACCGAAAATTCGGTGCGCTATATGGCCAGCCTGCGTTTTCTTGGCGGCAAGATCCAAACCTTACAATCAGCAATTAAAGGGCAATAATCATGTCATTGTTTAATGTCTTTGATGTTTCAGGTACCGCGCTTCACGCACAGACTCTTCGTCTGAACACAACCGCGAGTAATATGGCAAATGCGAATACAGCGAGTAGCAGTATTGATCAAACCTATCGCGCCAGACACCCTATATTTGCTCCCATGCTAGATGATGTTGAGGAACAACAAAAAGGTGTGGGTGTAAGAGTTTTAGGTATTGTTGAAAGTCAGGCGCCATTAAAACGTGAATATAATCCCGCGCATCCATTAGCCGGAGAAGATGGATACGTATCATTGCCTAATGTGAATGTGGCTGAAGAAATGGCAAATATGATTTCAGCTTCACGTTCATACCAATCAAATATTGAGTTAATGAACAGCGCAAAACAGATGTTATTGCGAACAATATCACTTGGTCAGTGATATTAAAGGAGCGAGAGAAATGAATGGTATAGATAATAAAACAATTAATAAACCAGATTCAGGTGAGCCAACCTATGAAAGCCTGGGGCTGGCCAGACCGAAGGAAGGACTTAAAGAGAAAGGCCTTGGGCAGGATGAGTTTCTGTCATTAATGGTTGCACAAATGAGTAATCAGGATCCGATGAAACCCATGGAAAATGGTGAGTTCATTAGTCAGATGGCACAGTTTAGTGCAGCAAAAGGTATGAAGGAGATTAAAGACTCATTTACATCACTGGCTGAAGCCTTGCAGTCAAGTCAGGCTCTACAGGCTTCAAGTATGGTGGGCCGAACTGTGCTGGTTCCTGGTGATAGTGCGCTGTTGCCAGAAGATGGTGCTCTTAAGGGTAAAGTCGATCTCAAAAATGGCGCGGCCGAACTTGTTGTAAGTGTGATGGATGAAGCGGGCCAATTACTTAAGAAAATACCACTTGGGCGTCAGGCGCCTGGGCAGATTGAATTTAGCTGGAAAGGAGAAATCGATCGGGGCGTCGACGACCCTGATGCTGCAAAAGAACAGGCAGAACCTGGTCGGTACAAAATACGTGCAGATGTCATAGTCGATGGTAAACCAGAAGGTGTTGATACGCTGGTTTTAGATAAGGTGGAAAGTGTTTCGCTGGGCAAGGGTGTGAAATCGGTAACACTGAATCTGGGAAATTCAGGTTCAGCAACACTTTCTAATGTTAAAGAAGTAATGTGATTCAGGCAGAGGAGGAATAACCATGCCATTTCGTGCAGCACTAAGTGGAATTAATGTCGCCGGTAATGATCTTAAAGTGATTGGTCATAACGTAGCGAACGCCAGTACCACGGGCTTTAAAGGTTCACGCGCCGAGTTTGTTGATGTTTATGCAAATGCAGCAGAAGGTGCATCGGCAAATAGTATCGGTTCAGGTGTTCGGCTTGCGTCGGTTCGACAACAGTTTGGTCAGGGTAATATTGGGTTTACCGATAACAAACTTGATCTGGCGATTAATGGTCGAGGATTTTTTATTCTTGATGATAATGGTGGTCGCGCCTATAGTCGTAACGGTATTTTCTCTGTAGACCGTGAAGGCTGGGTTGTTAACTCAAGTGATCAAAAGCTGGTCATCAGTGAGACAGATGAAGAGGGTAATCTTACAGGAGGTGTTGGACCACTTCGGATTGACAAGTCCAATATCAGTCCTCAGGCAACCGGTAATATTGAAGTAGGGGTTAACCTGGATAGTGGACAGGATCGTCCCTTAGCTGTTCCATTTGATCCAAATACACCATCATCTTTTAACCATTCAACTTCATTAACCTTGTATGACTCTCTCGGTGTTGAGCATTTATCAACAATCTATTTTGTAAAAGGTGAACAGCCAAACACATGGGAAGTGTATACCACAGTTGATGGGAAAGACGTCAAAGGTGGTTTACAGCCACCATTCGCACCTGATCTTGTTACTTTTGATGGTGCGGGTCGCTTGCAGATGATCAATGGTGTGCAGGTTCCTCCAGGAAAGATTGAATACCCGGATTATGTGACGGACACAGGATCAGCGCCAATGAAAATGGCTCTGGATATGATGGGTGCAACACCAACTACACAATATGGTGGTAAGTTCGATGTGAACGCACTGGTGCAGGATGGTTATACAACAGGACGCGTTATTAGTGTCGACGTGGATGAAACCGGTTATATCACCACACGTTATAGTAATGGTCAGTCCAGACAGCTTGGTCTGGTAAGCCTTGCAGACTTTGCCAACCCCGAAGGCCTGCGGCAATTGGGTGATACAGCCTGGGCAGAGAGTTTTGCCTCGGGTGAAGTGCTCGTCGGTAATCCAGGTACAGGTACAGTTGGTTTGATTCAACCGGGGTCGCTGGAAGACTCAAATGTGGATCTCACTGGTGAGTTGGTGAAGATGATTATTGCGCAACGAAATTTCCAGGCCAGTGCGCAAATTGTTCGAACCGCAGACACCGTAACCCAAACAGTCATTAACATCAGATAAAACTGATACTTAATTAGCGGAGCATAATATGGATCGGATGTTATATGTAGCGATGAATGGAGCCAAGCAGAATATGCTGGCCCAGACAGCGAATACAAATAACCTGGCTAATGTCAGCACACCTGGCTTTCGTGCTGACTATGCCAGTTTCCGAAGTATGCCCGTGTTTGGTCTGGGGCATCCAACCCGAGTTTATTCCATGGCTGAACGCCCCGGTATTGATCTTAATCCCGGTGGCTTAAATACAACGGGCAACCCACTTGATGTTGCCGTTGATGGAGATGGTTATATCGCTGTTCAGGCAAAGGATGGCAATGAGGCGTTTACTCGTGCAGGCAATCTGAGAATTACCGCAACGGGTTTAATGATCACAGCAGGTGGAGAGCCCGTTTTAGGTAATGCTGGCCCTATCAGTTTGCCACCAGCAAGCAAAATCGATATTGCTAAAGATGGCACGATATCAATTATTCCAATGGGTCAACCAAATGATGAGATGGAAGTTGTTGGACGAATCAAACTTGTCAATCCTCCTGCTGGTGAGATCTATAAAGGTAACGATGGTTTATTAAGAATAAAAGATGGATCAACGGCAGTTGCAAATGCGAATGTAAGTCTTATTTCTGGTGCGTTAGAGTCGAGTAATGTAAATATTGCTGAAGCACTAGTGAATATGATTGATTCAGCACGTGAGTTTGAATTGCACGTTAAGTTAATGAAAACAGCAGATGAACATGCAGACAAGGAAATGCAGTTTGTTCGGCTTGGTTAATTGAATCGGAGTTAAATAATGGCACAGGCACTATGGGTAGGTAAAACGGGTCTAGAAGCTCAACAGAGCAGGTTATCTGTAATTAGTAATAACCTGGCGAATGCGAGCACAACTGGTTTTAAACGGGATCGGATTTTATTTGAAGATCTCTTATATCAGAATATTCGCCATGCGGGTGCACAAACGAGTCAGGACACTGAGCTGCCATCAGGTTTATCTCTTGGTACAGGTGTGCAAATGGTGGCAACGCAAAAGCTCCATAGTCAGGGCAATGTCTTACAGACACAAAATCCATATGATATGGCAATTCAGGGATTTGGATTTTTCCAGGTGTTGCATCCAAATGGCAACATGGCCTATTCACGCAACGGTGAGTTTCAAATAAATGGTGAGGGTGAAATTGTCACATCATCAGGATACAAACTTCAACCTAATATTACTGTGCCACCCAATGCAATGAGTGTCTCAGTGGGTAAAGATGGTGTGGTTTCGATTACTTTACCAGGTCAACCAGAACTCAATCAGATTGGTCAGATTCAACTGGCAACATTCCAGAATCCATCAGGTTTAACCGCGGTAGGTGAAAACCTGTTTGTTGAAACTGCAGCGAGTGGCGCTCCGCAGGTAGGTACCCCAGGGGTTAACGGGATTGGTACCGTTATTCAGGGATCACTCGAAGGCTCAAATGTGAACGTAGTGGAAGAATTAGTGAATATGATTGAAACCCAGCGTGCCTATGAAATGAATTCAAAGGCCATTTCAACAATGGACCAGATGTTGCAGTACCTGAATAACAACGCTTGATAGGGTGAAGATAATGAATAATTATATCACGAAAGTAACAGTCAACATATTGTTTATAGTTTCTCTGTTACTGCAATCAGCGTGTGTGGATGGCCCCTTGTTCAGAAAAAAATCGGACCCCTATGCACCGACAAAACCTCAGGAAGTTGAAATCCCAAAAGTGAGTAATGGGGCAATATACCAGCAGGGCATGACCGTCGGTTTGTTTGACAACAGAACCGCACGGCTAGTTGGTGACATTCTAACTATTGATCTGGTTGAAACAGCCAACTCCAGTTCTAATTCAAGTACGACTACAAAAAAGGAAAATTCAGTTGACATACCCTCGCCAACTGTCGCTGGCGATAAGGTTACAAAAGAAGGACGAGATATTTTAAAGAACCAGGTAGAAGCAGGGCGTGATTTCTCAGGTTCAGGGAATTCTTCACAGACACATACCCTGAATGCAAAAATTACAGTGATTGTTGCTGAAGTGTTACCGAATAGAAATATGCTTGTAAAAGGCCAGAAGTTACTGACCTTGAACCAGGCAAGTGAATATATTCGCTTTTCAGGCATTGTACGTCCAGAGGATATTCGTCCAGATAATACCGTTCTCTCAAGCCGGGTGGCAGATGCGAACATAATTTATGGTGATAGCGGTGTTCTATCATCAGCAAACACAATGGGGCCACTGGGTAAATTCTTCCAGAGTAAGGCATATCCATTTTAATCGCGGGTCAACTCGAAATGTATAGACATAAAAATAACTTAAAAAAAGCGATAATTGCCGTCATGGGTATTGTGCTTTCAGTACCTGTGTATGCAGAACGGATCAAAGATATAGCAAAAGTCGCAGGGGTGAGGGATAACCAACTGGTAGGCTACGGCCTGGTTGTTGGTTTAAATGGAACAGGTGATGGAGGTGCAGTATTTACCTCTCAAAGCCTGAAAAGTATGTTGAACAGGTTAGGTGTTATTCTGCCAACGGATATTAATCTGCAGTCAAAAAATGTTGCTGCCGTGACAATACATGCTGACCTTCCCGCCTTTTCTAAACCCGGTCAGACACTGGATATTACTGTGTCCTCGATTGGCGATGCCAAAAGTCTACGGGGAGGCAGCCTGTTAATGACACCCTTAAAAGGTGTTGATGGAATAGTCTATGCCATCGCGCAGGGTAATATTATTGTGAGTGGCTTTGGTGTAGAAGGTGGCGATGGTTCACGTATCAGTGTGAATGTTCCGAGTGTTGGTCGAATTCCTAATGGTGCAACTGTCGAACGTGCAGTTGAAACACCTTTTGGAAAAGCTAATGAATTAACTTTGAATTTACGTCAACCCGATTTTACAACATCAAATGTTGTTGCACGTGCAGTGAATGAATCAATTGGTCCTGGTACAGCGTATTCGGTTGATGCGGGTTCGATTAATGTTAATGCACCAAGAGATTTAGCCCAACGTGTCGCATTTATCTCCATGCTTGAAAATATAGAAGTCAGTCCAGGCGAGGCCTCAGCGCGAGTTATTGTGAATTCACGCACCGGCACAGTTGTCATTGGGCGACATGTCCGAGTTAATCCAGCTGCTGTCGCGCATGGTAGTTTGACGGTAACGATTACACGAAACACTGAAGTCAATCGTCCAGGTCCTGGTCAGGCGGGTGAAACAGTTGTTGTGCCTCAGACGGATATCAATGTGAAGGAAGAAAATAATCGCATGTTCAAATTTGATCCTGGCGTCACTCTGGATGAGATTGTCCGCGCGGTCAATCAGGTCGGCGCCGCTCCCGGTGATCTTGTTGCCATTCTCGAAGCCTTAAAAGAGGCGGGTGCTTTACGTGCAGAGTTAATTGTTATCTAACGCATACATAAACTGGCCTGATTCTTGCCTTATCTACTGATAATGATCAAGGGTAAATACTAAATATGCAAGCTCAACCTACAGCATACACCTATACCGATATTTCAGGGCTTAATGACCTGAAAAGAGCGGCAAGATTAGACCAGAAAGGTGCCTTGCTTGATGTTGCTCGTCAGTTTGAAAGTATGTTTATGAAAATGATGCTAAAGAGCATGCGTGATGCCAGTTTTGGTGATCCCATTTTCGATAATAACCAGAGTATGTTTTATCGCGATATGTTTGATAATCAGCTCGCACTGTCATTGTCAAAAGGTAAAGGCATGGGGCTGGCGGAACTACTTGCCCGGCAACTCGGCCAACAATTGCCGGATCAACAGAAACAGGATGAAGTGACAGCAGTAAAAAATACCAAAGATATTGTTAGTCTTGTAAATCGCTTGCGCACATCTGCACCAACAAACTCCTCACCTGAGGGTGTGCCGGAAGTAAAGATTAAAGAGACGAGAACAGGCACGCCGATAAAAACGAATCAATTAGAAGAGCAACACAAGGATCTCAGCAGAGCCGAGAAATTTGTGCAAAAACTCTGGCCCATTGCGGAGCGTGCGGCAGAAGAATTAAATACCCAGCCAGAAGTATTGATAGCTCAGGCGGCACTGGAAACAGGTTGGGGGAAGTATGTTAATAAAGATGAACAAGGTAAGAACAGTTTTAACCTGTTTAATATCAAGGCAGGAAAAAACTGGGATGGAAATTATATAGAAAAAAATACAGTCGAGTTTAAATATGGGAAGCCAGTAACGGAAAACGCTCGATTTCGTGCCTATGACTCATATGAAGATAGTTTTAAAGACTATGTTAGCTTCCTTAAATCGAATAAACGTTATGCGTCAGCTTTGCAAGTCGCAGAAATTCCATCGACCTATATTCGACGCTTGCATCAGGCTGGTTATGCGACTGATCCTGCCTATGCAGATAAAATACTAAATATCATGCAGCGAGAAGAAAAGTTGTTTGATAAATACAGCACGATTCATACGACGGCACAAAATGATGTTTAATTATCAAAGGAGGCTTATCTAATGGGTGGCGGCGGTGACATGCTGGGCATCAGCGTATCGGGCGTTTCAGCTGCGCAGCGTGCGTTGGGCACAACAGGGCATAATATTGCAAACGCCAACACAGAAGGATATTCACGCCAAAGAATTACAATGGAAGCCAGACCGCCTTCTACTTCTGGGGCTGGTGGTATAGGCAATGGTGTTGTTGTAAACGATGTACATCGTATTTATGATGATTTTATCACCAGTCAGGTGCGGAGCATTACCTCATTATCAAACTCTATGGAGTTTAATCACGATTATACCGTGCAAGTCGACAATATGCTGGCGGATGCAAAAGCCGGACTGGCACCGACAATTCAGGATTTTTTTAGTGCTGTCAATGGTGTGGTCAACAATCCATCCTCTACATCATCACGACAGGTTATGTTGGGTGCGGCACGGTCATTAACCGATCGTTTTCAATACCTTGATGAACGTTTTGAAGTGATACGCACGGCTGCAAATAAAAATATGAAAACATTGGTTGTCGAAATCAATGAAATAGCAGAGTCAATAGCACAAACAAATCGCCGTATTGTTACAGCAAGCGAAATTGGCGGAAATCCACCCAATGATCTTCTCGACCAGCGTGACAAACTCTTGCAAGATTTGTCTGAAAAGGTCGGCATCCGTGTTTCCTATCAAGAAGATGGGACAATGAATGTATATGTCGGTAATGGCCAGCTGCTGGTGGTTGGACAACGTGCAGCAAGATTAGATGTTGAAGGTACCCCTGCAGATCCAAGACAGATGGATATAATGTATCTGGGGCCAGACAGTAAAACGGTTATAACTCGATTTACTTCGGGTGGTAAATTGGGTGGTTTGCTTGATTTTCAAAAGAGTATTCTTGACCGAGCGCAAAATGAACTGGGACGAATTGCAATAGGCATCAGTAAAGCATTCAATGATCAACATAAGTTGGGTATGGATGTTCATAGCGAATTAGGCGGGAGCTTCTTTACTGAGACAGAAAAATTATCACCACAGGTATTGCCAAATAAGAAAAACAAAGGTGAGGCTGTTGTTTCTGCGCAAATTACAAAAATTGATAATCTAACTGCCAGTGAGTATGAGCTTTCCTACTTTGATGGAAATTATCGGCTGCTAAGGCGTGATAATAATAAATTAATTGCAGAATTTGATTCATTTCCTCAGGACTTTTCTGACGAAGGATTCAGTTTAGATATCAAAAATGGACCGCCTGAGAATCTTGATACATTTATTATTCGACCTACTCGATTAGGTGCCAAGCGGATTGGTGTGAAAATTGATGATGTAAATAAAATTGCAGCATCTTCCCCTGTTCGAGTCGAGGCATCAATTGACAATATTGGTTCCGGTAAAATCAAAATGGGTGAGGTGCTCGACACCTCTACACCTTCATTTACCTTAAATAAAGGAACTATGACTCCACCATTTGCGATACGTTTCGTTGATTCGGAGCATTTTGAAATACTTGATAATACAGGCATGCCAATTCCAATTACAAAACTGGCATTACCTGAGGAATCAAAATTACTTAAAAGCAAAGATGGTCGGGAGCTATACGATGATGACCATGAATATAAACACGAAGATGATGATACGTCGGTACCTGGAGTAGAAACTCGCATAAAATATGACTCTGAAAATGGGATTAACATATTTCCAACGCCTGATGGATTAGATCCTGGGTTCAGAGTTGTCATGACAGGGGAACCTGTGGCAGGTGATACCTTCAGGGTTGAATACAATGAAGACGGTACAACAGATAACCAGAATGCTGTCGCACTTTCTATGTTGCAGGAAAAAGCGGTATTAGAAAATGGTACATCCAGTTTTTCAGATGTATACGCAGATTTGATTACCCGAATTGGTACCAAAACACATGAACTGGAAATAAATAAAAAAGCACAAAAATTATTATTACAGCATGTCGTTGATAAACGTGAATCCATTTCGGGTGTTAATATGGATGAAGAGGCCGCAAACCTGGTCAGGTATCAGAAGCTTTTCCAGGCAAATGCCCAGATTATTGCCGTATCACAAAAAATGCTTGATGTCCTCATGGCGGCATTCAGGTAAACATCA
>Ga0224501_10001571_pt1 | contig 17668 bp, 19 predicted proteins | sample SF_Oct11_sed_USG_4_FD_169105 | JGI IMG/M metagenome (GOLD analysis project Ga0224501, IMG submission 169105) | Sediment microbial communities from San Francisco Bay, California, United States - SF_Oct11_sed_USGS_8_1 | ecosystem: Environmental > Aquatic > Marine > Sediment | place: USA... | reverse complement strand
TTCCTTAAAACTTCTCTTGCGCTTTCCGTCTGCGCCAACACTGAGCGAGCAAGAAGGCGGTCGCGGACCGTATCTCCCGACAGCATTATGAGCTGAGCACCGCAATGGGCGGCGGCCAGGGCACGATCGAGTTCCCTGAAGTGCGCAAGACGTTCAGCCTCACGTCCGGTCGGCATCCTGTACCACATGCGTGAGAACCTAAACCGTCTGTTTTACTTCAAATAACTATTTTTACGCCACCAGCATCTTTTCGTCGCGAGCCATGCCGGCAACGTTTTGGTAACTGACGCGGCGTCGTTACACCGAAATTCAATCGCCCAGCGACTCTCTGTTGTTGTTTTAGGACTTTGAGCCGGCTTCCGTCACCTCCGGCAACAGGTCCTTGAATGTCACGCCGTAAATGTCCCATACGGTGATAAACAAAGCGGCAACGATCGGGCCGAGTATGACGCCCACTGCGCCGAACAAAACTAAGCCTCCCAGTGTGCTCAAGAGAATCAACAGATCGGGCATCTTGGTATCTTTGCCTACGAGCCAAGGCCGCAAAAGATTGTCCACCGTACCCACCAGTCCTGCGCACCATATTGTTAACAACAGCGCGGCCACGACATGACCGGTGGCAATCAAATATCCTACTGCCGGGATCCATACGAGTGCGGCGCCGATACCGGGTATCACGGACAACACGGCCATGATCGTTCCCCAAAACAGAGCGCCGTTTACACCCGCAACCCAAAAGGCGATTCCTGCGAGCGTGCCCTGTATGATGCCGATCACGAGCGTGCCTTTTAAAGTGGCCCGGGAAACCGATACGAATTTCTCAACCATTCGGTTTTCTTCTTCAGAAGAAAGGGGCATGTAATAAAGGATTTTGTCCAACAGAGATTTGCCGTCAAGCAAAAAGAAGTACATCGAATACAACATTATGAAAAGTAAAAAGAAGAAAATTGCAGTGCCCTTCGTTGTTTCGGCCATCTTGGAAACCAAGAAACCGCCGGCTCGGGAAGCGAACTCTCCGAGCTTTTCGATTATCGGAGTCTTGTACGGCTCCAATACATCCATGAACGGAATTTTTTGTAGCAAACTATCGAGTTCGTTCGGTTGGTTCACATGGCTTTCAACCCATGGTCGCACCGCCTGACTAACCTCCACCGCCTGTGCCACCAACATTCCAGCGAGCCCAAGCATGGGAAGTATGATCACGAAGAAAACGCCGACCGTAGTCAATATCGATGCGGCCTTTCGCTTCCCACGAAGAAGAGCGGTCAACTTCTTGAACACCGGGCTCACCATGGCACTGAAGATCGCCGCGAGCAGCAATGTGACCAAAAACCCCCGGACCATAAAAAAGAAGATCAGTGATATGGCGATCACTAGAAAAATCAAAAAGGTTTTCTTGAAGGAATCGACTTCGGTGAAAACGGTTTTCATAGATATGCCTCTGGCGATCTGTGGGGTGCAGATAAATAAGCTACCAAAAAATGAACGAGGCAACTCGGTACCTGAATACGGAATTTCAAAGCCGACCGGCTTCGAGATGGTTTCAATTTTTGACCGAAAAAAAAGACGACCGGCCGCCGATTGCTCGGCGCCGGCCGTCTCGGCACAGGTTACCCGGAGTCAGGGGATTGGCTCCCACTGTTCTTCTTCCCACCACCGCCGTGACTGCTGGTCACGGGAGGGCGGTCGGGAGCTCCGGCTTCCATCCACTGACAGCGTGGCCCCGCCATCAGTTTCACCTGTGCTGGCGCTGCGATCAGACCGGGTCGCGACCGATCTTTCGCACTGCACACCGAGGCGCCACATCGGCGTGGACAGGATCCGCGACGGATTCCTGCCTGCCCTCAGGAGCGTGATCACCCGGATCTACGACGTCCCTGCCCTAGTAAAGACGTGCTCCCCGGAAAATGCACCTGGGACCTGAAAGTCAGGGCGTCTTCGGGACCGAGTCCCGCCCTTCTCCTGACCTTCACCGTACACATTGAATATTTTGGTGCGGCCAAATACCCGCAAGCGCCGACTTTTCTTCGGCTCGAGTGCAGGTGATGTGAACAAAATGTGCAGTAAAACTTCAAACGTGGTGCAGGAATTTTGATGTTATCAACAGAATGTGGGAATGTGTATTGCCGTTTGGGCGAAGTTCAATCGCCGTTATTGGCTTCTTCGTAACGATACGATTCCCCACTACCACCCGGTTGAAACAAAATTCCGCCGCCCGAGGTCGCAAACCATCCGGCCAGTAAATCGCTCGATCCCTTATGTTCGGGCGCCTTTAGAATGGCGGCGAGCCAACGTCTTATATGAACGAGTTCCGGAGCACGGTTGGACAAGACCGAAATCGCCGAACCGGCTCCCTGGGTAGCTCTCAGAAAAAAGGCCATTCCCAACGCTTGTTGGACGAATTGATACCCGCGCACTCCGGGTTCATCGTACAACAAAGTTCCCTCATGTCCGTCCGCAGGCGGCGCATCCATCCTCGGCCCCAGATACACGAAAACCTTCTTCCCGTCCAATCTTCGTTCTACCAACGTCGCTGCGGTTTCACCACTCAGCCGTGCGGCCTGAATGCGATCGTCGTCTCTGAGAATACCTACAGCTCCGGTCCATTCGAGTACGGCAAGCGCAGTGTCGAGAGGACACCCAAGTTGGTCATCGAACGCCACGAGTCGCGGAGCCTCGCCCGCTCGTTCAAAAAAATGTGCCAACGCCTGCGCTCGGTGGGCAAACGTCTGAGTTACGATCGAAGTCACTGTATTTGTTTTCACCTTTTAAAAGGGCACAAAATCGTCTGAAAAATGATTATACCATGGATACCATCGACCCGAAAAGGCGGGCACGGACCTTGCACCTTTGGTTGCAGATACCCATACCGGGGGGAACGAGTGAAACGAATTGGTCTTCTGTTGATAGCCGCCGCCTGCATGCCGGCAACTGTGATCGCCCAGGGATTGAGAGAGGTACCGCGGCAGTTCGTCTATGTGGAGCCCGTTGGGCTGCTGTTGGGCTTCGGTTCAGTGGGGTTGGAAAGAACCGTCGGGCGGCACACGACTGTCAACTTTGCGGGAATCGGAGTGTACTCCGAAAAGGACGGAATTCGAATCTATGGCGGAGGCCTTGGTGTCGGCGTACGACGCTACTTCGGCGGGGGTGAAGCAGCCGGTTTGGCAGTCGGGACGCGGGTCGACGGTTTGTGGTTGATAGGTGATAACCGCAATTCGACCAACCAGTTTTTGGGAACTACCCTGCCTGAAAAGACCGATAGTCCATACCTGGGCATAAACCTCTTTACGGGCTATCGCATAGTGTCTAGGTCTGGTGTGTTCTTCGAGCCGACCGTGGGCTATGAGTTTTTGGTCGGACCGACGCCCTTGGTAGCCGGGTCAAGACAGATGCAACGGGAAATGGGATTTTCCGCCGGATTAATGATGGGAATGGCCTGGTAGATAATCTTCGGTCCCTTGCTTGAGGGACCGATCCCGGCGAATCTTAGAAGATGAACCGTAAAACCTTCATTTTGGTCTTGGGAACTGTTTGGGGAACACTCCTGGTTCCTCAAACCGGCGAGAGTCAACTCTTCGGCCGAGGGGGGCGAGGGGACCAAGCGGCAGACGAAACGTTGTATCAACGCTGGGTCGGAATGCAGATCAACACGCTCCCTATTTGGCTCGACTTCTTCGGTGACTCCATGCTGGTGATCAGTGACAGGAGTGCGAATTATCCCGTCAATTTCAGAGCCACCCGACGAGAGATAACCGTTTACGGTGAGCCCGAAGTCCTTCGATTGATCGCCGCAGCCTTCAACAGCAATCGAGCGGCAGATGATTTTAGCTTCCGCACGCAGTACACCTTCACCTACCGGTTTTCCGCAGGCCGCATGTTGATCGAAGCCGAAGGGACCACGATCACGATGTCTCCGCAGAGTGTTCTGGCCAGACCTTTGGAAGCAACGTGGAGAGCAGACCTCTCGGGTGGGGGACAAATGGAATTGCTCATGGACCGCCAAGGAAATGTGCGGTACCGGAATTTGCCCGGCGGTTCCTGGCGCTGGGGTAAGTGGGAGCGCGCTGGGAGAGAGATGGTACTCGATTTCAATCCATCGAACGTGGAAGTGCCGGATTCAAGTAGAATATGGCTCGGAATTTACGACGCCGACGGTCAACAACTGGTGATGGAATCCGTGGGGGAGGGCACCAGCATCACGATCTTCAAGAGAATTATTCGTCGGTAAAGATGTGACTCGTTAAATCACTTTAACCGGGTGCAGTGTGTCTTTTAGACCCGCATAGGTCCGCTCGGCGTATGCAAGGTGCGCGAGTAATTCCCCCGATTCCAAATCCGAAAATTTTACGTTCGGTTCGATCGAACCGGTAAATCTCCGCACCATCACGAGCGCACGGGTAACTTCGCAGTCCTCAACGTCTCGATAGGTATGACCCGAGATCAACAAACTTCTGAAAAAATCCAGCGTATCAGGGTCACTGAGCACGGTCAAAGACTGCAAAAGCCGGCGGCTCAAAAAACTCCTGAGAAGGTGGTTGCCCCTCGTTCTTTCGAACAGCCACATTAAACGGTGAGCGGCCCCTGCCCCCGCATAATACCGCGCGGTTTCGGCTGCAGCACCCAGAAACGCATGGTGCGCGTGCGGCACGAGGTGGCGTGAAAAAACCTTCCACCTGTCGGGCGGGTGTCTTTCGGCCAGCGAAAAAAAGGAGTAGTAACGTCTGGCCAACGGCGCCTTCTTGTCTTCGAGTACCGTGCACAGGCCGGCAGGTCCAAACTTTTGTGCGACAAACGCTGCCGCAGCAGCGTGTTTTAGTCTTTCGAGTTCGGGAATCCGAAAGGTTCTCAAATGAACTGATTCGGGTGAATCTTCCTGCGCAAGAAAGAGTCCGTGCCGGACGGCACGGTGGAGGAGCACATCTACTTCGCGAGTTACGAGATCTCCGAGCACGTAATCGACTCGCCACGTATCCTTCATGGCTCGCCAACCGATTTTGCCAAAACCGGCTCGATCCCATTTTGCCTCGAACTCAGCCGGACTCATCGTGTCCAGCAGATTCCTCAACACTTCGGCAAACTGAAAAATAGCAACGGGCATTAACTCTAAACTAAGGCCCGATCGAAAAACCGCTACTTCCCCTTCTTCTTCTTGGTATTCTTTGCCTTGGAACTGGGAGACCGGGTTGACGAGGCCTTGGAAGTCTTCTTTGCAGGACGCTTTACCGCCTTGACTGTGGATTTTTTCTTCACTGCTTTGGCGGGGGTCTGCTTGGCAGCTTTCTTGGCCGTCTTCTTTTTGGAGGCCTTCTTGGCGGATTTGGCACGGCCCTTGGGAGCAGCCGCTTTGATCTCCTCCAGGATGGCCTCTCCCTCTTCTGAATCCATAAGGCCGCGTCTCACTGCGTATTGCACCAACTCGTTCGCGTCCGCTTCACGGAAATCGGACAAACCGGCCCCGGCCCGTATCATCGACGCTATCGCGTCTGCCACGGGGCTTCTTAGAACGCTGGCTATCCCCGGAAGGGTTTCCAGCAGCGTGGATATGTTCTGACCGCCCAGACGAGCTGCCATGTTTTCTCCTTGACCACGAGGTTTTACCGGAGCGGCAACCTAAAAGCTCCGACCTCGCTCGTCAAGTTTCGGCACAGGAACGCTTTGAAGGCTAAGTTTTTATACAACAACTACTTAGGTCGAATTCGGCCCAGATTACACTTCGCCCGAGGCAATTCCTCTGCGGCTCGCCGGAGATCTTCGGGTCTGTTTTGCCTTTAGGGGCGTGGTCGCCCGTCTAGAGACATTCCACTCTGACTGGGATAGCATCTCCGCCAATACAGCCCTCGTTTTGGCGTCGATGGGTATATCCAGGTGCATTTCCATCAAATAATCAGCGTTATCCGCACCCATCCCTTGCAGTTCAAAACCGTGAGGCGTCGGAGCCACGGTGGTCACCTCAAGATTGGCTACGGGCACATATCCTTCGCGTGCCATAATTACCTCCCCGCATTGGGGGTCGAGAAATTCATACTGTCACAGTGGGGACGGAACCCGCTCTGGTCAAGAGGTCTCCCGACACGTAGATTCTCTGTCCCCCAAAAAACTGAAGGAGTGACCCGTGGGACGCCGAGGAATAAAGGAATATCGAGCTGAAGAAGCCCTCCAGCTGATCCTAGCGGACCGCGACCACGAAGCTCTGGCTTGCCCGAGCTGTGGCCACGGGGAGATTGAGCGGACACCGAAACGCCGAATCTCGAAAGTTAGGTGGGACCGCCACAGACAGGTTACTCTTAAGTGTGAGAATTGTGGCAGACGAGCAGTATATGTACCTCCGGCCGTGACGCAACCGTCGCATCCGGAACTGACTACCTAGACCCAAGGAGTATCAACCGAGTGGCTTCAGACGCAATCCAGATGATGGGAACGGTAAAGGAGGTTCTTCCCAACACAACATTCAGAGTTGAGCTAGAAAACGGGCACGAAGTTCTGGCCTATGTTTCGGGAAAAATGCGGAAGCATTATATCCGCATTCTAAGAGGAGACCGGGTGGCGGTGGATCTTTCCCCCTACGATCTCACCAGAGGTCGCATCACTTACCGCTACAAGTCCTAATCCGCCGTTAGCGAATAAAAGAGAAAAGGCGTCTCCATCTTATCGCGGTAAAAAACGGAAGTGGTAGAATTCCGTTTTTGTCGAAGCTGTAGTATATGATGACTGCGCGTCCCATAATCCTATCTTTTCCCAAAAAGCCCCACCATCTACCGTCGTAAGAGGAATCCCGGTTGTCTCCCATCGCAAGGAACGAGTCGGGAGGTACGACAAGCGGTCCCCAATTCTTTTGGGTGGGCATTTCGCGGTCCCCTTCAGTTTCTACCAGATACGGCGTCTGCCAACGCGCCATATTTTCGTTCATCGGATCCCGAGGATCTTCCAGGAAAATTGCATAGGGTTCATCGAGCGGATCACCGTTTACGTAAACGGCGTTGTCACGCATCTCGATGGTGTCACCGGGCACGCCGACAAGTCGTTTAACAACATTCAAATTTTTCGTTTCGACTGATTCGAATACTACGATGTCACCACGCCTAGGGTCGCGAAACGCAGGAAGCCTTCCTGGAAGAAGCGGTAACCGTGAGCCATAGATGGTTTTGTTTACGAAAAGAACATCGCCAACCAGCAACGTTGGCTCCATGCTTCCCGACGTAATATGGAATGCCCCAATCAAACTGGTGCGCAAAACAAAAAAGATCAGAACGGCGATAACAATCGTCTTGATCCACCCAACCGCCCATTCTTTTGCTGTTTCCGGAGCCTTTACTTCAACCGGCGACTTCTTTTCTTCGGCTTTCGAATCGGCGCCGTTTTTGTTTTTCTTCTTGGATCCCATTAACCGCTACCTCGGACGAGTGAAGAGTCTGCCCCACCGAACTGCCGAAAAAAATGGCATGGGACGCCCTGAACTGCGATCAAAACTGAAATAGACGAACATCGGTCTGCCACGAATTCTATCCCTTCCCAAGAAACCCCAAAACCGCCCGTCGTATGAATCATCCCGATTATCTCCCAAAACCAAAAAAGAGTCGACCGGAACAACCAACGGTCCCCAATTTTTCAACGTCGGGCGGTATCTAGCTACGTCGCCTCCGACATAGTATTGAGACTGCCACTCCCGCATTCTGGGATCACTCTGATCGAAATCTCCGTAGGATCGCACATACGGTTCATTCAGCGTATCGCCGTTTACGATAATCCGGCTTTCACGCATCGCCACCGTGTCTCCCGGCACGCCGAGCACGCGCTTTACGACACTCAAACGCTCGTCTTCCGGAGAATCGAAAACGACGATGTCCTTGCGTTGGGGTTCACGAAAGGCCGGCAGCCTCTTGTGAACCAGCGGTATTTCCGCTCCATACAAACTCTTGTTTACAAACAAGAAGTCGCCTACCAGGAGTGTGCCTTCCATACTTCCACTCGGAATATGAAACGCCTGTACGAAAAACCGAGTCAAAAAGAACCAAATCACCAACGCTACAGCAAAGGCCTTGATCCACTCCAACAAACTTTGGACCGGTTTTGCCTGGGGTTTTTTTCGGACTCCTTCGGTGTGCCCGTTTTTCACTACCTCCAACTTATCCATTGGGGCCGCCCCGCTATTCTTGGTTCGGCTCCACCCAATCGGCTATGAAGATGTTCGTCTCTCCCTCTACCTCACCGTGACGATTAGATGCAAAGACCAATTTCTTGCCGTCGGGAGAGAACATCGGAAAACCATCAAAGGTAGATTCCGTAGTGACTTGGGTAAGGTTGGAACCGTCCAAATCGATCAAAAACAGATCGAAATTGCGTGACGTGGGATCCTTATGGTTCGACGAAAAGATTATCCTGCTGCCGCCTGGATGAAAAAACGGTGCAAAATTAGCTCCGCCGATATCGGTTATCTGTCTCTGTTCGGTGCCGTCGGAGTTCATCACCCAAATCTCCATTCGACTCGGTCGCACGAATCCGTCTGCTAGGAGATTCTGGTAATCTCTGGCCTCTTGTGGGTCGGTGGGATGCCAAGCACGATACACGATCATCGTGCCGTCGGGAGAAAAGAAGGGTCCGCCGTCATAACCTACCGTAGACGTGAGGCGCTTCAGGTTGGACCCATCGACATTCATCGTGTAGATATCGAGATCGCCGTCTCTGGTCGAGGTAAATGCAATCGTAGAACCGTCCCTCGACAGCGTAGCCTCAGCGTCGTAAGTAGGCTCGTTGGTGAGGCGCTGGATGTCGCTTCCGTCCGCATTCGCAGTATAGATATCGAATTCGTCGATGGGCCATACATACCCACGTGACATATCCGGCATCGGCGGACATTCTTCGCTTACGTGAGACGTACTCGAGTAAAGAATCCGATCGTCGCCGGAATAATAGAAACCGCAGGTAGTGCGCCCCGTACCGTCCGAGACGCGCTGCATGTCCGAACCGTCGAGGTTCATCGTGAACTGTTGATCGCACGCATTGTTCTCATCCGTCCGCTGAAATATCAACGTCCTTCCGTCGGCTGAGAAATAGGCCTCGGCGTTTTGCCCACCAAAGGTCAGCTGTTTGACGGATCCGAAGAACACTTCGCCCGTCTCGGGAGCTCGCTCGACAGCCGGGGCTGCTTCGGCTCGGTCCGTTCCCGATTGATTTCCGCAAGCAGACCCAAAAATTGCCAACGCGGCGCAGATTGCAACGATATCAAATCTCTTGTCCATAAGCCTCATTGTCCCCCATAACAAAATCCGTCTGTTTCGAACCCCATGAAACCTAGCGACCCCGGAATCGTTTTGGCGACGCCGGGGCCGTGTTCAGAGAAGATAATACAGGGCGCAGTCGCGCCTAGGGACGTTTAGAAGAAGAAACCTAGGTCCGCACGCACACCCACACCTCGGCCCTTCCCAAGCCATCCTCCCAACGTCTGTGCCCCCACCTGTAGGAAGGAATTCCGTGTCTCAGTCGTGAAACCGGCCGTATAGCCGATCCCTTGGTGACCGCCCAGCACCATTCCTATCCGGAGAGGGAACGTCGAACTGAAACGCCAGGTGGTCCCTATATCCACTACCAGAGGCGTTTCAAAGTCTCCCGTTATGGGGAGAGTACCGCTGAAGTCGATCTGGAGAATATCGTTGGCCCAGGCGCTAGTCGAGAACCGCACGATACGGGGCATTTCTACCACCACGTCCAGAGTGTCCGTCGGATTGAAAAGGAGTGTGATTTCCGCACTGTCCGCAAATTGTACCAGATCTGGCGTGACGAATTCGATGGACGGCGTCGCTCGCTCGACATCCGGGATGGTAAGGGTACCCACATTCGCCACCATCGCCTCCATCGCGACGCCGGACGTCGGCCACTCGAGCCGTACTACGTAATCGGTAACCCAACTGGATCCCAAGGCTCCTTCCGCGCGGTTCTGGAGGCCCGCAGCACCGGTTGAGGCCGTTTTATCGAAATTCAGTCCCACAGAACCGCCGACGCTGTCAGGGGACACTATCACGGTTCCGTTGGGGTCCGTGGCCTGGAGATTGGCATAAAAAACCGGCCGGATCTGGCGCACACCGAAACCCAGCGCCAAGATCATCCCGTCTTCCATCTCCAGCGGATTCAACCGGATTATTCCGTGTCCACCGACTTCGGCAGTCAACAAAGCGTTCACCCGTGACTCGCCCAACGTGTAGGTTTGGTTCACGAGGTTGCCGTCACGCAGTATGCTGACCACGTCCGGGGCCAGGGAGGCGACTCCGTAGCTGCGCGCCTGAACGGACGCACCGATGGCGAAGTTCTTCGTAAACGGCCCGCCGATATAGGCTCCAGATTCAAGCTGTGCGCTCGCTCCGATCCCCTGACCCGGCGGTACTTTGGTTATCAGATCAAAGATGTCCGTGTAGTAAATGTTGGACAAACTCGTGATCGTCTTAAAAGCACGAACGTCGTTTACCTGAAATACCGTATTGTCCACGGTAGCACCGAAGTTCAACACAATACCCCAATGCGGCACCAGCGTGTACCTGAACGGGTCCGGACGGAACTGTGAGAACCGTCTATATCCTATGTCTACTCGAGCCGCAGGCGAATCATCCGGCACAGTCTGCGCCGAAATTTCTCCGGCCATAAGGCCCAAGCCCGCTAACACCCAAATTATTCTGTTTCTCATTATCCTCCTCGTTTCACGCGGACAATTACACTCGTACCGAAAACGAGTTTATCGTCCGGCCTTACAGCTCCACGCCCTGCACCACCGGTCGCCGGTAGTAGGGAAACCGTGACACCGGCAGTGAGTTGACCGCCCAATGCGATCCTTGCGAGCCGTTCTGCATCCGTTCCGGTAACAGTCAAACTGAGCGAATCGCTAAACGTGCCCTGAGGTATCCCATTCATATCTACCGAAGGTGCGCTCAATTCCACTGTATCGAAGATCACAGCGCTCGGAAGCGCAAAAATATCCACATCCTCTCCCAACGAGTCGGGCGCAATGGCGATCGCTACCCGAGCTCCAAAGGGAGTGCCGTTTTCAGCCTTGAAGATCAATCCCACTTCCACGATCCGCGGCGCCAAAGCATCGACCTGATCAGCATCCATATTGGCACCCGAGGTCGTGCGGTTTAGATCCACAGCAATCCCGTCCACGGGAATGGTGAGATCCAACGGCACCGTAACGTCGTATTCGATTCCCACATAGTCCGTGCGACTGATGGATGCGCTTGTTCCGTCACCCACAACCGCAGTGCCCGTCGTCACCAAGGCCACATCCACATTGCTCAACAACAGTTTTACCATTCGGTCCACCAACGGACCGGCTTGGACCGTAGCAGTCGCAACCCCTGCAACCGAACCGGAAGCTCTTGGGATCGTCAACGTCCCAGATCCGTCACCGGCGATAGCAGCTAAAAGAGGAGTTCCGTCTTCGGCGGTTTCAAAAACCAAATCGCCACTCATATCCCGCTCGGGCTGACCTGAAAGATCCAGTCGCACAATGCCGAGAGCTGAACCGTCCAATACCACGGGAACGTCGGCACCATTGGTTATGGTAAGGTCGATCAACGCTTGGTTAATCGTCGCACTCTGAACCGCATCGTTGAGGTCGGCAAAATCTACGGAGGAACTTGAAAGCGTCTGGGATTGCTCCACGCTTATGCGTAGCTCCGGCGTTTGGTCGGGATCTAGAGCACCGCTCAGGCGTTCGATCACCATCGAGCCCACGCCTTCTATGGCCGCCCCATCTGTGGAGTTGGTCTGATCGATCGTCACGTTGGTACCGGTAACTGTTCCAGTCGAACGCACGTTCACGTCTGCGGGAATCACCGTCGTGGCGGAAAGATCAAAAACAATCTGTGCGCTGGTTAGCGAACCATCTCCCGGAGCGGCGGGAACCACCACACTATTGCTGAGCGGAACTCCAGCACCGTCCACGATTCCGTCGAGAGTAATATCCGTGGTCACGGCTACCGGCAGCCGGTTGGTCGCCGTCAAAGTCAACGTGCCGCTGGCCACTTCAATCGTATCGACTGCGTTGATTCTCGTTTCGGAACTCAGTGCGGCGTACTGTTCGTCAAAGCTCTCGTTGAGAGTCCCGAACACAACCGAACTTAGAGTAAGGGGCCTGAAGATCACGTTGGAACTGATGGAAGTTCCGGACGCCGGAACACAAACGCCAGTCTCCACATTGGCGTTCAATGCTACCGTGCCACCCACCGTCACGTTGGACAATGAGATGGAGTCGATCAACGTGGCTCCGGCAGCAACAGTAACCGGATCGAAGCTGCCGGCCTTTTCATCGTCGTCATCCGTACCTGCACTCACATCAACTGTAAGGTTGGATGCCTCGCACGCCGTAGTGTTTTCAATCGTACGAACGAGCCAACCCGACTCGATCGTGGCACTTGAAATGCTCGAACCATCATCGGTGGCGAAAGAAATCGAGTCACTGCCGACAGGTACTCTCATCGGGCCTCCGCTCGGAGAGGGAGCCGGAAAAACCGTTCCGATTTGAGTGGAGTCCTGCCGAGTCGTAAGCATCTGGTTGAATGAGAACGTGTAGGAATCGAACCCGATATTGTCGAACTGCAGTTGATCTCCGACGGATACGGAAAGGGAATCCTGCTGAACACGAATACCCAATAGGCCGTCATCGGTCACCACCTGATCGGCACCCAATAGATCGCTCACGGACAGGGAGTCCCGGAGAACAGGTACCACAAAACCGACCGTATCCGCTCGGCCCGAAGCCAATTGCTCACGAGCCTCCGTAACGGTGTCGTACTCACAGCCGGCAAAGACAATTGCGGCCAATCCAATACCCAAATGCGCTTTGTAAGTCCTCATTTTCGCCTTCCATCCCGGATATTTCCGGGTGTTCCAAGTGCCCTAGGTGCCTCAAGGGCAGGAATTTACGCAATTCCGCCCGCAAGTTGGGGCTTGGCCGCATCTACGGTCAAGCTCACAGATCACATTATTAAAGGTAATTTTGCACACATGCCCGGAATAAGAAACCGCCGGAAAACATAAGTTCCCCGGCGGTTTTCCCCACATCTGATTCAACGGTGCCTGAAGCCTACCCCTCCATGAAGGGATATCTGTAATCCGTGTCCGGCACGGAAGTCTCCTTTATGGTCCGGGTGGACGCCCACCGAATCAGGTTGAGCATGGATCCCGCCTTATCGTTCGTACCGCTGGCACGGCCGCCGCCAAAGGGCTGTTGTCCCACCACCGCTCCCGTGGGTTTGTCGTTCACGTAGAAGTTGCCCGCTGCAAACCGCAGGGCTTTATTCGCCTGGCGGACGGCGGCGCGGTCGGTAGCGAAGACCGCCCCCGTCAAGGCATAGGGTGACGTGGAGTTCACCAACTCCAAAGTCTCTTCCCATTTGTCGTCTTCGTACACATGTATCGTAACCACCGGCCCGAAGATTTCTTCGCACATGGTCTTGAAATCCGGCCTTTTGGCCTCGATTATCGTGGGCCTAATGAAAAAACCCTCCGAATCGTCGTATTCTCCCCCTGCCAGAATCTCCGCATCACTGGATTGTTTGGCGAACTCTATGTATTCGGTAATGCTGGTGAAAGCATTACGGTCTATCACCGCACCCATAAAATTCGTGAAGTCGGTCGGGTCGCCCATCTTGATCCCGTCTACTTCGGCCAAGAGGTCGTCCTTCAATCCCTGCCAAATACTTCTGGGTATATAGACGCGCGAAACCGCACTGCATTTTTGACCTTGGTATTCGAACCCGCCCCTGACAATCGCGGTCTTGAGGGCGGCAGGATCGGCGCTCGGGTGAGCTATGATGAAGTCTTTGCCTCCGGTTTCCCCTACCAAGCGCGGGTAAGATTTGTACCGCGCGATGTTCTCACCCACCGTACGCCACATAGTGTGGAAAACTTCCGTGGAGCCGGTGAAATGAATTCCCGCTAGGCTGGGGTGATTCAACAATACGTCACTTACCGCACCAGCATTGCCCGGCACAAAGTTTATGACGCCGGGCGGCAGGCCTGCAGCCTCAAATAGACGCTGCAACAAATAACCCGTATAGACGGTCGAAGTAGCCGGCTTCCACACAACCGTGTTCCCCATAATAGCGGGAGCAGACGGCAAGTTTCCGGCTATCGAGGTGAAGTTGAACGGCGTAACGGCGTAAACGAAGCCTTCCAACGGCCTATATTCGACACGGTTCCACTGACCCGCCGGAGAGATCGGCTGCTCCTCGTAAAGGCGTTCCGCAAAATGGACGTTGAATCTAAAAAAGTCCGCCAATTCCGCCGCAGCATCGATTTCAGCCTGGTGCACGGTCTTGCTTTGACAAAGCATTGTCGCCGCATTGATGACCGGTCGCCAAGTTGTGGCCAAAAGGTCCGCAGCCTTCAAAAAGATGGCCGCCCTATCTACCCAGTCCCAGGACGACCATTCGCGGTGCGCATCGGCCGCAGCCTGAACCGCCCGCTCCACCTCTTTGGGCCCGACCCGATGACCCTCACCCAGCAAATGACCGTGCCGATGCGGCATCACGGCCTTTACCGTCTCCCCGGTCCGAATCTCCTCGCCCCCTATAACCGCCGGAATCTCCACCGTATCGGAGGACATCGCCTTGATCTCGCTTTTCAGTTGCTCTCGTTCCGGACTGCCCGGTCGGTATTCAAAAACAGGCTCGTTCACGGGAATCGGCACTTGGATATTGCTGCTCATAGTAGATGAGGGCTCCTAATCCACAGGACGCCAAGTCAGGGTCCCGTTGGGTGAAATCGGATTGATCTTGATGATGGAGGCTCGAAATTCGACGACACCTGGGTGCCATGAATCACAGAACACGCCCATAAATTATCCCAAAATGTAACTTCGGGCCACCGTTGGCGTAGTTCAGATCGGTATTTGCCGCAAGAATGCCATCAAATCGGTCCGTACTCATGGGACTCGGATACATTTCCATCGGAACATCTTGCGACGCGATTTGTTACAACTGATTGACCTCCTTAACTCGGGACGAGGGTTCTTACATTATGGCAAGGTACGCTTCGTATTTCGCTACCGCTGTTCTCGGTCTTGCTTTGACCACAGCTTGCGGCACCACTCCTACCGGCACAGGGGGCAACCCCACCGATACGATAACCGTTAAAACCAATCCGTCGTTCGCAACCGACGTTCAGGGGGTTTTCGACCTAACGTGCAACACTTCCAACTGCCACGGTGTTGCCGGCTTCCAAGGCAACGGGAATCTGGATCTTCGTAGCGCCGGTTCTTACACAAATTTGGTAAACGTCATGGGCGATCAAGAAGCCATTGTCCGCGTTATCCCAAACGACGCCAATAACAGCTATTTGGTTATCAAGCTGGAAGGACGCCAGTCCGTAGGGTCTGCAATGCCCAAGGGAGCATCCGCCATTTCCAGCGCCGCAATCCAGAACATCAAGAACTGGATTAACCAGGGTGCACAAAACAATTGATGGCCGTAGTAGGATGAATTCAATGATCGTTCGGACCGCTTCGATCAACATGGCCCTGACGGCGGTGATTGCCGCAGTCACGGCTACTCCATCTCGTGCCCAAGAATTTCACGTCGATATCGATCGACCCAACGAAGCGAAGTTCGTGGCGGAAACCAACCTGGCCGACATCGAGGGCACGACCGAGCGCATTGACGGATTCGCCTTTTGGCCAAGCGGCGAACTGATAGAAGGCTCCGATTACGAAGGCAGTGAATTCTACTTTGAAGTCGAATTGAACGCGCTGGACACGGGAATCAACCTTCGCAACCGCCACATGCGTGAGCGATTCTTGGAATCCGACAACTTCCCCTACAGTATTTACAGCGGAGCTATCGACTCGGTCCATACACTCGCTGCGACTTCGTGGACGGTTTATTCCTCCGGTACGTTCACTATTCACGGAGTGGAAAAACCAACCGCTATTTCCTGTCCCGTTTCCCGGGCGGGAGAAGGATTTCACGTACGTTGTAATTTCGATGTTTTGCTCTCGGACCACGAAATCCCCATACCATCTTTTATGGGAATTGCCGTCAAAGACCTGGTCCACGTTGAACTAGACTTTTACCTGACACCGGCCGAATGAACCTCTCATATCGCTGTACCGTTTGCGCCCTGTCGTTCGCATTGACGTTGACAACCTTTCCGTCACTCGCGAATGCGCAGGATCGCCCCACCCGATGGAGTAGACAACGCGAAACAGTCCAGTTGGACGTTGAAACTTTCCACTCGACACAATCCATTACGCTCCCTACTTCACAGACAATCGGAAAGAGCGAGTTCGAGTTCGAAATCTCGCACCGCTTCTTCCCGCCCCTTTCGAGTGGGCCAAAAGGTTTGTGGGGACTGGACGGGCCCGTCCTGATGCGGCTCGGCCTTAGCTACGGCATCACCGACCGCATGACCGTCACCCTCGCTCGCAGTAACCGCGCCGACAACATCGATCTGCAGGGAAAATTCCGTCTGCCGGGAATCAGAAGCGAAAACTTCCCCCTGACCTTCGCCGTCCAGGCAGGATTGGCATGGAATACGGAAGTCCCGGGCCGCGTTGCCGGTGACAACCGAAACATTCAGTACTATGGCCAATTCATCTTCAATGGGCTCGTAAACGATGTGGTCGCCGTCGGCTTGGTGCCGTCCTATCTCCACAACGTGGATGTCAACACCGATGTATCGGAAACCAACGTTTCTCTGGGCGGATATGTTCATTTTTATGCCACCGAAGTCCTCGCCCTGATCGGAGAATGGAATGCCAGCCCCTCCCGCACCGGTTTTGAAAACAACACCGCCGGGCTTGGATTTCAGCTGGAAACCGGCGGGCACTTTTTCAAAGTCATCGTCACCAACTCGCCCAATATCAATCCGTCCCAATACCTGCCCGGAACTCCTGATCCCTTCTCAGCCGACAACCTAAGACTCGGCTTCAATATCACGCGGGTCCTCCACTAAAAAGGCCAAAAGAAACCCCGAGGTCGGCAGGTGCCGATCCCGGGGTTCTCGAGGGGTTGGATCGTCACAAGGTGGGAAACGATCCGACTTGTTGGCGCCGCTTTTGCCGAGCGGCCGGACGGCGGCCTAGCCGTCTCTGACATATCAAAGAGCAAGGCCGGTGCCTGAAATGCCAAAGCCATCTAAGTGCTTGTATTTATTAGAGTTATAGTCAGAAAAGCTCTGTTTTTGAAAATCCGTAACGTCCTAAATTTAGGACGTTTACCGGCACGATTGATTAAGTCCGCCTAGCTCCATACCATCCTCCATTATGATTACTCGACCACTCGGCCCCGGTGGGCCAAACGTTTCAGCTATGTCCTTCGGCGGCATGCCCCTGTCGATTTCAGGGCGTCCGGATGAAGACACCGCCATCGACGTCATCCATGCGGTGCTGGATGCAGGCGTCACACTGCTCGATACTGCCAACGTCTACTGCCTGGACGACGACGACATCGGCCACAACGAAAAACTCTTCGCCAAGGCCCTGAGCACGTGGACCGGATCCAAGGACGAAATCGTCCTCGCCACCAAGGCCGGCCTGATTCGCCCCGAAGGCAGATGGGAACGCGACGGCAGACCCGAATCCATAAGGGCGGCGTGCGAAAAGTCACTCAAGGCTCTCAACGTCGATTGCATCGACCTGTATCAGTTTCATGCACCCGATACGGATGTGCCGTTTGCCGACAGC
>Ga0224501_10001569_pt1 | contig 17679 bp, 10 predicted proteins | sample SF_Oct11_sed_USG_4_FD_169105 | JGI IMG/M metagenome (GOLD analysis project Ga0224501, IMG submission 169105) | Sediment microbial communities from San Francisco Bay, California, United States - SF_Oct11_sed_USGS_8_1 | ecosystem: Environmental > Aquatic > Marine > Sediment | place: USA... | reverse complement strand
ACTCACAGGTCATGGGATGGGGGGAGCGCGCACAGGTCATGGGATGGGGGGAGCAGACTCACCGAACTTGTTAATAAATGAGGCACTATAATCCCAGATCCCACAGTTCAGTCCAAGACTGTGCTCCCTCAGTTCATACAGTATTTCCTCCATCTCAAAACTGGCGAGGATATTCTCAATGAGGACGCACGCTTTAATTGTACCAAGAGGGAGCCCCAACTACAAGCGAGAATAGCCACCGGATCACAACGCGCTAACACAGGTTCAATACTCTCCAGGGCAGTGATTGTCACTCTCCAGAGTTATGCTAGAAACATTCATTAATTGATTTTCTACCTTCAAGAATAAGACTGTCTAATGCCAAGAAAGTGCACTTTTTAAAACGAACCAATCACTTTCACTTCCGACATAATTCTCGCTCCCTGAAGGTATTATTCATGACTTCCTAACCTATTCCATAAAAGTCACATTATATAGATACACTGTACGCTGTGTACCAGCATCCCCAAACGCCGTACAGACGAGCACAGATAATAACATAACTATGGTGCCTGTCTCTATAGAAGGATTTAAGCCATCATACGACTATACAACTGATACACATCAACGCAAACAACTCAGTCTGGGGATTCCTCTTAAAATGACATCTGACACCAGTGTCTAAGGATTACGGAATGCATGACTTTAAGTTTTCCCTGTAAGTACCAAGAAAACAGGTTCTGATATAAGGAGGAGGGTAGCAACAAGGCAGTTCGCCCAATCGTATGTATTCGTTCTACTCAGGGCCTTGGCACTTATAGCTGACCTTAATATCTCACCTTGCGTTGTGTCCATATAAATATATCATTCCACAGTCTCGCCTCTTTATACCCCTCCAGCTACAAGTGATACCAATCAACAGTAATACAGGTTGAAGTGGAGCATTGATACAAACCCGCCCCTTACGGGTGACCCCTTACGGGTGACCCCTTACCGGTGACCCCTTACCAGTGAGCCCCCTTACCGGTGACCTTTGTTGCCACCTACCTTGGATAGATAGAAGAATGGTCCGCTTTCACACTCACTCAGTCTCATTCCATTATGATACATGAGTAGGCCAAAGTCGACCAGTGGACCGGGAGCCGGCTTCCCACTAACAGTGATGTTATGTTCTGTCATGTTCCAAGCTCGCGGTCTCAGCATGAGAATGGGTGCCTCCGTCACAGCCGGTACATCTATTATAGGAATAAAAATGTTAGCGCGCACTTAGGAGCCATGGCCAACATTAGGATCTGATAATGAAGGTTGCTTCACGAGTGGGCATTTTGTATTTGGCGATATAAATCCAACATGGGCTAATGGTTGACTTGACAGAACACGAAGAGTTGAACTAGAAATCTTTGCATCCCTTCATTCTCGTCCGATTCGGTTTGTGGTGCTAAATAGGGGTCGCCAAACTTTTGCCATGGGGCGCGTTATGGACTACCATGGAATCAAGGCTACGTCTCAGTATGAAATAGCATGATCACATGTAGGTCTAACTAAGGGGCCGGGATAGCTCAGTTAGCTTGGATCTGTATTTTAAGGATTGCAAGTTCAAGCCTAAATGCCGGCGGGCTGTTATGCTGGTATCGGCCTTTAGCATTCCTCTCACTTCAAATTGCTAGCGTGGCTTCGCAACACGACAGTGAAGATAATGGAGGCCCCAACCAGTGGATAATTCCAGTCAAGATCACTCCACCTCTCTGTTTTCGTTAGGCGCAGCCGAATTTCGGCGGGTGACATGTAAACAAATCGCGGGTTGGCTGACACCCGATTTCTTAGAACCATCCATTCACTCTTGTAGCTGGTGCTTTACACTGAATCAGCGGGTGTTCTGGAAGAGTGAAGCTGGCCCTGGGCATAGTCACCTTATACTACGTCAGTCCTGCGACTTCGCTACTGTGGTATATAACAACCAACGCCGGAGCATTAAGAAATTAAGGCGAGTAATTCTACCCAGATACACAATAATTAGGGGAAGTTTACATACCACAATGGAGATACCATGCGCGCCCCGCAACATCTATCAATACAGAGAGAGAGTGCTAACCTGGCATTAGATTATGAACAACTTGATAGATGTTAGACCAGCCGAGCACCTGATTTGCCCAAGTTGGACAGTGTCCATCATCAAAATCTGTCTACAAACAAGACATAGGAAATCTCGTCATTACGAATCACAAACACAGATGCAGAATCGTTTTTTCTCAGATAAAACGCACAGAACCATGCTTGTTTGTTTCTATCCATTTTGTGAGGCATCTATGGAAGATACGAGGGCAGTATTATCATAAAGGAACCTAAATTTCTCCGTGCCAAACTGGCTCAATGGGATAAAATGAGCTTGCAAGACCGAGCTGGCTACACTGCGGCCATTCTGAAGGTAAAAGTTTTCTCGAGGAGATAGTTGAATAGCCTCAGACTTGGAGGAAATGGAGACTGTTTGTATAAGTGGATGGTTGGTTGGTTCGAATGAACTCTATCTGAATTATATAATAATTACATTTATTAGAAGGAGTCACTGCAAATGACCTTCATTTACAGATTATTAGTGACTGATCAAAGGAGTGGAGCTAAGGGGACTTGGAGTCATTGGGTGCAGTGTTACTGGTGACTTTAACAGTGAAGACTTACATAAAGTACTACTGAACTACTACAGCATGTACACACCGCAGTGAAAACCAGTACAAACTTAGCAGGGTTGATCACTTTCAGGTCTGGTCACTTCATATCAGTTTGCGTTTTTCATTTAAAAAATGCTTCGCAGAATATGCAAGAAGATGATGGCTCTGTAATTCCAAGTGAGGTGGAAATGCCGAGCATCAAAAGTACTGTTGAGGTGCATTCTTTGTTTATCTAACTTCCTGAAGCGACCCCTCAGCAAGAGCAATGCATCGTAGGATTTGTGGTAAAATTCAAAGTCTAATACTTGTTAAGCAGCCATGCTGGCTCGGGGAAAACCTATTTTGAACACAAGATTTCTAGATTACTTGAATGGAAATCTCGAGTGAATTGGCATTTAAGTTCTGTGATTTATTTAGGATGACTGGGGACTGGGGTACAGCGAATTAGCTAGCCCTTGATAAGAGCTTTAGTTGGGGGCATTAGGCAGATGGTGATTGGAGAGAGCTGATCAATAGCAACAGACATATGCTGTCACGCCACTCGCTAACTTGGCCGCAATTAGAACCGGGCTATCATAGAGAATTAGCCTACCAACAGTCCCCTGCCAAGGTGAAATATAGCATGTCCTTCACATAGCTGCACCACATACTAACTTTTCAAAACAAAATGGGCGAAACACAGAGTGTGTATTTCTTCAACTGGTTGTCTTTTGAATGGTACTCATACTTTTCATTTATGGTGCTGTCATATATGACATACCCTTTCACATGATCTTATGCTAAGAATACTGTAACAGTATCATTCGGATCCGTCTCGGCCTAGGATCACAGAACTCACCCGTATAGAACAACAAAGCAAAAGCAGGATGAAAAATGTTTTGCTCTCTGGACAAGTGCATCACTACACGGGAAACGTTAAGTTATAACAGGGAAAACACGATCCACAGCTAGCCATTCTCGTGATATATTGAGGCCTTCACGGCTCTCAAAACTAACAGAATCAGTAAAACTGTGATTGGTTTTAAACATATTTGAGGCAAAGTGAGTGAACTGTATTCAGTCTAGACCTATAGCACTGTTATGGTGAATCTGCCAGGTTCGATACTTGTTCAACAGTTACGACTGAACATGGAGCACCACTAGCGGGTTATTTTTAACGCTCTGACTCATGATGCAGGTCGTTTTCGTCTTGAGCGAAGGTCAAAGCGATGAGCTCATACTTGTAGGAGCTGCACCATGACCCGGAATCGAGTTCAGTTTTTCACGGTTACGAGCCGTGATGTTAAATTGAGTTTGATTCAAAATACGCGGGAAGAGATGAAGCTGGCCCTTACTTATTATAGGCATAAAACATATATATAAACATATAAAACATATCAATCCGGACTGCCTTCAACCAACAGAGTTCCACACCGAGATGAAACAACACCACCGAAGGTGACTCTTTCAGTAACTAATACAAAGCTCTATAAGCTGGGTGCCATATACTATTTAAAACCAGTATACTGCAAACAAAACAATAATTGGTCTTATATCTCCGCTCAGTAGGTGTTGATTAAGGCCATGTCACTCGACGGGCAGGTGAGACTGGCCATGTTCTTTCTGCTACCTGCCATTCTGATTAGCACATCATGTTTTATCAATAATGTTCGCGAGTGTGTCGAATAGTATAAAAGGTGTGGATGAGTAGCCTGGGAGGCAGAGACGGAGAGGAGGGAGTGAACACGCCACACACAGGAGAGCGAGAGAGCAAACGAGTCTGCTGGTTGGTACAGGTCAATATAGCCGGTAGTAAGCTATGTGTTAAGTCATTTGATTCAGCATAGTTTTCCAGGTTATGGTTTCTGATGAAAACTAGGTGAGTCTGTGGGTAGTATAGACTGGCTGTTACTTGACATCGAAGCTTCCACTTACGGGACTGAGTGAAGGGAGTGAACTAGCGATTATTCTGTCGTTTATTTGCTCTGGTGTTGTACAGTGGGTTCATATTATATTTCTATGACCACATTGCAACACTAGCATTAATAAACGAGGCAGGCGGAGTAACAAAAGGAAGTTGGCTGATCATGGTGGCGTCATTGAATACGAAGCTGGAAGATGGAGTACCGTGTTGGGCATCTTACTTGTCGCCGTAGATTCTTTCCTTCGTTTTGCTGATCTGGGCGAGTGCCTTGTTGTCGATATCGGACAAAAAAAGGAGTGGTGCGAATTGAGTGGGGGTCTTGGTGTAGGCATGATGTCAGTTGGTTATAGCATCTCAACTGGTCATCCCTATTCCAAAATTCACAAACTCATAAAAGCGACCAGATGATCATTGTTAGTATGAAAAAGTCTATCTCAGCATTGGCCGATTAAGCATTGCGTGTAAGTCTTTTGTAGTTGCTTTGTATTTGCTTAGATAATAGTAGAATAAGGATGGCATAGGCGTTGGAGAGACACATTACCAACACTGGGCAATTATTAAATCATTAACAAAGAGATGATTATGGGATCAGTGTTCTTGTTGGGATCTTCGAAGCCACTTTTCACCACGACAGTTGCCGTTGAGCATGCATGGGGGTGTCTCCACTGTTGTGTTTCCAATGCTTAAAGTGCTACTTAAGTTTTTAGCATGCCCTTATATATTGGTCTCTTCCTGAAGACCTGTTATACATGCACTGTTCTCGTCAGCACAGGTTGAGTGACAGCATCCAAGTGCAGTGTATTGCAAAATCAGATTCTGTGTCAGAGGCTGCCAAGATTTTCATAGGGAACCTAATAAGCCTCATCCAACCATAGACATATATACAGCATTTGGATTTCTGGTCATAACTATTGAATGAGTGGTCTGATTGAGAAATGATTCCACAGGTGTCATCCTGACACATGTAGACACCTTTCAGCCAATTTTCAGCAAAATCAGAAAGATAACCAAACAGCCTATAGTTGTAAAACCCCCAGTGGACCCCCCTCATGATTGGTACAGCTACGCGTGACCAATCATGAACCGCAAACCCCAGAAAGACATCAACAATACCAGATACCACCATTGACTGCTCAATTGAGATTCACGCGGAACTTAAGTGTCTCTTTAATTCACCTCAACGTGACTTGTTTTAGGCGAATAATTTTGGTCAGTAGTCTACTAGAATGGTACTTTTAAACCACCCACCATTCGTTGAGTGGTAGTTGCTTGCGATAGGCGATGCTGGCATGGCTAATATTTTAATACCTGAATTCCTTGTGCTGTTGTGTTCAGTGCGGCTTTGAAGTGAAGGGTTTTACTGGGCGACACATCGCCGCAGTCCAGCTTACGACAGCGCGCTCTTCTTGGTACCGCTGCCACCCTCCAAGCACTTGCTCTCACATGCGCTGTCTCCTCGCTAAAATCTGGCAGGGATCCTGTCTCATCATAATATAGCTTTGTGGCTGTCCTCCGTCGATAAAGCTACAAAAGATTGGTCTATGGTGACCCTTTCGAGAGTCAGTTTGCTAAACTAAAACCATGACTCGGCTTTTGGTAAATTTCGCTGCATGTTGTTGAAGAAATTGGAGTTCGTCGTCTGGTGTTTTTCTCTCTGTGAATCATAATGTTGACAAGTATTGAGCTTACTGTAGGTTTCTGAGAGTGAAGGACTGTCTGTTGTCTGACTGTCTGCTGTCACTGAGAGCTGGCTGTCTGTCTGGCTGTCTACACTATGACAAGTTGCTTTGAATACGAGAAACAAAGATAGCAGAAAAACGCAATCCAGGCACCCAAAAGTTATGGTTTGTTTTTCAGTTGGTTCGTTCATGTCGGAAAAAAATTCCTGCATACAAAATGACAAAGGCTCACTATAGTCACATTCCACATTACCATGATTAGATGTTGTACTAGTTTTTATGCCTCTTTATATTTGCTACTAGGATACAAGGGAGTATTATTAATGTATATTAATCCTTCAGTCCAAAGGACCAAACTCCCTCAGATTGTTGAGTCACTATAAAACTATAAAAAACTATACCAAAAGCGATCAATTTCCCTGATAAGTATTCAATATTCTCTGGTTTACCTTGAACTGGGTGGGATTAAAATGGATTTCTAAATGATGGCAGATCAAGGCTGTGAGTTGTGCTGAGAGAAAAAACAAAAAAATGCATTAATTTGAAATTTTGATCGTGATTAAGACGAAACCGCAAACATGAGTAAAGCACAGAAGGGTTGAACGGTGCCCATTACGAGAGTGGAGAGGCTTTACCTACCTCCTCTACACCACTGTCAAAATGCGATACAAGTTCAGCCAGAAATTCAAGCGCCCCTTGAGTGAGAATGCGACTGTGTTCTTCCTGCATGCCATGAGGGGCGGGCTCTACTGTGTATTCCTATAATAAAAAGGTTGGATTATTGTTATATTACAGATTCGCTATACCCAATATATTTGCGTTTTAGATAGCTGAAAATATTGCCAGTTTTCAGATGATACTGTTTCCCTTTGCCCCTTGGTGAAATATAAAAAGCTCTTGCCCAGTGAAACATTTTTGGCTTATTTGTATTAGCGTGGTACTGATACAGCGCTTCCCTATCTATATTATGAAAGGATTGAGTCATGTCTTATTTGGCAGATCATGAGCGCATTGATGGCTGTGTTGGGGCATTGTGCTGTCTTTCATGGTATTAGACTAACAAGCAGGCAAAGAATGAACCAGTATGAGATTTGCGAAACTGGTGCAATCTAGTTGGGGATTGGCTGACCCGTGACTCGCTTGTCAGGATCGCAGCGTGGGTGCTAGTTTCGTCATAACTTTCAGGCACGCACATAGAGAAAATTGTAAAATAGAATGTGTTTACTTCATTGGTGAGTTGAAATCACACCCAGTTAGTTACAGGTAAATGGAAAATTCAGCGAAATCATGATGACTGCGTATTATTTAGACGGGCTTAGAATCGGAATAATTATACATTGCTAGAGAAATGCCACTGACGTTTAAGAACATGTGTTCAAATACAGCTTATGCGCGGGATTTTTCAAAAAAAACTCCCATTCTTCATCCAGTATGGAATGGGTACCCGACTCTCTTTACGGACCTGGGGAAGGTGGAGGCGGTGAGGATGAGGGATGGCACCCCACCTCGGTTACACCCGCGTCAGTACCAATTGGCCTTTTAACCCACACAGCCAATGGCTAAGGGGCGCCTTTGCCTTACTTAATGCAATGGGGCCCCTTTATTTATTGTCTGAAACTGACGAGATTGAAATATATGAGGGGCTTTAAAGCGGGATTCTAACCAGGGACCTCTGATTTTAATCTCAGCGCGCTATTTAATAACCCATCACTTCACCCAAATGGGCAACTAACAGTACTGAAAAAGGCACACGTTAGAAATCTCTGGAAAGTCACAAAATTGGTCTGGAATTGGGTAACTGGTTCTGGAAATGACTCTTCCAGTCTTCCTTGGATATACTACTTATGCTCATTAGTCAGTCTATATTCGCACATATTCTTCAGTTAATCGGAATAAGGCAAAAATTTCAATTTAAACTTTTCCTACTCGGACACCTTACCCATCCTATTTAACAGACCTCCTAAGCCTGAGGCTTGTTGGAGCGAGAGGAGCTGGGATTAATGTGAGAAGCTCATTCTCACAACGGGAGGGGGGGCTCCATGACCTGCAAAACCATTACATAGCGCAAGATTTATTCGGCAAATCAGGAACGCAGAAAGGCTTAACCATAGACATATGCAATAATAATAATAAAAATAATTGAAGGGGCAATGGTGTAACTGAAAGCTACAGTCGTTGTGAATCGATTGTTTCATAAAAGCAGGGAGAAATCCCTCCAATGGGGTATGCCAAGCGCGTATCATCGTTGCAGTAAGGAGGTGGGACGGCGGCTTTGGGTAGAAAACGGATGGAAACTCGAGGAGCGTAGTCGGTCTTACCATCTTTACTATATGGTCATCACCCGAAGAACAGAAAGCTTCGACCTACAACATAAAAATAAGGAAATTACAAGCAATGATTGGTAGATTAATATTTGACGTATAGATGAACGCCTAACGGTGCACCATATAGTAGCCAGCTAGCATCATAATCTCTACCCGTGACTGTTGCACTGACATTCACGTGTGGCTGATTCATCACCTGAGTATCTAGGGTTAGCTGACGGACGTGGCAGGCTGACCTCTGGGTGGTGTCGGCTGACCGCTGGGTGCGATCGACTGACCTCTAGGTGTGGTCGACCGGTTGCCATGTTGTGATGTACACTGGTCTGACAGCTCAGGGTAAGTGTAAAATCTGTGACACCCGATACCATGGTACGCTGACTTTGGCATTCTCATAACGGACCACTCTCTGACGAGACACTTTTGCATAGATGCAAGGTAATTTTGAGGGCTCCAGTCAGTTACATTTACACACGGTGATACTAAACTCACCTGCACTGTGCGGATTTGTCACACAATGATTGGGGCTGGGTTAAAGTGGGCTTTTGGTGGCGTGGTATCATGGTATGAGATCTGTCTATGGGATAACATTCCGTGAACTATAGTACTAAATTTAACTAAAAAGTAAAAACTAGTAAGTAGAACTAAAACTATAAAGCAGAAATCAGTGAGCTGGGAAACAAAACACATGACAATTCAATTGACATGGCTGTGACTGTGAGTGTGATCATCATCATGGCATGAGCCATATGTCTATGAGTATGATAAATGAATGATCCTGACATTTTTGTACTAGTCCTGCAACTGTTACTACTGACTAGAGCACGAGCATGTAGATGGACTGCCTACTCGATAAACTCATAGAGAATTGTTTCGTTCCCTATTAATCAGTAAATACCTGGTGGTCTTCTCCAGCAAGAACGAGGCCGACAAACTTGCGCGACCAGTTGCAGCGACCACCTGACAAGCCGAAGTTGTCTTTTCTAGCGCAGAGATACGGGAGCGATACATCACGTTACGTGCTGTCAGATTTGCGAGAGTGGAAAAGTATCTTGAATGTACCGATTCCACTTTTCAGATCCTGACAAAATGGCGGATGTAGATAAGTGGATTGAACTGGCAAAGGAATGCAAATATCTGGACGAAAACAACCTAAAGGTACGCACGTCATAGTAGAATTCCACTTCAATCAGAAGTTGGATGACTACAGTCTCAGTCGGCTCTACGTGTTCCAACTACTAACGACGTTCTGGAAATCTTACCCAGCCCCAACTCCGCGTCCCACCTAACACAGTGACAGTCACTACCGATTTGCCAAGTTTCATGATTCATCTCGCTTGTAAATCATGTAATGTATTTATGATTTTATCATTGTATGACTGACTCAGTGAGTCACAGTCACACTCAAGTCAGCCAACGTGCAAGTTAAGGTTGATCAATAAATCATTGTATTTCCCAGTACTACTGAATAACTGATACTACCCCTAGAGGCTAGTTAGTAGTTGTTTGCAGTACACATATATAATTTATAATTATAATATATTTGAATTTTGATATAACTATAAGTTCATAACTCATTTATCATTAAGTTTAACTGGTCAGAAAATGCGAAATATCCACACGGATGGTCAAACAAGAAACATGCTCAGCCCAGTGGCCAAATCTGGCTCAAGTCAATCACTCAATCGCCAATGACTCAGATCAGGTTATTTTATCCTGTTCGTGTGACTGGCTCGTGGGGAAATATGCTTGCACCCGGCACTTTGAGTCTAAACGATCGCTCTTTGGTTTTTTCACAGCGATTATGTGATCATGTGTGTTCTCTCCTGTTGGAGGAATCCAATGTTCAGCCAGTCTCCACTCCCGTCACAGTCTGTGGTGACATACACGGACAATTCTACGATCTAAAGGAACTCTTCGAAAAAGGAGGTAAACCTATCATCCTGCAGCCATCTTTGTTTCTACCACATCCCGACCCGCTGCACAAAGTCATAACTTCCCCGTTATAGAAAACTATGACCAGAAAACCGTGAGTTTGCTTCATCTAAGGACACATAATACTTGTGTATAAATGGCTGTGCAACTAAATGCACTTTTTTATACGACCGTATGCCCTACTGACCTCCAGGAGTTTTACTTTGAGCTAAACACAGTATGTATCATAGCTGAAATCATCATTAGTGGTACTTTACATCCATGGTGTGACTTATGCTTGTAAATGAACAGCGGAATGTTTGCAGGGAGCCTACCTGACACTAACTATATATTTATGGGGGATTTCGTGGACCGTGGATATTACAGTTTGGAGACATTGACTTATCTTATGGCTTTAAAGGCAAAGTAAGTACTTGTGGATATTATGGTAAAGCAGAGTAAGTATGGCAGCGTTGGTACAAGGAAATACTTACTCTGCTGATAATGGCTGGTCTCCAGTGAACGGGTCGCGTTTCACGGAACGAACAGATTTTTAATTTGAGAGCCATGTTGTTCAGCTGACTGCGTAAAAAGTGAAATGCATGGCCTACTCGAATTCCATGTTTGAAGATTGGTCAAAACTGAAACAACTAGGCTCGTTTGAATGCTTAACTACCTCACTGCTCAGAACACGTCACTCAGGCTATTGCCCAAGGACCTGCAAATATAATGACATTATTAACGCATCAATATGAAAGTCAGCAGCCACAGCTTAATGGTTGGAGTACACACCTTCTGCCCAGTGATTCATTCTGTTGAATCCCCGAAAAGTCAATGGTGATAATAGGAAAGGCATCCGACCTTAATTCGCTCACGAGCTCCGATAAAGTCTTCTTTTCAACTAGGGAGTAGACCCGCATGACCAGGGTACAGTAGAAGCAGCGTAAAGTATAAATAGGTGGACAGAATTTTGCTTACAAATCTGAAGGGTCTGAATTGAAATAATTAACTGTAATCTTATGGTCGCACATCAATAATGAGAGCATGGACTCAAATTCTGGTAACGGCAGACTCCTGTTGTATAGGCTCCCGACAGTTCCCTTAGCTCCTACCATTTCAACAACCCTCAGGCTTAGCAGCTCTGTTAAATAGGATGACCAAGCGCCTGAGTAGAACTCGAATTGTTCCATCTTGGTAAAGACATTGATGTCAGCCATAATAATTCCTTCCCTGTGTCGTTTTAGATACCCAGATAAAATAACGTTGCTAAGAGGAAATCACGAGAGCCGACAAATTACACAAGTCTATGGTTTCTACGGTAAGGCAATCAAGGCATCCGGTCTAACGATAGAGTTATCATTCCTTATTATAGTTAGCCTACTATAGAGACTCTAGTGGCTATTTTATACAGCCGAACTGAGATGTGCGCCTCATGGTTCACCGACGGCGGTGCTGAACATCAAAGGTGTTGTCTTAGCGCGAGCCAGTGGGTGAAGCTCGCTTTTTGATGAAGCCAAAGTGGGACCGTTACATTGACCAGCCAGAACTCCGCCTTAACCCTCTCAAGCCCGGGGCAATTAAGTCTCGTTATTCTCCTGGGCCCAAGGCTAAATTAGCCAATTAGTCAGTTGTACGTGTGGTCAGTAAATTGACGATGGCATAAGATCCATAAGAGTTAGGGAAAAATTCATGAACTCAAACTTGTACAGCAGATTCAGCTCTTTCCAAGGGTATAAATATTTCTAATTGCATAAACAATCGATGAGGTAGGCCTGCCAACTTTTTCAACTTTTCTGAGGGCAGTAATGTCAGATGTATTTGATCAATAAAAATGTTGGAGCAGCCATCTCATAGAGACACGTGTCCTTCCTATATGCCTAAAATTTTCATGTTGTTACTGTGACGATGAACTGAGAAACAACGGAATACAAACATGTATGTCAGAAGCTTATAATATCAGCTGGGAGACCTGCCTGTAGTGGCAAGCTACTAAATCATCAGCCAGAGTAACAATACTAAGCCTATTCACACTAAAAAGATTTTCATGCAGTGTATCATTCCAGCATTACTCTACGCAGCCGAAAGCTGGACAACAACAAAGAACCTAGAATTCAGAATTGGATCCACACAAATGAACATGGAACGGAAAATTCTAGGCATAACTTGGAAAGACCAAGTTTCAGCAAAACCAGAAAGATAATTAAAGGCCTTATATTTGTCTATGCCCCAGTGCCCCCCCCCCCAATAATTATTAAACTCAGCTGCACATGACCAATCACAATTCACTACCACAAACCCCAGAAAAACATAAACAATCCCAGATACCATCACTGACTGTTCAATCGAGATCCACACGGAACTTCAGTATCCCTTGAAATGCTGAGCTAATGGTGACATAAACAGTCCATACATGCTAGTACGAGTCATGGATATTTTGTTTTTATGTGATTATTTAACCAGCATGTCAGTAGGGAGGTGAAAGTGTGATAATAAATAGGAAATCTTGCCACAAATACGTCAACTCCCCCGGTAATCCTCGCTGGAATCATAACGTGGGCGTAGGTGTGATGTATGTATAATTCTTTTATTGTGTTAAGAATGTGACAAATAAGAATACTGGATGGCGTGGCCGCCATTTTTTGGCCATTGGAGTATCAGAATCTTGCTGCGTTGCTTTATATTCCGTAAACCCTTTCAATAGGTCTGTGATGACCTGACGACGTCCATCTCCCCTCCAAGTGTGTGACCAGTCCGGGAAAAGGACAGACAGTGAGATACATTCGTTCTCCCACTGACCCGTCATGACTGATCTGCTGATGCTGACCTGCTGATGCTGACCTGCTGATGCTGACCTGCTGATGCTGACCTGCTGATACTGATCTGCTCATGATGATCCGCTGTCTGCTTCTGTCTGTAGATGAATGTCAGAATAAGTACGGCAATGTGAATGCATGGAGATACTGCTGCAAGGTCTTTGATCTGCTCACAGTTGCTGCAGTAAGTTATATAGCCAGCGGGCTCAGCGCGAGATCCAGTGTCCATAAGATGAATCGGTGAGATGAAAGTTCTACCAACTAGCTATATTCTAAATAGCTTATATCTATAAGCACACAGCCAAACAAGCACTGAGGGCCGTACAGCCAAGCGCAGCCCAAAAAACTTACACAAACGAAATGATGACACACTTTTATCAACATAGTGACACAGTGCCCTAAATACACTTGACTGGAGATCCTTAGACACTGCGCTCAAGCCCGGCTCATACAGAGCTCTCACCACAAGCAATAGTTACTCCATAACTCCTACCGCTCCTAAAAAGGTCAATAAATTTCATAGGAACTGGTTGAAATGAACTGGAATCATTATTATTTGCCATATGCTATCAGCTTATTTTAGTTAGGGGGTTATGTCACAGTCGAGTGTAGACGCACTTTCGGAGTTGTCTTTCCCATTCATTGCGGCGATAGCGAGTGATCTTTTTCCAAAAAAATCGAATATCGGTCACTCGAATAACTATGGCCCAAATGGTCCAAATAGAAAAAGAATGGGATGTAATTACTAAAACTTAGTAACCTAATGATTTTTACTCACACATAACATTGGGTAGAATCCAAAATTGAACGTAATATTGGAAAAAACTGAAGTTGTAAGAAGTGGCACTAACGCTCGCTGACCCATGAACCTATGATCTTTCTATATTGAGCTGAGCCATTGACCTATTCCGCTATCCTGCATGTATATGTGTATGTAATATTGTCTTGATAGATAATTGATGAGAAGGTGCTGTGTGTTCATGGCGGTCTATCACCTGATATAAAAACTCTGGACCAGATACGAACCATAGACAGAAATCAAGAGATACCCCACAAGGTAAGGACAGGATGGTTCCCTCCTCTATCCTCATACCAGGAACACTTCTCAGAGTGACGATGATACTTTTACCTCACTGTTCACAGTGGAGCCCTCAATTTGTATATAAAAACTCCTTTCAATAGACCAATCCCTCAGTTTTAACTTAAGTCGAGAGTGCCTGTTATTTGAGGGAATCGCTAAACTATGAATGTAGAGCTTGGCACAAATGCATAGTTTTACTCGGAGGTCAACTGTGATGTCAGCTAAAAATGATTTGATGGTTGGATGTCCTATTACATGGCGTAGCATGTGCGTAATGGTTACCGCGCATGTCTCCTGACATGAATCACTCTATGTAACGTTTTCCTGATAGAATAAATCTTATCCAATATATCAGGCATAGCGAGGTGATAACTGTATCTCTCACTTGTCACAGCATTACTAGGTATCTAGGATCTGACTGCTGTGTTGACTTATATGTATCATTATCTTTGAATTTTAGGGAGCATTCTGTGATCTTGTCTGGTCTGATCCGGATGATATTGACGGTTGGGCAATCTCACCGCGTGGAGCTGGATGGCTCTTTGGTCCCAAAGTTACTAACGAGGTACTGCCGGACTAGCCAACATCCCCTCATGACACCCATCATCTTATGGTACTGCCAGACTAGCCAACATCCCCTCATGGTACCCATCATCTTACGGTACTACCAGACTAGCCAACACCCCTTCATGGCATCCACCGTCCAATGGTACTGCCAGACTAGCCATCATCCCCTCATGGCACCCATCATCTTATGGTACTGCCAGACTAGCCATCATCCCCTCATGGCACCCATCATCTTATGGTACTGCCAGACTAGCCAACATCCCCTCATGGCACCCATCTCTATATATGTGCTAGGCCACTTTACTTCATAGCGATTCATATTTATATTGTGAGAAGATCTTCTCTAAATACTCTACCATGATAGCCACTTCCTCAGTGGAAAGCTACGCGCTATAAAGGATGATTGGAATGATGTTGACCCTTGCCTACAGGACCTCCATTATTTATACCGCGCTAATCAGAAATCACGCTAGCAAGTTAAAGTGGGGGAACCTTACTGAAGCCCTCCAGCTAGACGTGGGAACCCAACTCGCCGTGTCACATTTGCTGTGGATTCATCGCAAACTTTTAATGGTAAACATTTGTTTTACGGGTGATGCCAAACGGGTGCATAAAATTACCCAGTTGGTCATTAGCCAGATACACAGAGAGTCAGTGAAGATGTGAATAGAGTGAGGGGTTCATGCCTCGGCCCTCTGCAATCCGTGTCACAATGCTCTACTTTTTTGTAGTTTGTGCATATAAATGACTTAAGTCTCATCTGCAGAGCTCATCAGCTTGTACATGAAGGTAAGTCTAGGATAACATACAGTCTTCATACTTTTAACACACAGTCCTCATACTCTGACATACACCCCCCCCCCCTATTGTAACATGCAGCCCTCACACTGTAATTTACAGCCCCTCATACTGTAACATACAGCCGTCACACTGTAACATACAGCCCCTCATACTGTAACATACAGCCCCTCATACTGTAACATACAGTCCTCATACACTAAGATGAAGCCCTCATACCCTTACATACAGCCCTCATACTGTATCACGCACCACCCCCTCCCCACACACACGCTGTATATGGCATAATCCGTGCCCATGTCTGACTTCATTCGTTTTACAGGTTATAAGTTCATGTTCAATGATAAACTAGTAACCGTTTGGTCAGCACCCAACTACTGCTACAGGTAGGTCAATGAAAGCTGTCAGCGATGGCTTCCGATAAGTCGACGTGAATGTCCTTGCCCTGTGAAATCCCCATATACCGGGCTCCACCTGGGAAACACCTCATGTGTCCTCGGTGTATGGGGAATCCCCCTTTGTAAGTTTTTGATGCCATGGAATTTATATACACTCACCCACACCATGCTGCCATCCCGCTTGTACAACGCGTCATGGCCGGTAATAAACATGTTTTGGTCTCAACGATGATTCTGTATAGCGAAATGGTGCAACGAGTGCAAATGACCGTACTTGCTGTTTAGGTGTGGTAACATAGCAGCTGTCCTAGCATTTACCGATGCTGATACAAGAGAACCCAAGTTATTCAAGGCCGTTCCCGATGATCAAAGAGTCATTCCTGCCCGTCAGACTACGCCATACTTCCTGTAAAATGGCGTCGGCGCGCTCGCTCGGATTTAGAGCAATGATAACAGTCTGAAATAAAGACGGGGCTAACAGGCCAACATCAGATCTCAGGAAAATAATCAACATCTAGGCTGTTTCTTTTGTGTTATAGTCTATACTAGTATCTATCGGCAAGATAATGGGCTTATTTAAGGCTGTTCTGAAGTGAACAGCCTCATTTTCACATTTGTATTTATAACGGCCGCAATCATGGTAGCATAACTGTAGCTTGATAGGTGTCGTTTTATGGAGTTAATTCACTTCATGCACCAACACGACTCTTGCTTCTTTGTGACTCTGGTGAGACAGTAATAGCACTCTCTCGTCCATTGGCAGCCCATTGCTGTTATATTATATTAGTGTGAAATTGAACTGAAGCTATGCCAAAGTTTGAACATAATTCTCCTGACTAACACGGAAAGCCTGCTGGCAAATCGCTTAGGAAATACTGAAGTTGGATTTAACGAAGGTTTTAATATTCAAATATGTGTATTTATATTATTTACAGCGCGTATTATAAAATATAATTATTTTATAAATGCTTCGCCAATATGTTTTTGTTGTATTGTTCTGTAGATTTCTATGGCCACTATGTATAGGTTGAGCCTATCGGTCTGTTTGAACCATACCCTGTGGGATGCTTCTTGGCGTTTTTATGAATAGTGATGCACCCTTGCATAGTCATTCCAGTAGATACGTAGTCGAATGATAAATATTACGCCTCCATATGTTTGTATCATGATACCATAGTTACCGCCATCTGATGAGCGAATGTCACCACGGCAAGACTCATACTCTCAATCTGTTCACTGTATCGCTCAAACTTAGCCACTTGAGTCGGCCTGAGCTCGTTCTTTATAAGTCTCAGTTCGGATTTAAGGGATTCGCATGTCTCTACCATAAAGTTAGGGTTGAACTTTCTTGGGGATTCTTTTTTCAGTAAAAACCTCGGTGATGGCAGCTCTGCAGTACTAGAGGGCTGACTTCCTGAGTTATTTCTGAAATAAAGTATTAGAATGCACTTCATTCCCCACTACAGGTGTAATTATTAGCCAGGTGAGTAGGCTCTCTGGCAGGGGTGGTCCAGCCCTTACTACAGGTGTATTGTTAGCCAGGCCAGCTTACCTTCCGGT
>Ga0224501_10001567_pt1 | contig 17704 bp, 18 predicted proteins | sample SF_Oct11_sed_USG_4_FD_169105 | JGI IMG/M metagenome (GOLD analysis project Ga0224501, IMG submission 169105) | Sediment microbial communities from San Francisco Bay, California, United States - SF_Oct11_sed_USGS_8_1 | ecosystem: Environmental > Aquatic > Marine > Sediment | place: USA... | reverse complement strand
TCATCCAATACCCAGACGCTGACCACCTCACCATTTCGGCTGATCGTCTCAGGATCGACATAGATTTTTGCCTTGTCGTTCCGATCGACGAGAAGCCATTCGGCGTACAGCGGGGCCACACACCATAGCTGCAGCAGCATGAGTGCAAGGAGAAGCCTGGAATATCGCTGGAAACAGGCACAAACGGAGGGCATGCCTCACCATCTCTTCCGCATGTTAGGACAGAACGTCCGACGGTGTATCGTAAGATGCACGCACACTAAAGTCCTGCCTTATATTCTGCACCATAGCAGAAATACCGGCGTGCATGCATGGTGACGGCTTCACTATTGAATTCGCCACGACTTCCCCGCGAACAACTCATTCATCGAGGATTGAGAAGGCACCCAGCGTTCGGCGGCGAGCGACTTCCGCGCCCCGACATCAAGCCGGACCGCGATTCAGCCATTGAGATTCATCACCCATCGCCGTTAGAGAACGGGCCCTGCTGCATTTGGTCTTGACGATTTCTTCAGCCACACGGCATACTCACGCGGTATGAATATTCTTCGTCTCTTACTTCTCGCGATTCTTGTCCTTCCCGTCGGATCGGCAGTAGCGTTTGCGCCGCCGGAGACGAAAGACTTGGAGAACCTTCAGAAACTGGCTCGCCAAGGGGACACGGAAGCGCAGATCCGGCTCGGGGACCTATACGCCAAGGGACGGGGAGTGCCTCAAGACCATGTTCAGGCACGATCCTGGTACGCAAAAGCTGCGGCACAGGGGCACCCCATTGCCCAAAACAACCTTGCGGAACTGTATTTTGCTGGACTGGGAGGACCGCCGGACTATGTCCGAGCATACATGTGGGTGAGTCTTGCGGCCTCACACATGAAAGGTGAAGAAAAGCAACAAGCAGAAGAAAATGTTGAAGATGTTGCGCAACGAATGACTCCTGCGCAGGTCGCAGAAGCTAAACGGCTCGCACAACAATGCCGAGCCAGGCAATTCAAGGGTTGCTGAGATCCATACCCCGACCAGCTTGTTCCTAACCCATACGTAATCTCCTCAGTACAAACCTTGCGTATCCCTCTCAGACCCTCTTAAAATGTTTCTCTCGACGTACCCATTGTTATCACATCAGTTGAATTGACGACATGCAACAGGAAAACCGGGCACAAGACCTCAACCATTTCACCATAGAAGGAGGCACCATGAAGTCACTGACCATCAGCATTCTTACAGCCGGCACGAGTATGATCCTCCTCGCCGGTTGCGCAGACCTGAATCCGGCGCTTGTCCAAGCCAACGCCGTATGCCGTGACGGGTGGTATGGCTATTGGCAACAGTCCTGCGAGCCGGCGGCCGCACCCTACGGAGTTGCGGAAGCGGAACGCGATATCGCCGACCTGAAAGAACAAGTACAATCTCTCAAGGACCAACTCACCAATGCCAATGAGCTCATTGCGCGACTCAGCGAAAACCAAGCGGCGCTTCAGGATCATGTCAACATGGCCAAAGCGGAAAAGGATCTGCTCAAAGCACTGCAACCAGAAATTGCGAGGGGAACCGTGGCCATCATGCAATCCGGCGACGGACTTACGATCAATTTAGACTCCAGCCTGTTATTTGCCCCGGGACACGAGCAACTACGGGACGGCGGGAAAGATGCCTTGATACGCGTTGGCACGGTGCTCAAAGATTTCCCGGGCAAGCGCGTGCATGTGGCCGGCCATACCGATTCCACACCAATTCGAGGTGCGTTACAGAAGAAGTTCCCCTCCAATAAGGAACTCTCCGATGCCCGAGCCCGATATGCCTCAGAAGCGTTGCAAGAGGGCGGTTTCACAAGCGGTATTTCGGCCGAAGGCCATGGATCCGACAGCCCGATCGCCACAAATAATACGGTAGAAGGACGTGCGAAAAACCGTCGTGTGGAGGTTCTCGTTTCATTGTAACCACACCGCCTTCACTCTCCGAACTCTGACAATGCCAGGGTCCTTCCTCTTACGAAGGACCCTGGCCATAAATTCTTCTCCCGGTACACCCCATAACGGCCTACCACTATCGGTTGGAGTCCCCCCTCTAAATGGAAATTGCGCCTCTCGCCATGCCGTTTTTAGAATGGCATCCTTGGATCATAGATAGCCGTCGCACGAATAGAGCTGTTACGGCTGGAGACGTGAATCGTGCACAACGCATGACCTGCCGATTCACATGGAAGGAGGGATCATGAAGTCATTTACTCTCAGCATGCTTGCCGCCGGGCTCATTGCCATGACCGGCTGTGCCAATATCAACTCCGCAATCGTCGAGGCCGATGCCGTATGCCGCGATGGATGGTACGGCTATTCAAGAGCGACGTGCCAAACACCGGCCGCTCCCTACGGAGTCGCAGACGCCGAACGCGATATCGCCGATTTGAAAGAATTGGTCCGCTCACTCAAGGACGATTTGGCAGCCGCCAAACAACTCATTGTGCATCTCACTGAGAGCCAAGAGAATCTGCAAAGTCAAATCAACCATGTGAAGAGCGACAAGCACATGCTCAAAACCCAGCAGTAATAATCCACAGGGGTTTTCTGCTGAAGGCGACGCGCAAAGACACAGGCAGGAATCGAATCGAGAGAGGGGGTCGTCTCCGGATGACTCCCTCCTTGTACCTGGTACACATGAAGAACACGTACCAGAAATGTTCGTCGACAGGCTCAGCAGGACCGGAACATGGTTCCATTGGTGTGGCTTCGTTTACGGGTTTGCGTTTCCGCAGTCTCCCTTCAGACCCATATCAGGAAGACCGTCCCGTTTCGAGCAAGCGAAGCCCTACCCACAAAACATGCCGATCGCACAACACAACAGCATAGGCTGATCAATAGAGCGGCTCTTGCGGTCCCCAACGCAGTCCGGCCAAGTCCGGATCTTCTCCCTCGGTTGACGCAGGCCGTGTGCCTTTTTCTGCCTTACGAATCGCGCGTTTCGCGTCTTTCTCTTTGCGGATATTCTGCAAAGCCCGTTCGCGGTCACGCTTCGCCGACGTTGTTTTTCCTCCGCGTCCGATAATCACCTCCTTGCGTTCTTGGCCAACCTACCGTCAGCCAACGGTCCTTGAATGGAATTAGTCGGCGGTCTCTCGGCGTCCAATCCCTCGACTGTTTGATTCCGGCATCTCCTCCGACGGCTCGTTCTTCGCGCGAGCACGCACACCCTGTCCAATTCCACGACTTGCTAACGATGACACCGCTTGCCGGATCGAATCAATGGAAGCAGAGTCATCTCTCTCCTGAGGAGCGGATAACCCCAACACTTCCCATCGAATTTTCAGCTTCCGTGTGGGAGCGCGCTTTCGCTTTTTTGACTGCATATTTTTGATAAACGCCGTCCTGTTCATGGTCATACTCCTGAAGTGGCTGTAATAAGACACTGGGACCATCGTGGTACGCCAGCATGGGCCGGACATTCCTACGAACCCTCGACTGTCCTCTCATCGGGACAGCAGTGTCATTCCGGGATTACCGACACACGCTAGAGATACACAAACAATTCGCGCAAGAACCGAAGTCAGGAGGGAAGCGCGAGACGAGCAAGTAGTTCGTAGCCTGTGGCACTCTACCATGCTCAAGGTGCAGAGTCCACTTACCCCCTCCCCACCAAGTCGTCAGACAATCGATTTTCCTGGTTGCAGTAGCAGGGAAACCTTGCGAAAATTCTTATCCTATGAAGCAGGTCTTCGTCTCTCAACACTTGGTCGAAGCTGAGATGCGCAAGGAACAGCTTGAGCAAGCCGGCATCCGGTGCATGATCAAGAATCAACGTGCCTCGGGTCTAGCCGGAGAAATTCCCTTTGCGGAGGTCTTTCCGGAAATCTGGGTACTCGATGATCAGGATTATGACCGAGCCCGGCAAGTAATCGAGGATGTCACAACAACGGTTCGATCAAGCCACGGCCACTGGACCTGTCCTCAATGCAGCGAGCGCCATGAGAATCAATTCGGCGCCTGCTGGAAATGCGGAGAGAATAAACCGTCGGCAGAATAACTCCTCTCTCCTCGATCCCGCCCCTAACTCTGTTCGTCAATTGATTGCTCCTATCACGTTGCCCCTCTCAACAATTCACGATACGCACCACGGCTCACACGCATCTTCGCTATAGGGTCGTGCAAGACGGGCCTCAATCAGCATCGCGGACAGGTTCCGGCCATCGGCGTTTACATTCCCATGCAAGCGAATATTATTCTGAGTTCCGTGGTTGACCGCTCGTCCCCTTGTCATTGCAAGAAGTGCTACCATTTGCAACCGCGGAATAATGTCTGCAACTACCCCTTACGACTATTGAAAGAGCACACTCATAAGAGCGATTGAGAGCATTTTGGTCCATGCCTCGAAGGACCGACTTCGATCCAAAGCGGCTGTTCACGACCGACCGCTATCGGGTGGTTCAGGCGAATGATGGAGCCATCAATGCGAACAGGGGATCAGGCCGGGCAAGACACCATACGCTCGTCGCGCCCCTGTCTCCGAGTCATTCCTCCGGGGCAGATACACATGCGCATCTCTTGAGCCCTTTCTTGCTTTCCTTGTCGAACCCCATAGAATTCATAACCATGTTTGTTCGGCCTGGCTGGTTTTGCTGGTTTTGATGGGGGGATTGTCTGTTTGCAAGACCTTACCCTGTTTGCGCGTTTGTGGGTAACATCAGTTGCCCCCCATGATCCGCGAGATAAGTGATCTGTCAGTCAGATAGGAGCTCAAATGGAACGACTGTGTGTCTGGGTGGTGCTTGCACTGTCCATTGCTCTCGTGGACCCCGGTAAGGCTTTTGGTGGGGAGGGTTCGTTTGTCACGGTTGAGGAACTCAAGAGGGTTTTACGGACTAAAAATGTTGACCACATAATTGAAACGCTAAACGATGTAAAAATTATGCGGTATCAGGGAGAGATCTTACCGTTCGTTGAGGATTTATGGGTTGGGAAGGCCACTGATTACCAGGATTTACCATTGGATATAGTAAATTTACTGATTGTGAAGGTTGAGTTTGCAAATATCCTCTTGCAGGCGGAGAGAAACGGAAGGATCAAAACGGATCGGGAGCGCATGTATCGCTTTGTCGAGCCGTTGGTCTATTCATCCGATATGCAGTTGGCGATGTCTGCGATATTGACATTGTCATTGGTTGATGAAGAAAGAACGACCAAAGCCATTGTGGCTGTTGCAGAACAGGAAAATAGAGCCACTTTCAGGGCGGCAGTTATAAGCTTGTCGTGGATGTGTGATCCATCTGCACGTCGCGGTCTGGAAGAGCTGATCCCTCGTGTAAAAAGTGGAGAGAATAAATCAATCATTCGAAATACCTTGCAAGAAAGCGAGTCTAAAAAGCACAAGGCAGGCCTTTGCGATCGGCAATGAAAGTTGTGCAGCTTTGGGTAAGAAGATTGGGTAGGGGAGCGTCCTGTCCGTGCGGACAGTGAGGTTGGCCGCAACGCTTCATGGACGGATTTCGTGAGAGCTCCCACCTCAGCGCCGCATCGTGACCTGATACTTGTTCCTGCTTGAGCGAATCTCTCCGCTGTTTCCCGTTAGGTACTCCTCCTCCGCTTCGCTCGCCGGGTACCGGGCCTGTTCAGGCGACAAGGCGAATGTCTCCTTTATGGCGGTGCAATCTCGCCGTCGAACGTCCGCTCTTGGCCGATACTTGCCTAATGCCCGGAAAGGGAAATTACGACCCCAAGTTGCCGTTCACGACCGACCGCTATCAGAAGGGATGGCCTTATGCCGCCCCGCGTAACAACTCGTGATCAATGCTCCCATCATCGCAAATCATTGAACAAGCGCTGAGCCTGACGTATTCTTCACGAACAATAGCGCGTGTTATACGGGCAGGAGCCAGCTGATCCCGCTCTTATGCGGATCCGTCTAAACATTGTTATGCACCGTAAAACCATGGATAAAGTGAAAGTAATCTTATTTATTGTATTTGTGTCAGCCGTTATCGGTTGCGCAAAGGAAACGCCAGCGCTAACCGCTGAGCCGGTGAATGTTTACCCATCCGAAGAAAATGCAGCGTATCACGAGGAATTGAACCACCCTGTTCCCGTTGCTATTGAGTCATTGGCAAAAGGTGTTGTGGTAACCGTCCTAGATGATCATTACGGAAAAGATTATTGGGCGTGTCACGTTCGGACGGCATCGAGCACGGAAGGGTGGGTTCTATGTACCTCGCTAGATTACAGGCCAGGTAAGTAGCAAAATGCATGAACATGTGTTCAAGTTATTCGCTTCACTCACTGGCATGCTCCCTGACGTTATGTCCCTTAACGCAACATTAATGCAATAGGTCTGATGTCCACTTTTGGGCGGTGTGATCTTGGCACCGAACTTCCGCTCTTGGCCGGAGGCTGACGGTCGCGAATGGCCCATCTCCCCGGCCTCTATGGTTTCGTGGAGAGTCCACCGTTCTGTGCAATAACCGGTCGGTCGAAATCGGGAATCCCTGTGCAAGGAGCTTTGACTGGTCGCTTCTGATTGCACCATTGGATTGGAAAACCCGAGACTGTGTACTGCCTCTTTTGCCCAATTACCTGAATGGTTCTGCCAATTTATCTGCGACACCATACTTCTCATCAGCAACGTAGCCTCTTTCTCCAGAAAACAGCACACTCCTTCTCTTGACAGCACCTGCCCTGCTATGTAACATTTTGTGGCATGACGGCAGGGCAATTCAAACAGATCAGGCAGCGGTTGGGCTATACGCAAGCAAAGTTCGCAGAGACCTTGCGGCTCAGTCGGATGACAATCAGTCGGTACGAGGCCGGCACCTGGGAGATTCCTTTGGCGGTTGAAATGGCAATGGAACGGCTTGGGGCCTCCCAACTCCCGCTGTTGGGATTGGTGGCAGCCGGAGCGCCGATCGAGCCGATTCCGCAAACAGATGTGATCGACCTCCTCCCCCCTCTGCATAAGGGTGGAGAAACGTTCGCCTTGCGCGTCAAGGGCGAGTCCATGAAGGATGACGGTATTCTCCCCGGCGATTTGGTGATCGTGCGCAAGCAAGGCACGGCGCACAACGGGCAAACCGTCGTGGCTCTTTTGAACAACGATGCGACCATCAAGAAATACTATCGGACCCAAGGAGGCATTGAGCTTCATCCGGCGAATACGACGATGCAACCGATCGTCGTCCTGCCCAATGATGACTTGCGTATCCAAGGGATCGTTACGGCTGTCATTCGCCACATTGAATCGTGAGGAAACGCATGGCAACCGTAACACGACAGCCTCGTATCTATCCCGTCGACATTCCCCAAGGGAGCCGGATCGCCGAACAACCACATGACGTGCTGGCCCTGCTTCGATCCGGTACCCGCTCAGCCGTCCCACCCATAGGACTGATTGTCCTATCCGGCCATCCCGCAGTGTACAGGCTGGGCCTCTGCGCCGCCGTGGATCTCGCGCTGGCCGGCGAACCGATACTCTATTTGGCCGGAGCCAACATCTTCGATCCGTTCCTCGTCGGGCGGCTGGCTCGCACAAACCATGTGTCGCCAAGTCTCGTCCTGCGGCACATTCACGTATCACGAGCCTTCACCTGCCATCAGATGGTCCGTCTGGTAACAGATTGTCTCCCATCGGCGATCCAACGGTATGCTGCAAACTGGGTGATCCTCTCCGGCCCGCTCGAACTGCTCTACGATGAGTCTGTGCCGGATCAGGAAGCCGCGCGGCTCTTCCTCGCGATGCAACGTGCTCTCCAACGTCTGGTTCAACAGGGCACACATATCCTGTGTGTCAGTCCGTTGCCGGCAACGACCTCCGGCGTTCGATGCACATTCCTCACGACTCTCCGTGCATGTGCGCATCGAACCATCGACGTTCACGAGACTGAAACGGGAATTCGACTCCAAGAACAAGACGCGGCCGGATCGACAGGATGGACCATCCCACGCTCGGCCTGGAACAGGTTATAGCGTTGTCAAATGGGACGCACCCTCGCCACGTTCACGCAATTGATTCAACAGGAACTCGACTCTTGGCGGCGTTACCGCCGGGCATTACGCCGAGAAGATCAACAGGCCTTCGATGCCCTGTTCGCCGCTGCCCGCCACCATGCACCGGCGAGCGCCTATCTCGCGCGCGACACACCGTTCGAGGTGATGCTGCTCTCGATGTTGATTGAACAGCACAAACACATCATGGCCTTACAGCAGAAAGTCACGATCCTTGAAAGTCGCTTGCTCCACGACTCGAATCCGGGGATGGCTTCTTGATGTCTATCCCGCACATACCGGCATGGTTGTCTGGCTGCTCGGCGAAGACGGACGACGTCTCCGCGCGACCGATCCGTTTACACCGACCTTCTATCTGACCGCGCCGCTTGCCGGCTTTGATCACATACTCCGGCTGCTTCGGCAAGAGTCCTGGCGCGTCACGACCCGCTGCGTTGAACGATATGAACTCGGCGCGATCCATTCGACGACCGTGATGGAAATCACGGTCCACGCGCCGACGCAGTTCTTACACATCACCCACCGACTGATTACCGCCTGTCCGGACGCACTTTTTTTCCACGTCGATGTCTCTCTGCCGCAACGGTATTTTTACGACCGTCGACTTTTTCCCTCGGCTCACTGCGAAGTCGAGATCACGACCGACAAACGGATTCGCGCCATCCATGCATTGGACTCACCATGGGATACCGAGTATACGATGCCGCCCTTCACGATCATGGAGTTGTCCCCGGACAGCAGCTCACCGAACCCGAACCACGGAGGATACGGCTCGCTCATCGTGAGGATCGACGGAGAAGAACGGGTCTTGGAAGGGGACAACGCGGCGATACTCCACCGGCTCAATACCTTGCTGACTCGTCACGACCCCGATATTCTGCTCACCGATTGGGGCGACTCATGTTTATTGCCGCGGCTGATGACTATGGCGCAGCGGCTACGGCTACCGTTGGCATTGAATCGAGACGAACATCGGCCGGTTGGGACAAGAACGCCCCGTTCATATTTTTCCTACGGGCGCATCGTGTCTCATGCCGGAGCCCGCACCCTCTCAGGCCGACTCCACCTGGACCGCCACAATTCCTTCGCCTTGGCCGAAACGGGACTTCCCGGCTTGATCGAGCAAGCCCGAGTCGCCAAAGTCGATCTGCAGCACATGGCTCGCACAACGACCGGTACCGGTATTACCTCGATGCAGTTGGAGACCGCCTGCCGCGACGGCATCCTCATCCCGTACAGGAAGCAGGAACCTGAACAATTCAAATCGGCGCTCGACTTGCTTCAGGCCGACCAGGGTGGATTGGTCTTTGCGCCGATCATCGGCTATCACGAGCAGGTCGGCGAACTCGACTTTTCCTCCATGTATCCTTCCATCATGGTGCGCTTCAACATCTCGCCCGAGACAGTGAATTGCCGCTGTTGCCGCCATGATCCGGCGGCACGAATACCGGAAATCAGCCATCATACCTGCCGACGCCGTGAAGGACTGGTGCCTCGTACATTGGCCCCTCTCCTCGACAAACGTACGCGATATAAGCAACGCCTGACAGCAACCACCGATCCTCCGGCACGGACCATGCTGAATCAGCGGCAGGCAGCGCTCAAATGGCTATTGGTCGTCTCGTTCGGCTATCTCGGCTATAAGAACGCCCGGTTCGGCCGGATCGAAGCTCATGAATCGGTCACCGCCTACAGCCGTGAAATTTTGCTGCAGGCCAAGGAAACCGCCGAACAGCAGGGATATCGGCTGCTACATGCCATCGTTGATTCGCTCTGGCTCCAGAAGCCCGGAGCGGGACAAGGAGACTATGACCGACTTGCCCGAATGATCACGGAACGCACAGGACTCCCGATCACCGTCGAAGGCCTCTATCACTGGATCGGATTTCTGCCGTCACGCGTGAATCCACAGATGCCGGTGCCGAATCAATTTGTCGGCCTGTTCGACCATGGGGGGATGAAAATCCGCGGCATTGAACTCCGTCGCCGCAATGCGCCGCTGCTTATCAAACGAGCCCAAGCGGAACTGTTACGCTGTCTCAGCGATGCACAGACGCTCGCCGAACTCCGCAATCGAATTCCCGCAGCGTTGCAGATCGTCCGTTCCTATCGTCGCTACCTCCATGACGGGCATGCCACGGGTGAAGAATTAGCCATTGCCACATCACTCTCACGGGATCCGCAAACCTACCGCCGGCACACGCCGGCAATGATTGCCGCGCAAGAGCTTCTGGCGCGAGGCGTCTCGCTGCAAGCGGGAGACACGATCCAGTACATCATCACAGACGCCGATGCCGCCTACCCCGCAGATCGTGTCCGGACGGTCGCCGGACTCGACGGCACCTGGAGTTACGATGCTGCCGCATACGATATCCTCCTGTGCAAAGCCGCGTTGGCAATACTCAGTCCCCTCGGAGTCACCATGGTTGCTTTGCACAGCGAATCCGACACACACGAGACAAACAGCCGGAACGCTCGTTTGTGAAGAAATCTGTAGAGGCTGAAGCCTGCATTTCGGAAGGGAAAGTGGGTGATATCTACGGCGCAACGACATTCTATGCCGCGCCGTTTCATTCAGACATCACGCACAGATACCATACGGCTACATTATGTGGAGTAGAGGGATCGAACAATTTCCGTGGTATTGAAGAGCATCGCATTCAGACGTGTATAGGCCGCATGCCCATAGTAGTGGTCGCGAACCTGCTGTGACCCGGTACAGTCCTTATAGTCGGCCAACAGACAGCGTCCCTCACCGGGAAAGCGAACGGCCCGTCGCGCACATTCCAACCATTGTTCAAAACCTTCGTAGGGCTCAACCATCTCCCAGATGGCATAGTTCACGTTCTTGCCGGCATCGGTCTCCGGGATGGCGTCACTGCCGGCCACAGCCAATGTCTGGACATAGTCGCCTCCCCAGGCCATCGGCATTTCCATCATAATTTGCGGCAATTCCATCTTGGCCAGCCAGGTTTTTCCGTCGGTCCTGAGATTCCGATGATTGACGATGTGCAAGAGCTTACCGATTCCCGACGGATCCCATCCATAACGAACCGGCGTCCCCAATGTCACGATATCCAGGAGGACACCGTTCAATAGCGAACCATCGCCGACAGCCTGTTCAAGATGCGCAATGGTAGAAGCCAACTCAGGCTGATTCGTCTGCCCGACATACCCGGCCAGTATCGCAAACAGCTTCGATCGACCGGTAATCGGGCTCGCACAGAGTAAATTGGAAATCAGCGCCAACAGCAGCCCGGACTGTCCATGGGCTTGCACCAGAACCCTGTCGCCGGCTCCCAGCTTCCGACTGTCGCACAGTCGCCGTATGGTATCGAGTAAGCGGACCGCCGCATCGACTCGTCCCACATGATGATGCTCCGAAGACCAGAGAAATCTGGCGCAGGCAATCGGCTGACCAGCATGCGTATTGAGCGCGTGATGCGCCAGCGTCACATACGACTCGGTAAAATTCCCCGCATCGCCAAGCTGCTTATCCAGCATAGCCTGAACAGCCTCCGTATTCGGAAGCGGAGGGGTCGCGCCTTGCGGGAGAGACGGAATCCCGCTGTCTCCCACTCGCATCAGCGCGAGCAACGCATCGAGCCCGGACACACCGCGTGAATAGCCTCGTTTCAATCCGCCGACTTCATCCAGCCGCTGCATACCGAAAAGGTCTGTGCCGTGAAGAGATCCGTGAAGAAACACAACGGCACGAACACCGGCCTCCGACAGCGTTGTTCCACACCGGGCCATGGCATCAATCCAGGCCGGAGACTCGACTTGCGCGCCGGATACCAGCTCGGCGACGGCCAATCGCTCGCCGGGATTCTTCCGTGACAGTTCGTCATGCTGAAAATTATTCTCAATCGGCATATGAATCGTTTTAATACCTGAAAGAGTGTATATCCTGCAAATACGGAGAATAGGCGGGAAACCCATCGAAACCTATCACACATACGCCTCCACAACCCTCGATTTCTCCTAACTATCTCGCACGAACCCAAAGAATTTTGTATCCATGGTTCCTAGAGATAGATATTGACAAGCAGACATGCCAGACCATAGAGTGGCCCCTCGTCTCAATGCCCATAAAACCGCCAGGGTACGGTGACTTGGGCAAGAGGGGGGAGGAGAGGGCGTAATCCCGGTAGGGCTCGGTGCTACGCCTCCCCAAGCAACGGCTCTGTCGTTGCCCTCAGGCACGTCTTGATGTGCTAAGGGTAATCGTACAGCCACTCATCGACAGGGAGGCCAGTCATGCTGACCCACATCCCCCCGATGGGCACGACCACCCCAGCTGCTTGTCCCAATCATTTCAGCATCTGCCTTCGGAGGTATCACCGGCCTGATTTCAGGGGAACAACAACCTGGAACCCTGTCGGTCCGAGACGGGCCATAACGCCATACGCAGAAATGGCACCATCCGGTCACGCAAATTCTCTAGTTGAATACAACCGAACGTATCGATTAGACACCGGGCGAGATCGGCAGTTCCGTCGTTTCATGAACATGAAACACAACCGGTGAGAAGAGATGTTACCAGGCAAGAGATCAAACCATCATCCACCAGGAGGACGCACCATGCAGAGACGACGGTTCATGATGAGCGGGATCTTGGGACTTGCAGTCGTGGGACTATGCCTGTCCGGCACAGGGCCGGCTGAGGCTGGACCTTCGGACATGCCGGCCCACATAAAGCCGGACGCAACACCGCAACTCGTTTCTGCCTCACAATTCGTCGTCTTGTCCGACTGGGCAAGCGAAGCGGTCCTGGACCGTGAAACGGGACTCGTTTGGGAAAAGTCTCCGGCAAAGGACTCAATGGATTGGGCCGCCGCACAAGAGCATTGCCTAAATCGAACTGCCGCCACACGAAAAGGGTGGAGACTTCCGTCGGTACATGAACTGGCAAGCCTGATCGATCCCTCCATTGCACCTCCTGGTCCGACATTACGAGACGGCCATCCCTTTACCGACGTTCAAGCCTCTCGCTATTGGGGAGCGCCGCCGAATGCACAATATGACGCGCCGCCGTGGTTCGTGTTTTTCTCAGACGGCCGTACAAAGATCGCAGACCAGAAGGTCGCCAAAGGCCTCGCCTGGTGCGTACGCAATGGCGGCCTCGATATGGTGGAACAACAGTAATCGGCATCCACGCATAACGAACGACCTGATTTAATGAGGGGGCCGTGGGGCGGATATCATCGCTGCCTCACGGCCCTTCCTCTATTACTCACCGTATAAGAAACCTCCATGTCCGCAACGTCCCCTTGGAAGACGATCCGTTTATGGACCGCCGATTCCTATCGACGTTATTCCTTCATCATCACCGCCGTCGCAGAACACGTCTGTTTGTCTTCGTCGACCCGATAGTCGACGATCCGTACGCCTTGTAAATATTCCTGAACAACTTCCTCACGCGTGAGCTCAATGTCCTGTTCGACATCCCGACCCGATCGCTCACGCACCCGATCGACCATACGTTCCTTGACCATCACACGAATCTGCTTAGCCAAATCCGTACGCGCCGACAGTTCTGCCACACGCCGACAAACAAGCACGCCCTTGGTCAAATCACCATAGCCGGTCCCGATTACATAGCGATCCCTGGGGTACCGCCCGACAGCCGGCTCCTCCTTTGTGTGCTCAGCATGCCACCGAACATCGCCTGGCTCAACCGCTTCTGTCGGTGAAACGACCACGGCTAAAACCCCACAGACACATCCGGCTATGGCAAGACTCCTCCCCCTCATTGTCTTCTCCGATCCTGATCACTTCTCTCAGGAACCGCTTCTTTCATATCCGAGTCTCTCTGAGGGCGGGAGCCCCCCTCGGTATGAACCAACGGCCCGTCTCTGTTTGAATCCGTCCTTCCCGGCGTTCCGTAGATCACTTCGTTCAACATACGTGGTATCCCTCCGATGCCGGGCCTTGAAACGATTTCATGTCTCGGCATCCGAGCCGGTACCTGTCCCGGCATAGGGGGTGCTGGCGGCTGAGGAGGAGTCGGCGGCTGTTTCGTCGCCATCATCCGTTCTGCGAGAGCAAGGTGCTGGCTTGCCGGGTCAAGGCTACGCGCCAAATTGAGAAGCGCCCGTATGTTCGTACTGCGCGCTGAGCGAGTCGAAGAGGATGCCGATGAAACGAGCGCCCAATCAATCCACGCTTGCGACAAGATGTCGGTCGATTGCGCGCGATGCAGAACTTCCCGACGCCGGCGCAATGCCGTTGTTGTCTCGTCTGACGTGCGCGCCTGAACCACGCTCCGATTCGCACCGTCCAACTCCCGATGTAGCCGCTCGTTCTCCCGTTTCAGCGTCGCCAATTTTCCCCGGACCTCTTCATTTTTCCTCAGTGTCGCAATAGCCTGTAATACCTCTTCCGTCTCGACCTGCCCCAGAAGGTCCACCTCGACCACATCCGCATTGCCATCGGTCTTTGTTGCAATACGTTGATCGAGCACAAGCACCAGCCCGGCTGTAAAGGCCCGGACTTCATCCTTGGTAACATCGACCCCCTTCACAACTGTCACGCTTTCTACATACGTGGCGACCTGTTCCAGCACATTCCGTTTGGCCGATTCGACAGCCAGTCGAACGGCATCTTCCTTCGTATCATGAGGGCCCATGCGATAGGATCCCCGTCCATTGACCGTCTTGACCTCGGCAACAACCTGTGTCGCTGTGGCATGGATAACCATGAACACGGTCAGTAAGACGACGCCACACAGACGGAGTACCCGAGCGGATGACATTTCGTATCGGTGGAGCCCCACGGCTTCCTGCGCAGGCGGGTGAACGACCTGACTCCACACCGTCTTCACCAGCGTTTGAACGAAATGGACATGAAACACTGCACACCCCTTTTTGGTCTCATACACGTATACGAACAAGTCCTCACACATATGATGAAGACCTAGCCCGCATTATTCATGAGCACTTCTGCTGCAATCGCCGATCCGCTGCTGCGACAAGCCTGTGGGCGGCGGGCTCGCCCCTCGGTCCCTCGACGATGCTCGGGACCCTGAGCCTGTCGAACGGGCGACGAACTGTCCTGAATAATGCGGGCTAACACTCCTGAACGACGGCCCGACAACGGCGCGGACAATCCATAGCGATATCAGCATACCATCTGAATCCGGTTTGCCGACGCGACATCGGCTTTCCTGCATCTTGCCTTCGAGAAAATTCGCGTGCTAGGTTAACCCTTTCGTTCACGGCAACCGGAGGCACGCAAGCATCGTATGACACCCCTTCTTCAGAAACTTCATCCAATTCTTCTCGGGCTGGTGCTGTTTGCGCTTGCCCCCATGGCGGGAACTCCCGTCTCGGCAGCGCCCCCCCCCGACGAGGATATGGAGTCGGTTTCACAAGCGGATTACGTCATTCTCTTTGCCCTTGAAGGCTTTGGACAAGAATCCCTCACGGGCGGCGCCATGCCGCATCTCGACAAATTGATCAAAGAGGGCGCGGTGACATGGACCGCATCCGGTGTCAAACCGGCACTCCGCCTCCCGACCATGGCCTCATTAATCACCGGCATGCCGGTTGAGAAACACGGCATCACCTGGAATTTCTTTGAAATCAGCCGGGGCTACTCCCGGTCTCCCAGCCTATACGACTATCTCGACTTGAGTGGGGGACGAGACAGCGCCATTTTCTATATGGATGAGTCCCTCTATCAGTTGGCGAGACCGGAGCCTTACACCGACCACCAACTCTGTGGGGCATTGCGCCCGGAATGTAACTCCGCAAAAATTACCGCGTACATCCGACAATATTTCGAGAAAGCCACAAGCGGCCATGGCTACGGGCATGCGATTCCATCGCTCCCGCATCTATTGGTCGTTCATCTTCCGGAGGCCGGTCGAGCCGGAGTCGCCCATGGCTGGGATTCACAAGAATATCGGGCAGGTCTGACGGCGGTCGATTCGGCGATTCGATCAGTGACGGAGATATTCGCACACTACAAGCTCTGGGACCGCACAACGGTGATCATCACCTCGCTCAGTGAAAAAGGCTCGGATCCGGGATCCGAGACTCCGGGCACCGATTCACCGGTGCTTCCCTGGATCGTCTCGGGAACAGGGATCCAACCCGGCCAACAGATCCGCCGACCCGTATCAATTATCGACACAGGAGCGACGGTCATGCGGATACTTGGGCTTGATACCCATACCGAGTGGGACAGCAAACCGGTGGAAGAAGTCCTTCAGGCAGTTCCTCCCGCACAACCGCCGGTGGGAACACCATGATGAACATCATCTATCGTATGCGATCGACTCCTCGTGCGTTCCTCATCTGCGGACTATTATCGGCGGGAGTCACCGCCATGCACACCGGGATAGGAACGGCGGGGTCCCCTCCCCCTGCTCACCTCAAGGAACATACCATTACAATAGATGCCACCCATCTCGTACCGGTCTCATGGTGGCAAGTGCCGGGAATTACCCCGTCGATATGGGAATCTGATCTCGACTCACTCGATGCGCCGAAAACCTCCGAACGACGGGAACTCCTATTAAAGCCAGGAAAATACAAGTTTATTGCCTTCACCTTTGACTTCCCCTTCATCGTCACGCGCAACGGTACACTCGAGTTCTCTTCCTCGCTTGACCAGTGCATCGAAGGGCGCGGCACCACGACATTGACCGTGCGATGTAAACGAATGTACCCGCACGGAGGCCAACGCGACTCTTATTACAATCAAACCCCTTAACTATGACACACACACTTGAAGATCTCTTGGACGCGTTGGAGGACGTTGATGACGCCACGCGTGAAGAAGCCGCCAAAGCATTGTCGGAACGCGGTGACCCCTCGACATTGGACGCACTGATCGCTGCCTGTGGCGATGACTTCTGGTCCGTACGCGCGTATGCCGGCGGTGGACTCGCAAAAATCGGCGGGAGTAAGGCCGCTGAAGCACTTATCGGCCTGTTCAACGATTCGATCATGGAAGTTCGCAATCAGGCGGTCGATGCTACGGTCTACATGGGACCTGTGGTGTTGGACCGCCTCATCAGCGCCTTGAAGGATGAGCGCTGGCGCGTTCGTGAACATGCCGCCAAAGCCGCAGGCGGTCTCAAGAATTCGACGGCCGTTGATGCCTTGATCGTTGCTTGCCGCGACCGTGACGGTGCGGTCAAGAGCGCGGCGGCCGAAGCCCTCGGCAGAATCGGTGACGCGAAAGCCGTTCCCGCGCTCATCAAGCTTTTCCGCGACTCATCCAAAATCGTCCGCGAGACGGCAGGAACCGCATTGATCTATATCGGTCAACCGTCCGTCGATCCCCTGATCCACAGTCTCACGGACAAAGACTTTGTCGTACGCTGCCACGCGGCCCGCGCGTTGGGCGGTATGACGACCGATTATCAGATCGGACGGACCTGGGTGCGTGACGCCAAAGTCGTCGAGGCCTTAATCACTGCCTTAAAAGACCGGGACAGAGCCGTTCGCGAAGATGCGACCATCGCGTTGGGGATGATCGGCGATCCGCTGGCGATCGATGCCCTTATCGAGGCGATGAAAGACGGCGCCGTCAAGCGGCACGCCATTGCATCCCTCGGCATGATCGGCGACTCCCGTGCCCTTCCTGCCGTCTTGAACGCGTTGAAGGGGAAAGGGATCAAACAGGAAGGCTCCCCGACTCCCGGATGCATTGTCAGCGAAGACGCGCTCATCAAAGAATCCGCCGCTACCGCGCTCGGCCAGTTCCGCGAT